>Ga0207059_1064_pt1 | contig 19058 bp, 21 predicted proteins | sample Alteio_BWMinCont_32_FD_153273 | JGI IMG/M metagenome (GOLD analysis project Ga0207059, IMG submission 153273) | Enriched cells from forest soil in Barre Woods Harvard Forest LTER site, Petersham, Massachusetts, United States -... | ecosystem: Environmental > Terrestrial > Soil > Temperate forest >...
GTCCGGTAATACTGACGAACGCATCTATCTGTGCCATAAACTCACGCTCAATGCGTTTCGATGGTTTGAAGAACATAACAGCTAAACCAAGCCAGCGCCTCAAACCTTCCTCTGTCATATCCAGGTGTAAACCAATCGAAATAGCACTGACGGATAAGCATGTAAAAGATTTTCTGAAAGACAGGCCGGATATTGGGGTGATTGACTGGCGACACGTTTAGCATATGAAAACCGTTCTCTTCGTCCCTGGCTTCCAAGAAGGCCTCAAAGATAGAGACTATACGTCAGTTATACGGGCTATTGAGCAGAAGGGCTATACAGTAAGATTTGTGCCAATCAGATGGAGCAGGACAACTATCGCTAGCTGGGTAGCCGAACTAGAGGAGGTCTACAATAACTACAAACCAGAAGATACGATTCTAGCCGGTTTTTCCTATGGCTCGATGACGGCTCTCGTGACAGCAAGCAAACGAATACCATCAGAGCTGTGGCTCTTTTCATTATCGCCGTATTTCTCAGAGGACATTCCATTCCTCAAGCCAGCCTGGCTCAGGCATATTGGCAAACAACGTACCGAACGCTTCTCACAAGTGTCGTTTGATGAGATCTATCCGAAGATTAGCTGTTCCGTAAAACTGTTTGCCGGTGAGCAAGAAATGGCGACATGGCCGAGCGTCAAGCAGCGGTTTGAAAAGGCCAGTACAACATTCAAACAATGCACGGCGGTTGTCGTTCCTGGCGCTGGCCATAACATCGAACATCCAAATTACATTAAGGCTATACTCAAAGGCATAGCATAATCTTATGAATATCCACATCGCCCTCTACAAATGGAAAGACGCAGTCAGCCAGCAAGCGATTGCCCAGGCACTTGCAGATGTTGCATCTCTAGCCAACAAGATTCCGGGTATTATCGAAATCGTCACCGGTGAAAACACCTCAAAGTACAGTGAGGGATACTCTCACGTTATTCTTGTACGGGGAGAAAACCAGGCAGCTATTGACGCCTACCGCGCTCATCCCGATCATGCAACGGTAGCTCAGACAATAGCGGCTATGGAGGATCGTGGTGTTGGCGTGGACTTTTGTGCTAAATAGGACAAACAGTTATTTAGACAACCACACTAGGCTGTTTCACGACTTCAGGATACCGAAACGGCAACCGAACATTCTGTCCAATCTGCTGCTTGAGCCGTTCGGTGTCCAGTAAATGTACCTTCCCAGGGCTATAGCTAATAATGCCCCTGTCCTTGAGCCGTGCCATCTCCCGGCTGACCGCTTCTTCACTCATACTGACGGCACTGGCAACCGTCTTGCCACTGACGCGTGGTATGGTGACGATACCTTGCTCAATAACTCCAAAGCGGCTGGCAAACAACAGTATCCGGTAGGCAATCCGTTCCCGTGTCCGCGTGTATTCCAGGTTCTCAACCCTGAAGGTATAGATTTTGAACTGGTCAAGAACTTGGCTGAAGAGTGCTTGTTGTCGTTCCGGATGACCCACCATGAACCCTGCGAATATGTCTTGCGAGATTGCGTAGACAGACACGTCAGTTTCAGCCTTTGCACCAGTTTGCATGGGTATGTCTTTGGGGTGGATATTGAGTCCTCTGACAGGAAAGACTTCGTGTTTGCCATACAGCATATGCACACAGTGAGCGGCATTCGTGGTGGTTGTTCCATACATAGCCACCAGTCCTTCTTTGACGATGTAGACCGGTTTTCGAGCCCAGCCCCCAGGATGTACGATAATATCCCCTCGTCGGTAGTGCAGCACTGCTGCATGTGCGAGGAGTCGTTCAAAGTCATGAATGGTCAAATACTGCGAAATCATGAACACGCCTCTGTACGACCGAATATAATCATACTGTGACATTATTTGTCAAATGTTACAAAAAGATTAACTTTGATAATTATCAATTTTTTGAAAACCGCTCATGTTTTCTTGTATCTGTAAAAGCAGCGACAGAGGTCGCCGTTCCATCCTACTTATGCTAAGACATGCTATTGTCTGTTCTGCAAGTCTCGTGGTACAAATTCTGACGTAAAGGAGTACCCAGCAATGATACGAAAACACAAGTTCAGATCCCTCGTTGTCTACACCGCAAGCGTATTGCCCCTGGCACTCAGCAGTCCGGTCTTTGCTGATGCCAGCACCCCAGGCGTCAGCAACATCGAAAACTTTATTAAAACACTCGTGAACATTCTGTGTGTGATTGCCGGACCACTCTGCGCCATCTTCTTGGCTATCGGTGGCTATGGCTACATCACTAGTTCCGGTAACCCAGAACACTTAGACCGTTCCAAACGCACGATTATCCATTCACTGGTTGGCTTAGTCATCGTAATTGCGGCGTTCGTTATCAGTAACGGTGTCGCCAGTATCGCTAATAGTTCATTCGGGAATTAGGCGGCCAGTATGCACGGACTCGCAGCCATGCCGCTCGCGCTCATGGCCGATTCAGCTTCGGCTGCTTCGGTTATGCACGCATATGTCGCGCCTGTCATGCGGACGTTGTGTGCCATCGCGTCGGTTGTCTGCCTGTTCTTTATCGTCAACGGGGGGATTGCCTACATTACGAGCTCTGGCAAACCCGAAAACCTGGAACACGCCAAACGGGTGCTCCGTAATGCGCTTATTGGGCTTGTCATTGTACTGGCGGCTGGAGTCCTGACTGAAATCTTAACCCATGCCTATGCTAGTTCCGTCACTGCCAGCACCGCCAAACTGCCCCAACTCCAAGCCATCCCGCCCGATCAGGTATCAAACGGACTGGTGGCCGTCCTTATTAAAGCCATCACCGGGCTACTGAATAACATCATCCAGGCCGTCGCCCAGCCATTTCTCAAAGCACTGGCGTTCTTTACGACCTCCACCGAGCTGATGGCTAATAACTCGGCGGTCTTTAATCTCTGGCTAGCAATGGTTAGTATTTGTGACGGGCTATTTGTCCTGGTTGTCGCACTCCTTGGCTTCCATGTCATGAGTGGTGCCTCTTTCGGCTTTGATGAGGTAGACGTCAAGCATTTACTGCCACGCTTTGCGCTTATTTTCCTTGGCATGAACCTATCCATTTTCGCCATTGATGGAGTCATTGAAGTCAGTAACGCCATGATCCAGGCTATCAATGCTGCCGGTGGCTCAAACTCAGTATGGGATACGCTGTCGGGTGTCGTGAAGCAGTCTGGTGGCCAAGGTGTGGCTGCGCTATTGCTCATGGTAGCCTTCCTCATATTCTCGGTTATCTTGCTGGTCTACTACGTCGGGCGTCTGGTAACGCTCTACATCGGGGCAGTCCTATCGCCCGCCATTCTGCTAGCTTGGCTGATACCTGGCTTCCGTGACTTTAGTGAAACCGCCGCTAAAACCTACTTCACCACGATTTTCGTACTCTTCGTGCACGTTGTCATATTACAGTTGGCCGCCTCGCTGTTTGTCGGCATGGGCTTGGACAATAGCACAAGTCTACCCGATACACTCATGGCAATGGTAACGGGGTTGGCGACAATCCTGGCGCTTCTCAAAACCCAAGGCGTTATGATGCAGTTTAGCTACGTCAGCATGGGGCCGCGCAATATGAAGCGGCTTGGCGGCCAATTCATGAACGGGGTTGGCTACATGACCGGCAAAGGTCGCGCCGTAGCCAGTGGTGTTAATCAGGCACTGACGCCAAAGCAAGACGTCACCCCATTCCGTAGCGGCAACACTAAGCGTAGTTTTATCGGCCAGAGCGGTGGCTCCTCCATGCTTCGGCAACCAACCCGTAAGAGTAGCGGCGGTACCACCGTCATTCAAGGTAATAGCTCACCAAGCACACCGCGCCCGAAGACCGGCACTACCCGCCGTGCACCAGATTTATCTGAAGAAGCCAAAGTGTCTCAGCCCATCAAACCACCGAAAGGAATGGAGAAACCATGAAGCAGACTGCTGTTCCCGCTCAAGTAACAACAGTGGAAGACCGGATCGTTGGCAATCTTGGCTTAGGCCAAGTCGTGCTCTTAGCCCTACCGGTTGTTGGGGCTGGCGCGGTGTTTAGTGGACTACCGCCCATTATGCATCTGGCACTATACAAACTAGTGTTGGTCATACTGTGCACGGCCATCTGTGGCACGCTGGCAATCCGTATTAAAGGTAAGATTCTGCTACTTTGGCTGATCATCCGCCTGCGTTATAACCTGCGCCCTGGTTACTACGTCTATACCAAAAACTCGCTTGCCAACCGTGAGCTCTATGAAACCATTGAGACTGAAGAAGCGTTGGCCGACGACGAGCCAGAACCAACAACACGACGTCGCACGCCCTCAAGCCTCACTGCCGCTGAGACCATGCGTCTCTTTGCGGCTATGGATAATCCTGCGAGCAAACTAAGTTTTGCGACCAACAAGAAAGGAAACCTGTATGTCCGTATTACAGAAATCAAAGAACAAGGCTAGTGCCCGCCAGCAGATAGATATTCAAGGTGTCAAAGATGGCATACTGATGCTCCCTAGGAAGCGCTACCGAGCAATCCTCCAAGTATCACCCGTGAACTTTGAGCTACGGAGCGACGACGAGCAGGACGCCATTATCGACACCTATGAGAGTTTTCTCAACTCGGTTGGTGTGCCACTGCAAGTACTCATCCGTATCCGTGAAATTGACATGGACGCCTACTTAACTGAGCTTAATGAACGTTATGGCCAAGAAACGGTGCCAATCTATAAGCAACAGCTCAAAACCTATAACGAGTTTATCCGCTCGCTCATTAAGACCAACAAAATATTATCTCGGCATTTCTATGTGGTTGTACCCCATAACGCTACCGGCAAAGCCGACTTTGACCTAGTCAAAGAACAGCTCGGCTTAACGGTGGACATTGTCGAGAAAGGGCTGGCACGGCTCGGCATACATTCCCGTGAGCTATCTAGTCTTGAAACGCTAGATTTGTTTTACAGCTTTTACAGTCCGCACCAGGCCAAGGTACAACCCTTAACCGCGCAAACTCTAGAGCTCTTACACACCTCATACATCCAAAAGGAGGAGTTATGAGAGGCTTAAAGATCAAGTTCAGCAACAGGTGGTTCAGGGAATTCCGCAACCACCATAACGTACTGCGACAGAATTCGGTTGCGGCTACCTTCGATATCTTCAGCCGCTTCGACCATATGTTGGGCAACAACTTTACCGCCTTCTCTGGCAACTGCCTCATGGCGCCCCGTAACTTCTTCGGCCAACTCTCCAGCTGTTTTTACGTCGGCAAACGGCTTGGCTGCAAGCGAACGAGTGGGCTGTCCAGCCGCAGGGTCAGGATGAGAAACTGGGATCATGTAGGTTTCAAATGGGGGCACGACGTTACTCCTCGCTTTCTGACATTATGTACGACTCATTATTCTGCGGTTAGTTCTGCCAAAGCGATATATGCGCAGAGCATACCGGCAGTAAAAGCGTTTTTAACTTCATCGCTGTCTTGTGTTAAGACATCTAACTGCAGTCTCGCTGTGGCAACCGCCATGGTTAATGGTGGGCTGTATCTGGCCAAATCCTTTGACATATCGAGCAGGTCAGCTTTGGTAATTGTTCCTGGTGCCTGGTCTTTTGTGAGTTCAGCATCCATGATATCCACGACTGAGCCATACAGCTCTGAAGGGGAAATGGCACTCAATGATTCTTCTAATGCCATAAGCAGACTCTATAACATGCCACGAAAGGAATCAAGCATATGCGTAATGTCATAGAACATCCAATAAAACAATACCGAGGCTGGAAGCAACAACGAGCAGAACGCCCCAAAGAACTAGCTCTGACGTTCGGCGAACAAGACAATCTCGACGTACTGTCCTACGCCGGGCTCGAAGAACAGGCCGACTACCTCTGCATTGACGGCATTTATACCCGCACATTGTTCATCTCTGGCTATCCATTCGTGGCGTCAAGTGGTTGGCTCGATAATCTTATTAACTTCAACCACGACGCCGACATTAGCTACCATGTCCATGAAGTGGATGCCCTGCAAGCCCTACCGAAACTACACCGCAAGATTACCGAACTAGAGAGTCGACGCCGAGCCATGATGCGTGATGGCAAGATAGTGGGCTCTGAGATTACCGACCCACTCGATTCTGCTATGGAACTGCGCGACAAAATCCAACGCGGCCAAGAGAAGTTGTTTCAGATGAGTATCTATATAGGCTTACGGGCGGACAGCCTAGCCGAACTCGATAAGGTTACAAAACTACTTGAAACCACTATGTCCGCACGATTGTTCTACACCAAGTCTGCTCGTTACCAACAGCTAGGAGCCCTGCAGTCCATCTTGCCACGTGGCGAAGACCAACTCAACCAGAGGCGTAACCTAGATAGTAGCTCGGCAGCCCTGACATTTCCATTTATGTCGTCCGAACTGGTACAGGAAAGCGGCATCCTCTACGGCGTCAACAAGTCTAACAATTCACTCGTCATTCTGGATAGGTTCAGTCTGCATAACGCCAACAGTATCACCTTCGCACAATCTGGTTCCGGCAAAAGCTATACGACAAAGGTAGAGATACTACGCCAGCTCATGCAAGGCACGAAAGTCATCGTGATTGATCCTGAACGGGAATATAAGAACTTATCAGAGTCCGTTGGGGGCACCTATATAAAGCTATCGGCCAAGAGCAAGGACAAGGTAAACCCTTTTGACCTGGCTACGACATTCCACGCTATGAGTGACCTATCCGAACATATCCAAGACCTGACGGAAGTTATTAGCCTCATGGCCGAGGGCTTGGATAAGCGCGAAAAAGCAGCCGTAGATAAAGCGATTCTCAAGATCTACAAGAAAGCTAAGGACGAACAGCCCTTGCTCCAAGACTTGTATGCCGAGTTGCACACCCTCGGTCAACTCCAACTGTGCGAGCGACTAGAAAAGTACATCTCTGGTTCGCTGGCTGGCGTCTTTAATACGCACACTAATATCAAACTAGAGAACCGATTGGTGGTTTTTGACATCAAGGATATGCCAGAAAACTTACGCCAGATCATGATGCTCATTATCAGTAACTTCGTCCAAAACCAGGTGAAGGCTAAGCCAGAGAAACGGCTATTGGTGATTGATGAGGGCTGGCTACTGCTCGAACATGAGGAAAGTGCTCGCTTTGTGGCTGGCCTGGTTCGTCGCGCCCGTAAATATTACTTAGGCGTATCCATCATCTCGCAGCAAGCCAATGACTTTCTGCATAGCGACTATGGCCGTGCCATCGCTTCCCAAAGTGCACTGCGTATTCTGATGCGCCAGGATACGACTACCATAAAGGGCGTGGTTGCCGAGTTTAGCTTAAGTGAATACGAGCAGAACTTCTTGCTGACTTCTGAGCGTGGTGATGCCCTGATTATCGCCGACCAGAACCATGTAGCGGTCAAGGTCGTGGCCTCAGACAAAGAACACCCCCTCATTACGACTAATCCGGCAGAGGTGTATCGCCCATGAGTCCTGCACTGCTCCTAACTGTTACTGGGAGTGTCACCAAGAAACAAATCATGGTTGTGCTAGCAACGTTAGTAGTGATCTTGGCATTGCCATTCATGGCAGTATTCTCACTAGGCACGAGCGCGGTAACATACCTATTCAGTTCAAACAGTTCTGATGATAGTACCGCTGCCATATCTACTACCACCCAAGGGCTATACGAAGGGCCAGAGATACCTGGCGATACCTACGCCTGGGGGAACTGTACCTATTGGGCCTTTGCCTTGCGGCTCAAAGCAGGCGACCCAATACCAACCAGCTGGGGCAATGCCAATACCTGGGCTATTAACGCCGTCTTACAAGGTTATGCTGTCGATCACACACCGGCACCGAATGCCGTTATGCAAACGACGGCAGGTAGCCTTGGCCACGTCGCCTATGTCACGGCCGTTGACGCAACCACTGGTGCCTGGACGATATCAGAGATGAACGTCAAAGGCCTCGATATCGTGGACGTAACTACCTATCCAGCCGCAGCGGCCAAGAATTACAGTTTTATACATAATAAGGAGGAGCCAAATGTCATTTAATTACCAACACTACATAGCGCTCTATATAGCGGTACTGCTTCTCATTATGGCACTCTATGGAGCAGTGCTCATCGGCTTCCGACTCCTCCAATGGCGACGCATAGTACATCGTAAGCATGTCGTGCTTGAATTAACTCCACCGGCCCATACCGCCCGTGCGCCACGTGCCACACAGGAACTATTCAGTGTTATCCATGGTCTCCGTGCCAGTCGAACACTCAGAGATAAGCTGCTTCGCCGTGAGGTAGTGGTATCTTTTGAAATAGTTTCTGACCGCGCCAGTGGTATCCGCTACATCGTCGCGGTCAATGAGCGGTTGGCTGACAGTTTGCAGCAAGCCATTACGACTTACTTGCCACAGATAAGGGTAGTCAACATACAAGATGAGCTACCGGAAAATATGCAAATCATTGAGTTTAAGCAGACGGGTCACTACGCATTTCCACTCGCGTCTGCTAGTTCGCTGGAAGACCATGACCCTGTCGCATATTTAGCCGGAGCAATGACGAAACTAGCGACCGATGAACAAATGCGTGTCCAGCTCGTTCTCACACCAACGCAATTAAAAGAAGCAACGACCCTGGCTCACCGCATACTTGGCAACGAAGATCTACTATCACGCCTAAACACTAAAAAGCTGCCGTTTGCATCGGGTTTCGCACAACTTATCAGTAAAGGTTTGTTCGGTGTTGCCGATGCTGCTGGCGAAGTCTTTCACGGTACCACAAAGCAAAACCATGGCAGCTCGTATGGATCAGCACGAGTGGATTACGAACGGCTACAGGTGAGCACTCGCAAGCGTCCGGCACGTACCTTGAGCGCCTTCGAACTAGAGCTCATGGAAACCATGCACCACAAGCTTAACCAGCCACTATTCCGAGTCAGTATCCGCGTCGGTGTCAAAATGGACAGCCAGGATGCCAGTCGTGACCGGCTGGCTGCTATGAAAACGTCGTTGCAAGCCTATAGCGTACCGTCGTATCAGACATTGCACGCACGAATAAACACCCCCGTCACGAAAAAACTACGGGCATTTGCCTTTATTCATAGACTGCCGGCTTTCTTCAAACGACACACGGTCGTCTTAGCTTCATCCGAACTGGCGAGCTTGTATCACTTCCCACTGGGCAACACCAGCCAGACGGACAACCTCATTACCTCACTGAGCCGAACATTACCGGCACCGATATCTTTGAAACAGAATACAAAGCTCGATGTCATCATTGGGCAGAATGAACATCACAGTACCATAACGCCCATTGGCTTAACCGAACCGGAACGAGAACGCCATATCTACATGATTGGTGGTACGGGCAATGGTAAAACCACCATGTTGCAATACGGGATTGTGCAGGACATGCAAAACGGTAAAGGCTTCGCAGTGGTTGACCCACATGGTGATATGGCAGAAACTTTGCTACGTCACGTCCCGCCTGAGCGGATAAAAGATGTCGTCTACTTTAACCCTGATGACTTAGAGTATCCGGTTGGCCTGAATCTTTTGGAGCTGACACCCGGACTCACCGGCAATGAACTGCTGCGCGAAAAGGACATTATTACGGAGTCTGTGGTATCGGTGTTTCGTAAGATATTTTCTGAAGAAGATACCGGTGGCCACCGTATCGAGTACATCCTCCGGAATACCGTCCAGACGGCCTTAACCATACCGGACGCCACCCTCTTTACGGTCTTTGATTTACTCAATAACCCAAAGTACCGCAGGTCTGTGATTAGAGCCCTGGATGACAAGAACCTCATAAACTTTTGGCGGTACGAATTAGGTAAGGCTGGTGATATGCAGAAAGTAAAAATGGCTGCGGGTATCACGGCAAAGATTGGGCGATTCTTATTCTCGGCATCAGCTAAGCAGATACTCGAACAGCAGAAGTCCACGATAGACTTCGATGACATTATTAACTCCGGCAAGATACTGATCTGCAATTTCTCAAAAGGCTTGCTTGGTGAAGATACGTCTGAGCTGTTTGGCATAACCGTACTTGCAAAGCTTCAGCTTGCAAGTCTGCGCCGCGCCCGTCTTGCGCAGCAGGAGCGCCGCGCATTTTACCTCTACGTCGATGAGTTTCAGAACTTCGCTACAGCTTCATTCGTGCAAATGCTCAGTGAATCGAGAAAATATAAGCTATTCATGGTGATGGCTGAGCAGTCTACCTCACAGCAGAAAGATCAGCAGATGGTTAGTATTATTCTCGCCAACGTCGGCACAGTCATATGTTTTAGAACTGGTAACCCACAAGATGAACGAGTGCTCTTGCCGCTATTCAGTCCATACATCGAACAAGGCGAGATTAGTAATCTACCGTCATTCAATTTCTACGCTCGGTTGTCGGCCGTACAAGCCCAAGAACCATTGTCTGGTCATACCCTGCTGCTTGCAGGCGATGGGAGTGAAGAGATTGCTAGTGCTGTCATAGAAAGTTCACGCACTTCCTTTGCGAAGCGGCAGACAGTCAGCGAGGAGATACCCGCCAGTGAGCCGCCCAAACCAGCAGTAGTAAAGTCAGAGCCGCAAAAAGTAATAACCCAAAAATCCAAGAAAGCTAAAAGTATGAAGATGCTTGACGTCTAGTAGCTATTTTTCAGGTGACTGATTGTATCGATCAATAAACTCTTCAAAGCTTAGTGGCGATTTATCAGCCATGTCTTTAGCGACGCGTTGCATACGCTTTAATAGTCCAATAGCGTACTCCCGATTGGCATTTGCAGGATCATTGTATTTGAGATGGTTAATCGTTTTAGCTATAACCTCTTCGTTGTCTGCGAGGTTGCGATCATTAAAATCATTTGCATCTAACATGGCTATTCGTCCTGTAAATATTGTCGTATACCGATAAAATTAATCAATATCTCCGCTTCTGTGGGCGACACTGTTCTTTTCATTATCTCACAACTATCATTGAACGATAGTATGTTGAGACTACCTTCCCAGACGATTCGTTCATCAATAATTGCTAGTTTACGGTGGTGTCCGACGGTATAAATCACCACCACATCTAGTGCATGAAGCCGTGCGATTGCCTCTACTGCTTGCGTTCGATATATGCCATCGTGCTCTTCGGGGTCTCGGGTGTTTATGACAATCCGAACACCCCGCTGGCGAAGTTCTCGTAGCATAGGTAACAGTTTGAGCATGCGCTTTCGGGTGATAAACGGACTTTCTATGATGAGCTGCCGTTTGCAGTGGCGCATATCATCAAAGAACGCGCGATAAAACATATCTTGGTCGTAGAGCACTGAGCTGGCAGAGCCATTGGGCCGCTTGCGGAGCTTAAACATTAGTACTCTCCAACTCTTCCAAATCGGCCAGGTATACTTGCCCGTTCCGATACTCCATCCCAAGGTCAACTAGCCTACCATATAATAGTGTCAGGTCTTCAATAAGATTACTGGCGGACTCGGGTTTACAAAAAGTATATGTTAGCCCTCCAATACCACACCAAGGTGAAACCCTACGAAAATCATTTGTTACCGATATACTGGTAACTGAGAACGATGATAATGACGCTTTTATCCAGAGCTGGACCGCTCAACAGCTATTAGGTTAGCTTCCGTTGCCATAACGTTAACAAAAACTGTGTTTGTTTGTTGGCTGCAATACATTACCGAGACTGGTTCGGAAATCCGTGAGATTTTTGATCGTATGCTTTTAGCAGAGATACGCTGGCGAGATAAACAGCGTGGACTCGTCAAATAGCCGTTAGGTTTCTTCACGAAAATCGGCAGCAATCATCCACTTGTCACGCATTCTGAATGCCGGAATTGTGCCACGCTTTGCTTTGTTAGCTGCACTATTTCCAGCTACAGCATGTGCTTTTGCCCACTCTGATACAGTAATAACCTTTTTAGCCGAAAGAATGGTGATGCGTCTGTAAAGAGACTCTATCAGTAGTCCAGCAAATAAATTAGTAAACTCATCGTATTTACCACGTATGCGATAGGTATCAAAAGCAGGATAATAGTCAGTTCGCTTACCTTTATTCGGAATAGTAATTGGTGGATATCCTAGTTTCATTAGCTGCTGGTTAATGATTACCCGTCCGATACGCCCGTTACCGTCAGGAAAAGGGTGAATAGTCTCAAATTCAGCGTGGAACCAAGCAATCTTGTCCAGGAAATATGTATTATTGTTTTTGTTGTACACAGCAACTAGTTCGTCCATGAGTTCTGGCACAAAGTCTGAGTTAGCACCAATGTGTGTACCAACTCGTACCCATTCTTTATTCCGACGAAATCGACCAGCCCAATTATCATGTATATGGGTTAGTAGTATTTTGTGTAAGCTTAATACTAATTCAATATTAAGTGCTTGGTCTTGATTTTGAAGTAAGCGCTCTGTAATATCGGCGAGATTTTTAGCTTCATATATTTCACGAATATCATGATCTTTTTTAACTATATCTCGAAGCAGTATATCCTCAGTATCTTCAAGAGTCAGCGTGGAGTTCTCAATAGCATTAGAGTTATAGACCATCTCGGGAATTTCAGAAATAGCAATATTACGAATAGCCGAACTCTCACCCTTGGATAGCTCTCGATATTGGGCTAGCAGGGTAGCTATGCGACCTTTCTTAATCTGGTTTATCATAATGTTACCATTATAGTATACTTTACGTGAAAATATGCTACTATTTAACACTTTTCACGATTAGTTCTCTTTATTTTGTTTTAAGTCAGCAAGATACACTTCACCATTCCGGTATCTTCTACGCAGCCCTACTAATCCGCCGCCCGTTAAAGTCAATTGAAGACTAGCATAGTGAGTAGAATGCTTACTTTTACCACTCAGGAATGGGAAGATTATTTTTACTGGCAAGGGCATGAGTTATTCTTGCTATAATTAACGTATGAATGTCGCTGAACTGCAACTACCAATTCGTGATAAATTTTCTGATTTTTACGAGCAGTGCGGCTCCGGTCAAGAGTTAAAAACGATAACCGTGAGGGTGGCCTGATGGGAATCCTCGACGCCCCCAGCGTTACCACAGCTATCGCCGATAGTCGATACACCCGACAGGGCTATGGCAACGTCGGTACCCGCACGATGATGGGTGCAATGCTAACGCTCAACAACTCAACGGCCAGCACATATCAGGTGACGATGGAGGTCGCGCAACAGTTTGATGCAGTTCGGCTGATCCTGGCAAACCATGTGCAAAACATCTCCCCGTACACAATCGTTGCTGCCGTCTCCACCCCAACGTCAGCCGCAGATCTGAACAATAGCAGTGGCACATGGGCAAATCTGAATGTCGGTAGCAATCAGGGGAACTGGCCGTGGCGTATATCGCCAGCCGCTAACTCCTCGCAACGACCCGCTTTCACAGTCACGGATTGGTTTCCAATCCGTTCTGCCGCGCGTACGGATGGCGGAATAAATCCGCTGGTATCGTTACGGGTCTACGCAGGAGCAACAGCAGCGCTCCCGGCATACGGATACGGAACAGATAGCTACTCGAACTGGGCAACCCGCACGGATGGGCGCATTTGGTCGGCGCGGCAGATGAGTGGTAATGGGATTTCGACTCCTTCGTCATTTACGTCTACGACCGAGCAGGGCGCCTCACCGATTATTGGGATACAGTACCTGGCACGTGGCCGGGTGATTACGATCGCTGGTGTCGGTGATTCGATCACCGCTGGCCGTGGCGACACCTATCTGAATGACTCCTTCGTGGCTCAGGCAGCAGCGTCGCTGTCAGTACCGTCCGTGACAGCGGTCGAAGTCGCTAACCTGGGATGGCCTGGCCAGGTTGGTGGTCTGTTCCATCAGCGGGCGATCGATTTATTACAGTCCGAATTGCGGCCAGACATTCTCGTATTCCCATCTGGCTCGCCTAACGACGACCCGACCACGATCACGAGTACTGACGTGAATGAGTTCGCTCGACAGCGTGCTCAAGTGTTGGCTGCCTGCGCCGAGGCACGTGTCGTGCCAGTCTTGTGGACATGGCTACCAACAAATACCGCTGTGCGGCCCTATGGCGCGGCGGACGCACTCCGGGTAGCCGACAACGCGACGGTGATCGCCACACCAGGGCTGCTCACAGCGGATACTGCGACGGCCATCAGTGGAATCACTAGTGGCGGCCAAGTCCAGATGAGCACCACCTACACGACGGACGGCATTCATCCCAATGACGCTGGACAGACTCTACTCAAGGGTATATTAGCTCCGGTATTGAAACAGGCACTGGGAGCGGTCACACCCGGCAAGTCCCGCATTGGGCCAGCATTTGCTGATGTGCCTATCTTCACCCTAGTCAACACACCATTGACTGTCACCCAGCCCGGGATTTACGTCTGGGCATCATCGTCTGCCGCAGCATGGACATTGAACGCCGCGCAAGGTGTCGACTATCCGGCATTTCCCGGTCTACCAGTCTGGTACTTCAAGGTCAGAGACACTGCAGGGCCATTGACGTTGACGGCCGGAACGAGCCTGAAATTCCTGGTCAGCGGGGCCTCCTCGAATACTCTAACTGTCCAACCAGGACAATCAGTGATGATCATCAACGATGGCGGATTCCTGGAGCCACTGTGGGGCGAAGCAATCCCGCCGACTGTTGTCACGAAGTCCAGTGCCTATACCGCGGTCGCTTCAGATAACACGATTCTTGTCACCGGTACAACGACCATTACACTGCCCACTGCTGCCACTTTTCCTGGGAAACAATATACCGTCAAAAACACCGGCACGAACGCCGTTACCGTTGCGACCACCTCAAGTCAGACCATAGACGGTGCGACGACGTTCGTAATGGCAACGAAATACCAATCTTTGACAGTTGTCAGCGACGGAAGTAACTGGAACATAATCTAACCGGAGTAAACTCATGTCATATAATCCAGGTCAAACAGCACTTTCCTACCCTTCAAAATGGGGCACATGGTACTATCCTAAACTTTCTGCCGCTCTTACTGGGGCAGGAAAATGCACCATCGCTGTCCTAGGCGACTCGATCGGCCGCGGTTACTTCACATCAAACCTCAATACGAAAGGCTATGTATCACTCCTTCGGGCTGCGCTTCAAGGCAGTCATGGAAGTGCTGCTGACGGCGGCTCTGGATGGCAAGGCATCTGCGATACTGCAGTTTGGGCCGCTAGTGATAGTGTGAACTCCACCGCTTCAGCCGCTTATGTAACGGCAGGAAACTATGCTGCAACCACCGGAACTTGGGCAGTAAACACTGCTCACGCCGCTGGGCCAGGCGGAAACATGCTCCTCACTACCAGTGATACAACTCCCGCGACGATCACCTTCATCGGTCGTGGATCGACGTTTACCATCTACACCCTCGCTACTGGCGGTGGTACTGCCAACTGGGAATATACCATCGACGGCGGTTCAGCAGTTACGGTTTCCGACAACACCACGGGTATCCAAGCTACCCAGGTAACCGGTTTAACTAATGCCAGCCATACTGTCGTCATCAAATACAATGACGCAGGAACGAAAGTGTTATACCTATCCGGTATTCGGTTTGAGAATACAACAGGCGTGGTAATAGATAATTATTCGATATTCGCGCAACAGTCGAGTATATGGACGACAAGTACCTCGCTTGCAGCTAATCAGCACAGCGCAGACTGGGCTTGTGGTGCCCAGCGTCCAGCCGATCTCTTAATCTATGCGATGGGAGTCAACGATGACCATATTGGTAACGTCGCAGCTCTAACCTATATCGAAACCGTCGGACAAACCTACTACTACGCGAAAGACAACGCCAATAATGCTGGGGGAGTTCTAACTGGAAATACCGATATACTCTACATCTTCAACCATATCGGTAATGACGATACAAACCATTTGTGGCCGCAGTATGCCGCACTCATACGCTCGCTCAATATGAGTTATAATGCTGCCGTTTTAGATCTTGGCAATAACTTTGCCAACTCTTACAACAATGCAGCAAATAATAATTACTGGTGTGTCGAGGACGGTACTGGAAATACTGGAACATCGAACGTCCACCCCGGCGATGCCGGCAACGCTCTGATCTATGCCCTTATGGCTCCGCTGCTAATCCCATAACCAAAAGATACGTATAACACTCTCCTCTACGATCAACTCATCTTCAATAGCCTACTAATGTATGCACCTCCTGACCGTAGTATCTCACCACCTTTGCAACATAAATGGTAGGCATCCTAAACTGTAAGAGCATTACATCTAAACAGGAAAGGAGCCTACCATGGCTTATTCTACCAACCCTAATCTCCCTAAAGCGAGAGCAATTGCCATGCGACTGCTTGTGCAAGAGCAACTCCCACGCCAAGTGGTAGCCAATCGCTGCGGTGTTGCTCGCACGACCATTTGGCGCTGGAAGCGCAAATGGGATGTGCTCAACAAGAACGTCCAGCTCACCAACGACAACTGGCCAGGCAGAACAGCTGGTACGCAGTTTCGGCTAGCCGCCTGTACCTGGCGGATAGCGGCCATGTCTACGAGACAACTATCACCTGCCCAGCCGGATCCGCCACAATCTACTGGTACACATCAAGATCTCACCGCCGCTACATCTCAGTCCGGGTCGGCGACAGCTACTCTCCCAGCTGCGACGACCGTGTCGTATGGCACAGCAGGCATCTCAACGATTGACGGCTCACAACATTAGTTTAAGCCCTAATAACAGATACAATACTAACTAAAAAGCTCCACGTTTTGGCCTATAACTCGCACTCAATAATATTTGATACAGCAATTACTACTTATGGCGACATCGAGACTTCCAATCTCAAGTGCAGACGATAGCAAGCGGAAAGATGCCGTTAACAGTTTCCTTGAAGTCACCCATAATTCCGATAGCACGCAGCTTCCGAATTGTCTAAAAACCTTCTATAGCAATGCCGCCAATGTGCGCAAAAGCATTCAGCGTAGCAATTTCCTGACCTTCCGTTAATACTCGGTTATATAGCAGTGTACCCTCGCACCCCGATTCCGCGGCACGACTGAACTGAACGCGGGCACTGAGACTAGCAAGATCACCCTGTCCAGGCTGCCGTCGCTCTATGGCATAGTTAACCGTTAGCCAGTCCCCTTCTGGCCTAAAGTAAAAGTCAGCGCCAAGCTCTCGTGCATAATCTCGATGACCATCAGTAAATTTAGCCCCGAACCGTTCACCACCAATTTCAATTTGTCGACTAGTAGAACTTTCATCCCAATTGTAGGTCCGCAGAGAAGCCATTCTAGGGATGGTAAGTGAGCTTCTAGGAATTGCTACATTTTCACCACTCCTAACAGTAAGCTTCACATCTTCGTTGGCACTAGCCAGCACTAACCGTTCATCGATAGCCCTAGCAACTCCATTCATTGCCACTAACGCATCGGCTGGTGATACTGCCAATTCAATAATGTGAACAGCCCAGTCATCAGTGCTACGCCGTTGCTCCCATACCTTATCGGAAATATATTTAAACAGCTTCGCCGACCGTAATGGCTCTGGGTCCTCAACGGTAACTCGTCGCTGTGGATTCCTCATTAGTTTAGCTTCGTGCGTCTCAGCCATAGCAGTTCCTTAAGACTTTATTATCCCTCACCTAGACACGATTGCAAGCAGTAGCGGTTTAAGATACAGCTTCTTCAGACATACACTCCACGAAAGTCTTCTTTTAAACCTAAGATTTACTTATCTTCCAGATTAGCCGGTCGCTCCGAAAGCCACAATTCTGTATAATTTAAGGGTAGCACGAGAACACACTCGTCCAGATAAATGATGTTTCGAAGACCTACAAGCGTGAGAGAGAAACAATAGCTGCATGTTGAGTCAGTCTACCTATTGTCCAAACGATGCAGTCGTGGCCTTGCAGTTCTTACAGCACGACAGCACCCCAAGTGCGCTATCGGGTGATCGCACTGGCTGGAATAATTACCTTGGTCTGGTGGGACATATCCAGAACCATAGCTTTAGTCAAAGCGTAAGCGCGCCTACAGGCGCTGCTGCCACTGATGCTTACTTTACCAACACTTTTTGCCAAAAGTGACCAACGATCTCCAGTTCGCTGCTGCCCAGCCTACAGCTTACTCGGCTTCAGCTAGTCATTTTGCCGCTGGTGCCGTCCAGCTTGACAGTTCTCTTCTGCCGCAAGCTGCCCAGTACGGCAAAACCCTTGCCCCATCCACCGCAGAACTCGCGTCGTTGCTCAGCCTGATAACTAACTAATCATTTACCAGCCTACGGCCTATAAGTCGCTTTCCACCAAACGAGCCTCTCGCAAATTTGCAGCCTTTTTTAGATTATTTTAGGCAACGGCGACTGATAGTTTAAATAACTGCTCATTCTGATTTTAGTTGTGATAGTGATGACGGGTCCTCCAAGCATTCCATAGAACAAGGCATGAAGACTTATTTGAGAGTACTCTTTTGGTTATTGACATATTAATCTAATGTATACATAATGGACTATATGAAAACAGCAACTGTTAATTTTAAGACCGACGATGCCACCAAGACCAAGGCGCAGGCCGTAGCAAAGCAGCTTGGTATACCTCTAAGCAACTTACTCAATGCCTATCTCTACGAGCTTGCCAATACCGGAAGCGTACATTTTACTGTATCCGAGCCTATGACAGAAAAAATGGAGGCACTCATTGAAGAAGCAGAAAAGGAGATTGCAGCCGGTGAAGTAAGTGGGCCATTTGAGACACTTGAAGATATGTTTAGGTACCTGGATAACCTGTAGCCATGGTCATTGAGACGACTAAGGCGTTCGATAAGCAGTACATAAAACTTAACACTAGGGTAAAAACTTCTTTTAAGAGACGTGTGGAACTTTTCAAATCTAACCCATTCGACAGCAGCTTGCGTAATCACGCTCTCAAGGGTGGATATTTGGGCTACAGAAGCATCGACATTACCGGCGATGTTCGCGCACTGTACACCACTCAAGGCGACACAATCATAATCTTTGGGTTTATTGGGACGCATAGCCAACTATATTAATGCTGCTGTCATCTTCAACTCAGTTGCAATAGTAATGACGGCGGCTCTCCAATAGCACTCCACCTGCATGGTTATGCCTACCG
>Ga0207059_1079_pt1 | contig 18878 bp, 17 predicted proteins | sample Alteio_BWMinCont_32_FD_153273 | JGI IMG/M metagenome (GOLD analysis project Ga0207059, IMG submission 153273) | Enriched cells from forest soil in Barre Woods Harvard Forest LTER site, Petersham, Massachusetts, United States -... | ecosystem: Environmental > Terrestrial > Soil > Temperate forest >...
AATGCTCCCGAAAGTTTTGTGCAAGATGCCGATGATATAGCCGAGCTGCTGAAGCAACTGAATATTAATACTGCGGATATTTTTGGCTTTAGCAACGGTGGCCAAACCTGCTTCGAGATTGCTATAAGGCACCCGGAAAAAGTGCGCAAGCTGATCATAGCATCCGCATTTTATAAAAGGGATGGCGTGCCGGCAGGCTTTTGGCAAGGATTTGACAAGTCAAAATTTAGCGATATGCCACAGGTTTATAAGGATGAGTTCTTAAAAATAAACAATGACTCTGCAGCATTGATGAATATGTTTAATAAAGATGTTCAACGCATGTACAGATTTAAAGATTGGAAAGATGAAGATATCAAATCGATACAGGCGCCTTCGCTGGTAGTTATCGGCGATCGTGATCTCCCAAAGCCGGAGCATGCTGTTGAAATGTACCGTCTGTTACCTCGTGGCCGATTGGTCATATTAGCGGGTACACATGGCAGTTATATGGGCGAAGCGATGTCATCCGACCCAAACAGTAAAGTGCCGGAACTTTTTGTAGCGATGGTTGATGAGTTCCTTGCCGAACCAATGATCCAAAACAAATAATTATTTATTCAGCCATTTACTTATTATCTTTTGTCGACGGATATAAAAGCCGCAGAGCATTAAATACCGACTGGTGTGTAATTGTAGCGTGGTCTTCCTGAGGCAGGTAATCAAAATAAATTTTCAAACTTCCACTTTTTGAATTATTTAATTTCTCAGCTAACAAATTCGCATCTACTTCCATAACATGAGGGATATCGCTGGGGCCAAGCCCTTCTTTGCCAACCCCAATATAAATGTCTGTTTTTTTGTAAAATGTTTTTTGAAGTATTTCTGATTGTAAGTTTAATAAAGAACCATTGTCCCACCATAAACTTGGGCTGATTATAATGTATTTGTCGAATAACATAGGTCTTTTTAATAAGATTTCTGTTGCTAAAAGCCCACCTAAGGATTGCCCGATAATGGTTTTTGAAGAATTTGTCCTGTATTTATTTTGAATATAAGGTTGTAATTCTTTTTCAATAAAATTTATAAACTTTTCTGATTTGCCAGAAGTTGCATATCGTTTTTTGTCAGCTTCAATTGTTGTCGGGTATGTAAAATCTCTTCTTCGGTCTACATTCGCAATTCCAACAACAATTGATTTTGGCACGCGGTTTATCCAGGGGAAATTATTAAATTGATAAAGCCCGACGATATGAATAAAGTCTTCATCTGCAGAACCATCAAGCAAATAAACAACCGGATATGCTGTAGTGTCATTTTGATTGTATCCTTCGGGGAGATAAATATTTAGAATTCTTTTTTCTGACAATTCTTGTGATTGGATTTCGTTAATTGTCCCAAGAATAAAAGGTTTGCCAGGGTCAGCATCCTTTATTTTTTCAGGCTGGCCAAATAAAACTGTTGTTGAAATAGTCAGTAGCAGAATTATTGCTGTTCTCATTGTTTACACGTCTTACAGAATTGATTATAACTTTTAAATCCCTTCAACCATTACGCATCTGTATTCTGCAGCTTTCATCCTATGTTCAAGTGCTTCTTTGTAGGCCTCGCTGGTATACCATGCTTTTGCTTCTTGTAAAGAAGGAAATTCTAAAAGCACAACGCTTTCTACATTTGGCCCTTCAATTACTTCGAATTTAGTATGTGATGCCAATACCTTAACAGGATGGCCAACAAAACCTGCAGGAGCTTTTTCCACATAGAGATCAAGCTCTGATTTATTAATTAGTTTTTCTCTTGTAAAAATTACATATGCTGACATTGTTTTCTGGTTTTACTAATTCAAATTTAAAGCATGTCGAGAGAAACAATCAGAAATAAATGAAGCCGGCCTTATCGATGAATATCGGTTTTTAGTCCAGCCGGTTATTATGGGAAGTGGAAAGCATTTCTTCAAAGACGGTATGCATACAACAAAGTTGAAACTTATCAGCAGCAAAACGCTTAGCCTTGGCATTAACCTGTTATATTATTAACCTAAAAAAATTTAGTTGACATAATATTTGTCAAAAAAATTTTTTGTTTTACTAGTTAGGTTATTTTTTTTATCGAGCCTGTCAAATATAGCTGCCAATACAAAAAATATTCCTGCAAAGGCAAACGATTCACAAACTCCCATCCTATCGCTCGCATCGTTTGTATTTGCTAAAAACCTGGGTATATGCAATAATAAAAACCATCCCGCAACCATTAAACCTGAAAGCAATGCAGCCCATTTTCTTGTAGCAGGGATGAGCATGCCAACTCCTCCTGCCAAAAGACATATTGCTGTAAAGCTGGTCAAGAAGCCATGCATCGGTAAATATGCCGGTATAAATTCTTTTACAAAATCATAAAATTTAAAATGGGAATAACCGCAGACCATAAAAAAAACTGAAAGTGAAATAGTGCCCGTCCATATCAACATATTGTTCATCTTCCCATTTATATTGCATGTAGCTGCTACGATTAATGCAGAGCCAAATAAAGCAAATGATTTAAATGTGTTTGGCCAATCGTCCATAAAATGCAGGATATGCCTGCTGACTGACAGTAGCAATATTAAAATTGCTATAAGCCATGCCGCTAAATTTCCTTTTTTGTGGATTAATATGGCTATGCATGAAATTATAATTGCAGTACCTGAGACATAAGCCAATGCCGGATTAATTGGATAAGAAAAATCCCATGCGGGCGGGCGCCCAATAATAAAATCTTTATTGATAAAACATAAGATGCCAAGTGCGGTTACACCTATTGCAAACATGCCACGGCCAATATTTAATAATTTGTCTATGGGTTTATTTTGAAGTTAGAAATAATTATATTTTTTTGCTGAGCTTAATGCCCGAAATAAAAAAGCCGGCCTGCTTATGCGCCCTAAGACTTAATTCATTTCCCTCCCAGGTATCGGATTGAATTTGATGACAAGACTTTCCTTTAAACCATTGTTCTAATTTGTCATAAAGTTTAAATCCTATGCCTTGGTTTCTGAATGATGGTTCAACATACCAATCTTCAAGTATCCCGATTTTATTTAGCAACAGGTATTCATCTGTTTTTATACTGCCGATAATAAAACCAATAACATGATCAGTTTCTGTTTTTGCAAGATAAATTTGCCACAGGGCATCTTCGCTTTGTTCTATCAAATCAATATAACGGTCAAAGGTTCTTCGGATATTTAATTCCTGTTTAAGTTCCTGCAATTGCGTTGGGGCGTTTTCTTGAAAATAAGTTGAATGCAGCTCAAGCAATAACCTCAATAATTCCGGCCTCTCGGCATTTGTATAATCCGTTATCGAAATTATATGTTGTGACATTGTTTAGTAATATGTTCGAATGCCTGGAAGAAGACTCATGAAGATATGGTTTATTTATCCATTGTATTTTGCTTATTCAATGGCTTTGCAATTAGCTTCAATGGATTTTTCAATGACCATTGTGCATATAGAAATGGTAGGAGTATATAAAGCTTGGATTTAATTTTTTAAATCGATTATTGTTATACCGCCAGTCGCAAAATCCTGAAAAACACGGACCGGTCATCCGAACTTAATACTGTCACAGCGCTTGACAATTTTATTTTCTTTGTTTTTTCCGGGGCAGCGCCAAATTTAAGGTGGAGCTTTTCCAAAGTTTTAAACTTTGGAAAAGCTTTCCCCTTATCTGCATGATAATTTTTATTCAGCCCTCAGGCTCTTCGCCGGGTTTGTCATGGCAGCTTTTATCGACTGGAAGCTTACGGTTATTAGTGCAATTAATATAGCAACTATCGCGGCCAATACAAAAATCCACCAACCTATGGTTATGTGATAGATAAAGTCCTGCAGCCATTTATTCATAGCCCACCATGCAATTGGTGACGCAATGACGATTGATATGGCAACAAGTTTTATAAAATCCTTGGATAATAATGTAGTGATGTTGCTTACACTTGCCCCTAATACTTTACGTACCCCAATTTCTTTGTTGCGTTGCTCGGCCATGAATGATGATAAAGCAAATAATCCTAAACAGGCGATGATGATTGCTAATATTGCAAAGCTGCTGAATATGCGGCCGGTGCGCTGTACGTCATCATACATGATCGCAAAGCGTTCGTCTAAAAAACTATACCGGATAGGCTGTGCAGGAGCGAATTTTTTCCAGGTTGCCGTAATAGATGATACAAGATTTCTCATATCAGCTGTATTTGCTTTTATGGATACAATGGACGGGCTGTTTCCAAGATGCAGGCAGAGCCCAGCAATATTATCACGCATGGATTCAAAATGAAAATCCTCTACTACCCCAATAATATGGTATATATCGCCATTGGTTATGCGCTTTCCAATAGGATTTTTCAGGTTAAGTTTTTTGGCTAATGTTTGATTGATGATGACAGCTTGCGAGTCGGAAGGCATATCAGGAGAAAAATTTCTACCTGCAATTATTTTCATGCCCATCGTTTTGATATAGTCATTATCAATATCCCAAAACTGGGCATCAGAGCCGACTTCTTCTTTCGTTTTTCCTTCATTATAAAACTCATTCCCGTTGCGTTTGGTACCGCTTACCGGCAAAAAATCGCTGATCGATGCACTTTTTACTGAAGGAAGTTTTAATAATTCATCTTTAAAATCCTTTACTTCTTTGCCCAGCGTATTTGCTCCTTCTATTAAAATGACTTGGTCTTTTTCAAAACCTAATTTTTTAGTAAGGATAAATTGCATCTGGTTATAAATAATAAATGTGCTAATAATAAGTATGATCGATGTCGCAAATTGAAAAACAACCAATGCGTTTCGCAACAAGGAGTTTTTAGTCCCCCTGCTCACCTGCCCTTTTAATACTTGGATTGGGTTAAATGATGACAAATAAAATGAAGGATATAAACCGGCGAGGATACCAATAACGATAGCTGCTGCGATCATCAATGGCATCAGCCACCATGCATGCCAGGGAATTACTAATGATTTTGCGGACAGCGTATTAAAATAGGGTAATAATATTTTTGCCAATATCATCCCAAGAGCAAATGAAAGAAAACTAAATAATAGAGATTCGGTAAGAAATTGTTTGATCAGGCTGCTGCGATGTGAGCCCACTACTTTTCTAAGCCCTACTTCTTTAGCGCGATTTGCAGATTTTGCCGTGGAGAGATTAATAAAATTAATACAGGCAATGATAAGTATAAAACATGCAACGGCTCCGAATAACCAAATGAAACGAATATCGCCATGCGGTAAATTATCACGGATATCATAAGATTTCAAATGGATATCAGCAATTGGCTGCAATTGCAATGAAAATTTTTTTTCTGCGGTTTCTGCCATTTTATCTCCCGACTTAACCATAGTCGGTATGACATAGTTTCGGAGGATTGTTGCGGTTATCTTTTTTTCAAGTGCATGAACATTTGTTCCCGGGCGAACCAATACATAATTATCGTAATTGCTCGATTCCCAACTTGGCTGTTCACCCGGCCAAAATTCAACGCCACTCAGCGTAAGCAAAAAATCATATTGCAAATGAGAATTTGCAGGTAAATCCTGCATCACGCCGGCGATTTTATACGCCTTGTCTTTATTATCATTCAGCAAAATAATTTTGCCAATAGGATTTTGATTTGGGAAATATTTATCAGCTTTTTTCTTTGATATCAACACGCTAAAAGGTTCGGTAAGCGCATGCGCGCGGTCTCCATAAACCATCGGTATTTTGAGTATATCCAGGATTTGCTGGTCGGCATAAGTGAATCCCTGCTCATACGTATTCTGCATCTGGTCGGCTCGCCGTACATAATTATTTCCTGCTCCCCAAAAAAGCGGATTGTACATCAAACGCCCTGCAATTTCAACTTCAGGAAAATCTTTTTTCAAAGCTAAAGCCATTGGCGGTGGCATGGCAGCGCCTTTTTGAATAGTCCCATTATCATTAAACACGCCAATTATCCTGTAGATTTGGCCTGTATCAGGATATGAGCGATCATAACTTGATTCATCCCTGATATATAAAGCAATCAATAAACAAGCGGCAATGCTTAAGGCAAAACCTCCGATTTTAATTATGGAATACATTTTTTGTTTACGCAGTTGCCGGATTGCTATTTTGAAATAATTTTTTAGCATAAGTAAATTGTATGGATGATATTTAATTCTTATTAGTTAGAGGAAAATGGATACAACATGCGCGCTATGCATACGAAGAAAATGCCAAAGTCGTACGAGTTTAGAAATCAGCTATTTACTTTTGTGTTAGTATTTATAGTGTTCGATTTTGATACGAAAACTGTCCACTTTTAATTTTCTTGTTGCAGTACAGCCTTATTGCTGACGGTAAAGATATCCTAAATCTATTTGTTGCCTGATTGCTAAATTTATTTTATTACTGCGGTCAGCGATTAAGTCATAAAAAATTGTCCATACTTTTGCGCATATTGATTTCAATGTCAAAAGAGATAGAAAAATTATTGAAAATTATAGAGCAGAAGCTCGATTGGGGAAAAAGTGAAACCTGGCAGACCTCCGATTTTGAAAACCTCAATCAACGCATATTAGATGAAACAGGAGTTTCACTTAGCACAAGTACCTTGCGCCGAATTTGGGGACGGGTTGAATATAAAAATTTGCCCAGCAGCACAACAATGAATACGTTGGCAAAATTTGCCGGTTATGAAAACTGGAGAGCTTTTATAAAACAACATACTTATAGCGATACAATTTCTCCGAATACAGATAACCCGCCTATTAAGAAAAAAAATTTTAAATCGAAATCATGGGTTAAAATAGCATGGGCAACGGTTGCGGTAGTAGTGATCATAAGCCTGATCAGCATGTTCACGGTTAAGAAAGCACATCGTGAAATCAATGCAAATGACTACAGTTTTAGCAGCCAGCCGCTCACGCGCGAAATCCCTAACTCAGTTATTTTTACGTATGATGCATCCGTATCGCCAACGGATTCTGTATTCATACAACAATCGTGGGACCCTGGCACATTGACAATGGTCAAAAAAAATTTGCACAAACACACTTCTGTGTATTATGAACCGGGCTTTTACCTGGCTAAATTATTTATCGGCAACCAGGTTGTGAAAGAACATAAATTAATCATACCAACTAATGGTTGGCTTGGGACAATCGATAATAAGCCAATACCGGTATACGTAAAACAATCCGGGTTTATTTACAAAGATGTTATGCGGTTGACGGTTTCGGAGATTGAAAAAAATAATATCCAGATGGCACCCCAGCCTCCGGTAATAAAATTTTTTAATGTGGGCAATTTCGAGCCGGTTTCCGTCTCTAATTTTTCATTCAGTGCTGAAATAAAAAATGAATATAAGGAAGGAGCAGCAGCATGTCAGACCACGGCAATAATTTTAGTTACCGACGATAACCCTATAATTATTCCGTTATCCATTAAAGGTTGTGTATCTGAACTGAATTTATTATGCATTGATAGCGCGGTGTCAGGAAAAAATGCAGACTTATCAGGGCTCGGCGTTGATTTCTCCAATTGGGCCAATGTTTCCTGCAAGAGCACGGCTAACAAAATTCAATATTATGTGAATGATAAATTAGCGTATGAATGCACCCGCCCGCCAAAAGACGTGCATATTGTTGGCATGGCTTATATTTTTAAAGGTACAGGCGCCGTTAGAAACATAAAGTTAAATAACAAAGATTCAGTAGTGTTTCATGCATTTTGATTTCTTCCTGATCAGGAACTTAATCTCTCCTCACGCCGATGTATAATCGCTGATCAATTGTATAATTTCTTTTCGATTAAAAAAGTTGGCCCAACCAAGCGGAGTCGAATAGTACATTTTATCTTTTATGGTAAGATCAGGTGAGAACTCGAGGGCCAGCCTTGCTAATTCAAAGTCATTTCTTTCTGCAGCAATATGCAATATCGTCGTTTGAAGTTCTCCATATTGTTGATTGATGCTGGCATGATCCTGTGTAAGCAATGATGCTGCGCGATCCTTCCATCCTAAATCCCAGGCATCAAGCACGCTCATTGGCAAATCATGATTGATTAGCCATTCCGCCGAAGCCTGTTGTTTACAATATACAGCCAATTGCATAAATGTCATCCCGTTTGTCATTGGCGCATGTAGATGCCCGTTATCAAAATGTTTTAATACCTGTCCTGCTGATAGCACATCCCCCCGGCCAATGGCCTCAGCCAAAAAAACTTCTTCTTTTGTTGGTGGGTGAGCAAGAAATTTCTGTATGTTCAACCACCAGGTAAACCCATCACTTATTTTTTTGAACCCTACCTGCTCGTACATGCGAACCCCGGTTGCATTCAATACGGCATATCGATAGCCAAGTTTCTTTGCATACATACAAGCAGCAATCACTACTGCTTTGCCAATGCCGCGGTTGCGCATGAATGGTAAAACGCCAACATGGTATATGCCCGCTGCGCCATACATGCCTGTTGTTAATAGTACGCTGCTATGGCCAACTATTTTTCCATCAAGCCTGGCGACAAAATGCTGCATCCTGTCTGGATATTTCTGGAAAGTAATAATATCCATATCTGTATACGGTAAGTTCTTTGCGTTGAGTATTGCTGTTGTATTGTCGGCTGTTAATTCCAATCCTACCGGTGCCGGATAGTCGCTTTTTGTTTTTTCCAGATCCAATGCCATCCAGCACGGCCTCCACCCAAGTTGAAAACCGCGCGCCAGCAGCCTTAAGCCGAGGTCATGCGGTTGTGCCGGGTCCAGCGACCAGCAGCCTGCGCCTTTTGGAGGGCGTTGCAGATAATATTCAATAATTTCATCCAACTGTGCTCCTGCCTTATCTTCCTGTAAAGAAGGAAATGCGATCATTGAACCTTTATCCGGGCCACGGTAAGTCCACAATATGCCATCCCGTTTTTCCACCTCACCACCCAATGCTAATGCATCAAGACAAAATAATTCAGTGTGATTATATGCTGCTGCCTGTTCAAGTTCCGATGCACTGGCCTCGTGAAGGATTTTTGTACCGATCATAATTAAAAATAATTAAAATATAGAAGAGAGAAAGGCATGATGTTTGACACAGTAGTTTTACATTCGGCATAACATTTATCTAACAAAAAATGATTTATTTTTATTAACAAATTTCGAGTTATGAAACATCTTCTTTATGTGCTTTTAGTCGCGGTATTTTTCGGTGGGATAATTGTTGCATGCAGCAAAAGCAGTAATAACGGCCCAAGAACATGCGATGTGCTTTTTGTAGATAACCAACCAGTATCTTCAAATACAGAAGTCGAATATTTGGCAGGTGTCAGCGCTTCAGGTGGCACAATTACTTCTATCAGTTACCTGGATTCGCTGGGGACAAAAACTGTTACCAACCCGTCGTTACCATGGACAGTGACTGTTACATTAAAAACCGGGATGACTCCAAGCATCGATGTAAAAGGGGCGGCCAATAAAGGAGGCGCGGTAAATGCATCTTTTGTTATTGATGGCGCACAATCAGGAAGCTCCTGCAGCAATTAATTTATAATTTATAGCGTGCTGTGTTTTTAAAAACGGCACGCTTATCCTCGCTCCCCTATCTACTTTCTATAGGATTAGATAATATTTTCTTCCCCAACTGTGATTTTTTTTACTTACTTGCGAATAATGTAGTAAGATTTTTAAACCGAACAAAATTGCAACCTGATAAGCATCAGTTTTTATCTATATTGGAAGAAAACAAAAAAATTATTTTTAAAGTTTGTAATTCCTATTGCGCTAACCCGGAAGATAGAAAGGACCTGACGCAGGAAGTCATTATCCAGCTTTGGAAATCTTTTGATAAATATAACCCGCAATACAAATTATCTACCTGGATATATCGGATCGCTTTAAATGTTTCGATATCCTTTTACCGGAGCGAACATAAAATAAGAAAGATCACTTCGCCTATGCATGACCGTGTAATTGAAATTAGTGATGATGGCGAAGCCGGAGAAGCCGAGTCAAATATCAACCTGCTCCGGCAATTCATTGACCAGTTAGATGAATTGAACCGTGCGCTGATGATACTTTACCTCGACGATAACAGCTATAAAGAAATTGCGGAGATAATTGGCATCACCGAAACTAATGTCGCTACAAAAATCAGCAGGATCAAGAAGGGACTTAAGCAACAATTTTCAAACGTTAAATAATTATCATTATGGAATTGGACGATTTAAAAAATACATGGAAGGCTTACGATAAAAAGTTGGAAGAGGCATGGATACTAAATCTCCAGTCATTGGCATTAAATCTCCAGGTTTTTGAAACGCTTCAAACGCAAAAAGCAAAATCAAAACTTAATGCGTTGATAAAATTTAAAAGTTTTGCAGTGGTCCTTGGGATATTGTGGGTTTTATTTTTGGGATTTCTTGTCTATCATTCTCTGACCTTACCCAGGATATTTTTTGCCGTCTCTGCTGGCATGATCATGCTATTTACCATTATTGCAATTGTAGTTTATATCAGGCATATCGTGCTTATTAAGCAAATTGACAATAGTGAAACCGTAATTGACGCGCAAAGAAAACTGGCTTTATTACAATCGTCCACCATCAATATTGGCCGCATACTTTGGTTGCAGATGCCTTTCTATTCTACTTTTTTTCTTACTCCGTCTATGTTGCAACAAGTAAGTTTAATGATGCTCATAGTAGCCGTAACCGCCCCCTTGTTATTGACATGGTTATCTATCTGGCTCTACAGAAATATTAATTACAAGAACGTAAATAAGAAATGGTTCAAAATTTTATTCAACAGCCCGGAATGGAACTCAGTAACGATGGCAATGAAGTTTTTGAATGAGATTGATGAATTTAAGAAGGATTTGATTTGAAGGTCGGCAATGGGCAATAGACAATGAGCAATAAGCAATAGACAATAGACAATGAGCAATTGACAATTAGGAACACGACAACAAATGACGATTATAATTTTGCCGATTGCCAATTGCCCATTGTCTATTGCCTATCGGCTGCCGCCAGTGCATATAAACGCAACAACCCTTGCCAGGAACTTTATTTGAAAGGCTACAAAAATTTCAATTTTTCGATCATAAAAATAAAAGCGGTAAATGATGGCCGCTTTTATTTTATGATACCAATTGTAATTAAATATTTTTAGCGGCTTCACGCGAACAGGTTTCAGCGAAAGGTTATAGAAGGAATGGTAGAGCAGCATATATTAATTATTTCATTGATGATTTTATTTTGCCATGAGGAGGTAAAACATATAGTCGGTCATTGGTGCATCGGTCAGCCCAAGGTTCCTGCCAATAGTAACAATCTGCCCGCGATGATACGTACTATGATTCATGGCATGTTGGATGATTTCAAATCTTTGCCGGGTAAATTCCCCAACTGTTGGGATTGAAAAAAGGCAGTTTTCAAATAGGGAAGATTCGGTCATCGTTTGTGCGTAGGCCGCAAATTCTTCTGATTGTTCAAGGATGCCTTCGAATATTTCGGCCGCCGACCCTTCAAAAACCTGCCAGTATTTGGATTCGGGTTGCAACCCCTTCAGATTGCCCAGCCACCATTCTTGTACATTCCAGATATGGAAAAGTGTTTGCTTGATACTGGGAAAACTCGACAGGACTTCAATATCAAGGATCGACGCTGGTTTTGTGCTGAGCCAATCCACCAGCCTCTTGTTTGCCCATAAATTGTAGGCTGCATAATCTTTTAATAAGTCAGACAGGCTAGTGATGTTTTCTTGTTTTGTTGCTTGTTGCATGGTTGTTTTGTTTTGATATAACAAAGCAACAACCGGCAAGTGACAGCCCTATGTCAACAGGAAAAAGAAGTTTAAAAAAATCTTGAAAAAAAGCAAAATAATGTGCCGTATGGGCTTTCACAGTATTTTAGAAATCTTCGCAATATGTTCTTTTAATAAGTTATAAAGAGAACGCGGTTGTATAATTTCAGCAGCGTCCGCAAACATCAGGTACCATCGTATAAATAAATCGAATGAAGGAGTAAGAAAGGTCATTTGAATATTATCCTGGGCTGGCTTCTCACTAACAAACCCATAATAATATTTTGACTCGTTTAAATATCTCGCAACGTCTTTTTTTACATTGATCACTACTTCTTCGAGCTGTTGTTTTTCTGCCAATTGTTCGAGATATGTTTTTAAGCTTGGGTGTGTAGCGTCGAATGATTGGTCAGTTGTTTTGATGTGATGGATGCGGTCTGTCCTGAAATCGCGGTAACCATTTCGCAATTGGCAAAAAGCAATGGTATGCCAATAACCCGTAGAATAAAAAATGCCAACGGGCTCAATATTCCGTACTGTTTTTTCTTTAGCCCCGAACGCTGAATAATGGATATGCACTATTTTCTTTTCCGAAATACTTTTTAATATTATTTGCAATGTATTATTGACCGGTTCCATTTGGAACGGGCCATTTTTTCTTAACACGGCAATATGATCGTCGATATTTTCCAGCATGTCTTTTTCAGAACTGCGCAATACAGCCCTTACTTTATACATGGCAGACTGGTGACTGTTCATCGTGGAAGTATCGGTAAATTTTTCGACAAGTTTTTCAGCGGTTAGGAATGCCATTGCTTCCTCCCTGGTAAACATAACGGGCGGCAACCGATAACCATCCATAATAGAATAGCCGATGCCTGTTTCACCGAGGATCGGGACGCCGGCTTCTTCCAACGACTTAACATCCCGATAAACGGTGCGCAGGCTTATTTTAAAACGATCTGCAATTTCCTGTGCCTTTACAATCTTTTTGGATTGTAATTGTATAAGGATTGCTGTAATCCTGTCGAGGCGGTTCATTGGGATGAAAATATACTTTTCGGGGAAAAGAAACAAATAGGAATTTGGTGAGCAATGAGCAACAGCCAACGGGCAATATACAATGAGCAATGAGCAATATGCAATAAGCAATTTACAATAATCAATATGCAATGGACAATAAGCAATTAGTAATTGTTTATGGGCATTGTTTATTGAATATTGATTATTGTAAATTGCTTATTGCATATTGCTTATTGCTCATTGTCCATTGCCTATTGCCCATTGTCTATTGCCCATTGCTTATTGCCGGTTGCCTATTGCCGCTCGCCTTCTCCGCAAATACTTCTCGAACAAAAAATTAAATTCGACATCATGCATTAAATTTTCGACGAAACAGGAAATGTGTATGACGAAAAAAATGTTTGCTTTTATTCTTTCAGCAATGCAGTTTATATAATACATTTATAATAATACTTCTTCAATATGGAATACGATAATGACCGGAAAATTAGCCCCACCAGCAGGATTGAAGTATTTTGCTGGATACTGGTCGGCCTGCTAAACCCACTGCTTAATTCGATAACAATTTTTTGGTTTGATAAGCGAATTTGGGTCGCTTTATTTTTTATCAGCTTGTTCCTTGTCCCAGGCTATCTTTTATATTCGCGATGGATCGTGCCGAAATTACTTTTTCGGAATCGCCTCCTTGCATTTATTTTTAGCTCCATCGCTTTTTTTATTTTTATGCAAGCGCTGTTGCTCTGCATATACGCAATCGTTATGAGTTTTCAACCTTTGCTCGTGGAGCAATCTTATTTTTCTTATAAACCCAAAACATTTATTCGCGAAAGCATCTGGATATTTATCAATATGTTTTTGTCCGTGGTTGCCGCTTTTGTGCGAAAAACATTTGATGAAGAAGAACTGATGGCCAGCCTTCAAAAAGATAATACGCTTTATCGCTTAAAGTATTTACAAACGCAACTAAACCCGCATTTCCTTTTTAATACATTGAATAGTATTTATTCACTCAGCTTGCAGCAATCCGAGCAAACACCCGAAGTGATCATTAAATTGGCCGATCTTATGCGATACCTGGTTTATGAATGCAATGAACCAAAAGTATTGCTGAATAAAGAAATAGAATTTATCAAGAATTATATTGAAATTGAAAAAATCAGGCATAAAGCCGAAGTGCGTTTTTTGGTGGATGGTGAAACAGATGGCATTATGATCGAACCATTTTTATTCATATCATTTATTGAAAATGGGTTTAAGCATGCGCTTGACGATTCAAATGGCACACCGTTCATTTATATCAATATTAAAATAGAAGAAAAACAAATCATGCTTACTGTCGTCAATAATACCAATATTGATTTGGAGACACAATCAAAAAGGATCCATGGGACTGGTATCAAAAATAGTAAAGACCTGCTTGAGCTTTTATACCCCGAATCTTATGCGCTTAATATTATACAGACCGATAAACAAAAAAGGCAGGAGAGCCTGGTCCGTATCAAAAATGCAAGACAGCGCCTTGAAATGTTATATCCCGATACTCATACACTTGATGTAATTTTGAGCAATAATGCTTTTACCGTGTCATTAATTGTAAAACCTATTCACTATGATAAAATGTATCATAGTTGAGGATGAAGTACTGGCCCAACAGGTTATCCAAAGCCATTTGCAGAAGATTGACCAATTTGAATTAGTTGCAGTTTGCAAAAATGCAGCGGAAGCATTGCGCGTTTTAAAAAGCCAGGAAGTCGACCTTATTTTTTTGGATATCCAATTGCCCGGCGTGACCGGGCTAAATTTTTTGCGCTCGCTCGTCAATCCCCCGTTAGTTGTCCTTACTACTGCCTATGGCGAATATGCATTGGAGAGCTATGAATTCAACGTGATCGATTATTTGTTGAAACCGATTTCGTTTGAACGGTTCAGGAAAGCCGTCAATAAAGTTGTAGAGGGGAGATTATTCACACAATCGGCAGCGGAAAAGGATAACAAACAAACCGATCATATTTTTATCAAAAGCAATAACAAATTTTTCAAAGTAAATTTTACTGAAATTATTTTTGTCCAGTCAATGAAGGATTACCTGAAAATCCATACCAGCGAATATAAACTGGTCACTCATCAAACTATGAGTTATTTTGAAACCATACTGCCTCCTAATCAATTTATACGTGTTCATAAATCATTTATCGTTGCGATCGCTCATATCAAGAGCATATATGGGAATTCAATTGAAACGGGCAGTGCGACTATCCCCATCGGTAATAGTTATAAGGATACTGTGATGAATCTTGTCGTGAAGAAATTAAAATAAATGGGGAAAGGTTAGCAACGGGGTCTTATTATTATTCCTAAATACAGGATTAAAAAAATGGCCATTGATTTTTCAAAGGTAGATATTGGATTAGTATACAGGATCTGTGAATTAAGATCAATCCTGCTATTCAAAGGGTACAAAGATCAATGGCCATAGTTTTCAAAGGGACAGTTTGGTTTACGGGTTAGTGAATGGTTGAAGGTTCAGGGGTTTTAAAAATAGCACGAACGAAAACTGATGTTTTTCCCATTTTATCGGGTTATGGTGACCAAGTTTCTCATAAGAAAAATAATTTAATCCGACACTGCTGAGGAGCATGCTATATGTACAGCCGCCCCTCGCGGTCGTTCAGGGTTGGATTGGATTTTTTAGAAAGTTTTTCACAAGTTATCGGATTGGCGGATACGGATTTATCATTTCAACTATCAACTATATTTTTGTTTTATTTAAATCTGGATGTAAAGAAACAATTTTCATGAAAGTGAAAAAATAGAATTTTAACTGAATATATGGTACTTATCATTACGGGATATTTGTAGTCGATATACTATAGCGTGTAAGGATTTATATGTAGGGCTATAAAACATTATTTATGAGGATGCGATTATTTCAGAAATGATTTCCAAATCGATTGATTTATCAAAGAAAAAACGGGCTCCCATTTTTTTGCATAGCTCCCGATAATAATCGCTGGGGTGATTGGTGATCATCAGGACAATAATTTCTTCGTTTATTTCTTTAATTTTTTTCAGCACTTCGATGCCACTTTTATCGGGCAAATTAATATCGAGCAAAACCATGTCCGGGCGAAGCCCGTCGATCAATTCAACCGCCTCCGAATAAGAGCCGGCGTGCGCTACGACTTGTACATTTTCCATTTCTTCCAGCATAGGTATCATCCTTTCCAGTATTATAATGGAATCATCGACAATTAGCACAACTTTTTTTTCTTTTTTCATTTATATATTCTATCTCGGCGAAGGAAAGAAAAATAAGGACTGAAAAAAATAGAGGATACCTTTTATTTGTTGTACGTAGAATGCCCAATCCTTGTAGGAAGGATTCTACAATAGCATCGAAAAAAGGATCAAGAGAGCGAGGATATCAGCCCTGGCACTAATTCAAATTCATTTGACTTATCAATAAAATAATCGGCGCCGAGCAATTTGCAGAGGTTCCTATAATATTCACCAGCCTGGTTGCTGAGCATGATTACGATTATCCCTTCGTGTTTAGCTCTTATGTAGCGCAACAATTCAATGCCGTTCTTATCCGGGAGATTAATATCGAGGATGATGATATTTGGTTTTTTATTAGTGAGTATGTCTACAGCAGCATTATAACTGCCACAAAATATGAGTGGTTCGATATTCTTCACTGAAGTCAACATTTCTTTTAATCGCTCGATAACAATCGGGGAATCATCTACTATTAATATATTTTTTTTTGGGGTCATTTTAAGCAACCCCAAGATATATAGTAAAGATTAGTCTTGTGGTAGGCCACCAGAGCTGTTTGCTGTAATAAAATTTTTGGTCTCCTTGTAGTATAAGTTCTACAAATGATCCAGTTATCGGCAGGGAAACATATGCAATAAATATCGGTTAGTTGTATCCGTTATAGCGCTTATATGAGTTTCTTCTCAATTGCGTATAGTGTCAGGTCGGCATTTGTTTTCAAATTCATTTTTATCATGATTCTTGCCCGGTATGTGCTGACGGTAGTAACGCTGAGCGATAGCTGATGTGCGATATCAGATACGGATTTACCGGAAGCCAGTAATTTTAGCACTTCAAATTCGCGGTCGGACAGATATTCATGTGGTGATTTTTCGCCGTCCTGGTCAAGTGAGGTTGCCAGTCTTTCTGCTATTGTGGATGTGATATATTTTTTTCCTAATAAAAGCCGGTTTACTGCAGTAACCAGTTCTTCTGTTGCAGTTTCTTTATTGAGGTATCCGGATGCGCCTGCTTTTAAAACTCTTATCGCATATTGATCTTCCGGGTGCATGCTTAAAATCAATACCGGGAGCTTGGGATGATTTTGTTTGATCTGTTGTAGCACGTCGAGGCCGCTGCGGCCCGGCATCGAAATATCGGAAATGACGATGTCCCATTCTTCCATCATTACTTTTTTGATCAGGTCTTCGGCATCGGCAACATCTGTGATAAGGGCGCTTGGAAATGCTTCCTGTAAAATTTGCTTTAACCCCTTACGAACTACGCTGTGATCATCCGCAATTAAAATCCTGCGCATACAATTAAAATTTACTGAGTGGTTGATTGTGACCATGGTACTTTAACAACCAGGCTGGTCCCTTTTCCCGGCTCACTATTAATTTCAAATTCCCCATTCATCATCAATGCACGCTCTCTCATACCAATAAGGCCAAGAGATTTTTTTCCAGTCTTTTTATTAATATCAAAACCTTTTCCATCGTCTCTGATGGTTAATATAATCTTATTTTCATTTGGCTCCAGCGAAATTGATACATTTTTGGCATTTGCATGACGGGCAATATTTGTCAGCGATTCCTGGCAAATCCTGAACAATGCAATAGCCATTGTCGGCAAGAAAGTAAATTCTCTGATGCCGGTTTGAAAATTTACAAGTAGGCCCGACCTTTTTGTAAACTCCTGGCTATACCATTCAATGGCGGCTATCAGGCCAAGGTCGTCGAGGATGCTTGGATGCAATTCGGTTGATATCCTTCTTACCGTTTTTATAGTTTTATCCAGCAAGGCGATCGTATTATTTAATTTTATGCCTACCTGCCCATTTTCATAGACGTTGATTCTTTTTGCCAGCCAGTACATATCCATTTTTAAACCGGTGAGCTGTTGCCCGAGCTCATCATGTATTTCGCGGGCAATGCCTGCGCGTTCTTCTTCACGGACATCCTGCAGGTGCGAGGCAAGCTCACGGATATCGCTATACGATTTTTTGAGGTTTGATTCTGTTGCTAATTTTTCAGTGACATCATTGGAAAGCACGAGCCTTACTTCCTTTCCTTCATATACCAGGTCATTGGCATGTATATCTACATAGATAATGGTCCCGTCTTTCTTTTTGTGTGGCCAGGTACCACGATAACTTAAACCGGGTATATGCCTTTTGGATTCATCCAAAAATCTTTCCTGCTCTTCCTTTGGCCTGATTTCGGTTGCAGTCATTGATAGGAATTCTTTTCTTGTATAACCATAATGTTTTAATGCCGCTTCATTTACATCAATAAAACTATGGTCGGATAATGAAAGCATCCACATAGGCATGGGATTGCTTTCAAAAAGTAGTTTGTATTTTTTTTCTGATAAGCGCAAACGTTGTTCTGCTTCTTTTTGCTCAGTAATATCCCGGCTTATCCCAACCAGCCCGATCGTATCATTATTTTTATCTTTTAACGGGAGCTTGGTAGTAAGTAACCAGCGTTGTGAACCGTCTTTAGTAGCAACCAGTTCCTCATTGTTGAGCATTGGGTTTTTTGTTTGCAGGATTTTCATATCATCCTCAATATATTTTTGCGCGAGATCGTGCTGAAAATAATCGAGCACAGTTTTGCCGAGCGTTTCTTCTTCCGTTTCAGCACCGATCAACTTCACGTTCGCTGCATTATTGATGAGGTGCCTGAGATGAAGGTCTTTCACATAAATATAATCCGGCAAATTATCAATAAGCGTGCGGAGCAAATTCCTTTCCTGTGAAAGCCGCTCGGCAGATTTTTTTCTCTCTGTTATATCTCTTATGAATGCGCAGAAAATTTCGTTC
>Ga0207059_1080_pt1 | contig 18727 bp, 18 predicted proteins | sample Alteio_BWMinCont_32_FD_153273 | JGI IMG/M metagenome (GOLD analysis project Ga0207059, IMG submission 153273) | Enriched cells from forest soil in Barre Woods Harvard Forest LTER site, Petersham, Massachusetts, United States -... | ecosystem: Environmental > Terrestrial > Soil > Temperate forest >...
AAGCAGAACTAGCGCTTCAAGCCTTAATTCAACCTGGATACGCCAAAACCGTACTCGGTAATAGAAAAGTGGCCAAACTTTCCATCATAGGAACGGGACTACACTCCCATCCAGGGATCATTCATACCTTATTTCAGACCCTAGGCAGGGAAAGTATCAACATCCTCCTTATTTTATCTTCTAATTTGCGAATTTCTTTGGTTGTTGATGAATCGCAGGTGGTACGTGGCATGCAACTGCTGCACCATGCCTTCGAATTAGACAAGGAATAAAGAGCTAAATTGAGTGGCTAAAAATGAGAGTCGCGCGATATAACCATCACCTGCCCTGAAAACAGGGATACTGGCTCGCATCTGCGGCTGGCATTGATATAATAAAATATCTACTTGCTGCAAGGATATTTCTGTGGAAGATGCAAAGCAATCTATACTTACGTTACGCGTCAAAACCAGGCCAAACGATGCCAATCAATCAGGCGATATTTTTGGTGGTTGGCTTATGTCACAAATTGACATAGCTGGCGCCATTGCAGCGAGCCGCTGTGCCAAAGGGCTTGTGGTAACTGTTGCAGTCAAAGAATTACAATTTATCAAGCCTTTATATATTTACGACATTGCTAGTTTTTATACGAAAGTCGTTCGTGTTGGCAAAACCTCTATCGTCGTAGAGGTTGAGGTCTACGCGGAACGCTATCACTATGAACAAAATGAAACCGAACCGCCTTGTGTCAAAGTATCGAGCGCAACTTTGGTGTACGTAGCGGTATCGAAACCTGGTCAAAAACGCCAAATACCCTCATAGAATCTCTAAAGAACGCTGCTATAAATTAGCAATTTTGCTTCAAAACAAGAAATTACTTATTAAAATCAAAATCTGTGGTGATAGGATATCGTCGCTCCCGGCCGAATGCACGTTCCGTGATACGAGGGCCGACAACGGCTTGACGGCGCTTGAATTCGCTTTTATCGACCAAATTAATTATCTTTTGCACAATTTCTTTTTTAAAGCCTGCCGCTACTATATCAATGCAGGATTTATCTTTTTCAACATACAGTTCCAGCATTGGATCCAGTTCAGTGTAAGGAGGTAGCCGGTCATCGTCGCGTTGATTTTCGGCTAATTCTGCGCTTGGTGCTCGCGCAAATAATTCTTCCGGAAAAACAGAACTCAACGTGTTGCGATAGCGTGCCAGTTTGTAAACCATGGTTTTATAAACGTCCTTGAGAGGTGAAAATCCGCCAGCCATATCACCATACAATGTCGCGTACCCAACGGCTAATTCACTTTTATTGCTGGTATTAAGTAATAATTTACCGCTTTGATTGGATAGTGCCATGAGTAGCACGGCACGACAGCGGGCTTGAATGTTTTCAATCGTGATCCCAGGAGGTGGTTGCTGAGAATTTAATTTCAGTGTGGTTAAACACGCGCAAAAGCTAGCTTCAATGGAAAGATGCGTTAATTCTACGTCTAGTGTTTTTGTTAATATCAAAGCCATGGTTTTGCTGAGCTCAGATGTGTAGCGCGATGGTAAAAACACTGCCTGAACACAGTCCCTTCCTAATGCATCCACAGCAATAGCCAGTACGAGCGCTGAATCAATACCCCCAGAAAGACCGAGTAAGATACCAGGAAAATGATTTTTTTTAACATAATCGTGGACTGCCAACACAAGTGCTCGATAGATCGATCCTTCAATGGAGAGAGTGGTAGAGAGTTTTTGAGAAACGAATAACAGTTTAGTTTGTCGTTCTACAACGACCGTCCACAATTTTTCTTTAAAAAACCCAGCGTGTGCACTGAGTGTTGCATCAGCATTCAGGGCTTGCGAACCACCATCGAATATCAAATCGTCTTGTCCACTAACTCCATTGACATAGAGGAAAGGCAGTTCTGTTTGTCTAACATTTTTTCTCAAAACCCTCATACGCTCCTCTGCTTTACCTAAGTTAAAAGGAGACGCGTTAATGCAAATGATTAATTCCGAGCCTGCACGTTTCAGTGAAAAACTGTGTTCAAGATGCCAAAGATCTTCGCAGATTAAAATTCCTAGTGTAAGACCTTTGATTTTGGCTAATCCTGGTGAATCACCTGGTATAAAGTAACGTTTTTCATCAAAAACACCGTAATTGGGTAAGCATTGTTTACGATAACGAATCAGCATATTTTTATCTTGAATCAAGCTGGCGGCGTTATAGATCCCTTTTTCGGTATATTCAGGATGGCCAAATAAAACAGCGATATGGCTAGACTGGTCTTGGATGATTTTTAAAGCTTGGTCGATTTTCTGCTGGAAGTCCCGGCGAAAAATTAGATCCTCCGGAGGATAACCGCTGAGAGCAAGCTCAGGAAAAACTAATAAATCTGCTGGCCACTGTTGAGCTGCTTGTATGACGTCGAGGATTTTTTTTGTATTGGCTGTAATGTCCCCCACGGTAAAATTACATTGCCCGACAATAATACGCCATGTGGATGACATTATAACCTCGACGATTTTGCCCAATACATCAGTAAAGCAGCAATCAGCGTAAAAATAAGCAACGGGAGCAAAGCTGCCAAGAAAGCAGGCCATTGATAAACCACTGCGAAGGGGCCAAAAAATTCATTTAAGAGATAAAATCCAAAACCAATAGTAATGCCGGCAACTGTGCGCAAGCTTGTTACCAGGCTTCTTAAATGTTTAAAGGTAAAAGGGATGGCTAAGCACATCATGATCCAAATGGCAAAAGGCTGTAGCAACCGTTGCCAAAATGCAAGTGAATATTGGCTGGTATTTAATAGATTTTTTTGCCTGTAATGAATGTATTCGTCAAGCTGTCTTAAAGACATTTCTTCCGGTTTGATAATGGAAATATTAAGCAATTTAGGACTGAAGGAGAGTGGCCAACTTTCACGTTCGCTAGTGTGAGCACTCACTTTGTTTTGACTTAGCTGACTGGTAACTACCTCATAAGCATTCCAATTGTTATTTTCGTAATTGACTTTATCGGCAAAACTAGCGGTCACCAAATTATGATGTTTGTTAAACTGGTAACGACTTACCCTACTGAGGTGGGTCGGACTTAGAATTGATTGAATGTAGAGAAAATTATATCCATCTCGAATCCAGAGTGATCTCTGTTGTGTCATTAAGGTTTGACCGCTCGTCGTAAGAAAGGCTTTGTGGCTTTCTGCGAGTCTGGCAGCGCGTGGTGCTACACCTTCACCGATGGCGATGATCATTAAAACGATAGGCAATGTGGATTTAAATAAGTTCCACGCAATTTGGTAAAGAGAGACACCGCTGGCATTCAGTACTGTTAACTCACTGTGTCTAGCCAATACACTTAAACCAAGAATGCTCCCCAATAGAACAGCGATAGGAGAAAAATTGTAAAACTGAGAAGGTGATGTAAGTAACACATAATAAAAAGCATTCAGTAAGGTGTAATGGCCATAGCCAACATCGCGCGTTTCAGCAATAAGTTTGATGAGGGTAAAGAGAGCTAGCAACACACCTAATACTGACAATGTTGCAGCAATGACCGTTTTACCAAGATAACGTTCTATTATTTTCATCGTATTTGTTTGATAAATTGGATCAATCTGTGTGTAACAAGATTCCAACCCAATGTACGACACCACGCCAGTAGTATAATAATCAGTAACATACCATGTATCCACCACAGACCTAATTGGTAGGAAATGTCTTTATTTTCTATCCAATTGCGTCCAATGAGCAATAAATTGAAGTAAATGATGTAAATGACAATGGCAGGCAATAAATGAAGATATTTGCCTTGGCGTGGGTTCACCCGACTCAAAGGTATGGCCAGCATAGCTAGTAATAATGTAGAAATAGGTGCAGATATTCGCCATTGCAATTCAGAAAAATAACTAGGCTTATTGGGTTTAGTAGCTCGCCATAAAGCGGAGCTAGGTAGGGACTCTTGTGGGTTGTTAACAGTTCCAATATGGGAATCGACGCGAATTCCGTAATTAGCGAATTGTGTAATATAATACTCTTTTCCGCCTGGAATGCCTTGATAGCGTTTACCATTTACAGCGACAAAAAAGGTCTCTCGTGTTTTTGCATTGATCATTTGGTAGCCACTATTTGCACTGAGTATTGTCCATGGTGTTATCGCTACTGGTTTTTCGTATGGATTAGTTTGTGCCATGAAAATATTTTTGACAGATTTATGATCTCCAGAGATACTTTCTACATAAATAATTCGACGTCCGGCGTTAGTTTCTTGAAAACTACCAGGTTGTGCAGTTTGTAATTCTATGGCAGTTCCGGTTTGGGCGAGTAATGTGTTGCGATAATTCAGTAATTTTGGATTTACCCATAGATTCAGGGCAGCAATTACTAAGCTGAGCGAGAAGATTAGCGGTAGAGTCAACCGCGTTAATTGTCCCAAACTGCATCCACAGGCATTCAACGTGGTCATTTCATAATCAGCGTAAAGACGACCGTAAAAGAACAAGAGAGAGAGAAATAGCCCGAAAGGGAGCAAAATGGCTAAAAATCGCGGTGATTCAAGAATAATTAATTCACATAGGATATTAACAGCAAATTTGCCGCCTGCAATTTGGTTTAGATAGCGTACAAACTCATTACTTATCAAAATAGCAAATAAAAGACTCGTAATGAGAGACAGGTTGGTGAGTACTTCGCGAGTTAAATAGCGGAAAAGGATCATTTGGCAACATTGACCTACCGAGCTAGAAATTATTCCACAAAGGCCGTTTTGAATCCAGTTAGCATTGTACAAAAAAGCGATTATTACCCGTGTGTACAGTCTAGAAAATCGGCACAATTTGGATAGACTAGGCTTTTCGTTTTTTATTACAATACATCAGAGGAAAACGCATCATGCAATATATGCTTACATCCACGGTAGCTGCTCAAGAGGTCTCTGACTGTCTTATTGTCGGTATTATTGGCAATATGGAGCTTAGTCGCGCTGCAGAGGCATTGGATCAAGCAAGCCAAGGCTACATTCGTCACCAGTTAGCTCAAGGAGACTTGGTTGGGGAGTTAGGCAAGAGCGTGCTGCTTTACTCTGTTCCCGGCATTACGGCAAAGCGGGTTTTACTTGTTTACTGTGGAGAAGAAAAAAATATTAAGTTGCCAGTATTTCGTAAGATAGTAAGTTGTGTAGCTGCCAGAATTAAATTAATGCAACTGAATCGTGTATGTGATTACTTGTGCTATGAAAGTGCCTGTGGCTCGGATTTTTATGCCAGAATTCGGCAAACTGTTGAATTAACTGAAGATTTTTTCTATACCTTTGACCAATTTAAAACTCAAAAGGCAGATAAGCCGTATTATGCTGCTCCCAAGGAGTTCGCTTTTTTTCATTTGCTTGATCCCACTGAAATATTGCAGGCGGAAACAGTTATTGATCAAGCCGTAGCAATTACGGCTGGGATACATTTAGCAAAGGATCTTGCCAATTTACCAGCCAATTTTTGTACACCCATCTATATGGCAGAACAGGCTGAGCGTTTAGGAAAGGAAGAAGGTTTAGTTGTAACCGTGCTGGAAAAGGAGGAAATCCAGAGAGAGGGTATGGGTGCTTTGTTAGCAGTAGCTCAGGGTTCAGAGCAACCACTTCGATTTATTATTTTGCAATATCATGGTGCTGCAAAAGAACAACGGCCAGTTCTGTTGGTTGGTAAAGGCGTAACGTTTGATCTAGGTGGTGCCTGTATAAAGCCAGCGGCAGGTATGGAAGAAATGAAGTTTGATATGGCCGGAGCTGCTTGTGTACTCGGTGTGCTAAAAGCAGTTACGATACTCAGGTTGCCTATTAATATTGTCGGTATTATGCCGTTAACTGAGAATTTACTAAGTGGTAGTGCTGTTAAACCCGGTGATGTCATAAAAAGTCTTTCTGGACAGACGATTGAAGTAATTAATACAGATGCGGAAGGTCGTTTGATCCTGGCAGATGCTTTAAGCTATGGCGAGCGTTTTGATCCGGAGCTTGTGATTGATATGGCAACCTTAACACATGCCATTATTGTGGCGTTGGGATCTGTTACTACGGGATTGATGGGTAATGATGCAGTATTGATCCAGGAAATAGAAACGGCGGGCAAAGACAGTTACGATAGAGTATGGCCCTTACCTTTGTGGGATGATTACCAAGAACAAATTGACAGTAATGTAGCAGATATGTCCAATATTGGTGTAGGCGGAGGAAAAAGTATCACAGCCGCTTGTTTTTTGTCTCGATTTACGAAGAAATTTCGTTGGGCACATCTCGATATTGCTGGTACTGCCTGGAAGACTGGGAAAGATAAAATGGCTACTGGTAGGCCAGTATCATTGTTGGTCCAGTTTTTATTAAATCGCTGTCAAGGTAGAACTGGCTATGAACAGTTAAAAGTGAAGAGTGGTTAGAAAAAGGTTTCGTCGTTGATATGTAGATACCACAATAGGAATATTGAAATAGGGTAATGTTCCTAGTCCTATCATTGTGGCCAAAGCCAATGTCTTTAATTTCATGTTGTTGCCTAAAAAAATGCTGCTATAATTTAGTCACAAAAGTGTATTGTACTAGAGGACTTTATACAAAAGAACAATATAGGTACCACAGAATCCTAACAGAATCCTAGAAGGGCTAACAATGAAACTATTTTATACACCGGGAGCTTGCTCATTGTCTCCCCACATCGTATTGTGTGAAACAGGTCTAAAGTTTACCTTAGAAAAGGTAGATTTAGTGCAAAAAAAGACAGAATCCGGCGAGGATTATCTTATAATCAACCCGAAAGGGAAGGTACCTGCGCTATTATTAAATGATGGAAACTTACTAACTGAAGGGGTTGTAATAGTACAATATCTGGCGGATCAGGTGCCGAACAGCGGCTTGATCCCGCCTGTTACTAGTTTCTTACGCTATCGTACCCTTGAGTGGCTTAGCTACCTCTCCACTGAGTTACATAAAAGCTTCGGTCCATTGTTCAAACCGACAACGCCAGACGAGTATAAGCCGATTGTACGTGGGTATGTGGAAAAACAATTTAATTTTCTAGATTCAGTTTTGAAAGATAGCCAGTACCTTCAAGGAAATAAATTTAGTGTAGCCGATGCTTATTTTTTCACAATTTTACGTTGGGGATTCGCTATGCAGTTTGATATTAGACAGAAGCAATACTTAGCGAGTTACTTTGACCGAGTTGCAAAGCGTCCAGCCGTAGAGGCTGCATTAGTTGCAGAAGGGCTTAGCAGCTAAACCCGCGCATTCAAGTAATAAGTGCAACGGCCTTTAATTTTCAGGTGATAACCTAGTATACTGCCCAGCATTTCTACCGGATATACGTAAGCTTTGGTATCTAACTAATCGTATTGCACGAAAGGTTTTGGCGCATACAATAGCTGTGTTCATTAATAAACAAAACGGTAATTCGCCTCTTCAGTTTGAGTTATTATTGAAGCCATGATAAGTTGAGAAGGGCGTTATTATAAATAAAAAATATGAACTGGCAATGGATACGTGGCAGAGCAGAAAAGGGATTTAGCTTGATAGAGGTCATGCTGGGTTCTTTGATTTTGAGCCTTGGTCTATTGGGTTTTGTACAAGCGCAGCTGCTGTCCTTGCGCATGAGTGAGCAGGCCTATTTTGTCAATTTAGCCGACCTAAAGATAAGTGAGTTAACAGAGCGTTTGAAAAGCTGTAGTAATGAATCCCCCTGTATTCAAGATCAATTAAATTTTTGGCAAGCAGAGATAAAAAAAAATTTTCCAGAGGGCGAGGAGCAATTAACTCGTCAAGGTCATGATTATCAAAGTGAAATTCGTTGGATTTCTTTTTGGCAACGACCTAAGCAAACACGGTTCTTTCGTTTATTGTTTCGACCATGACGGGGCAGGAAAAAGGGTATACTTTTTTAGAATTACTTATCGCGCTGGCATTGGCGTTGTTTCTCAGTGGCGGGATGGTAGAAGTTTTTATTCAGTGTAAAAAAACATATTACCTGATACAGCAATTGCATGCGATGCAAACCAATGCCAGGATTGCCTTTAGCTGGCTGAGTCATGATATTCGCATGGCAGGTTTTATCGGTTGTGTGCGTTTAGTTGATTTTGTTCCGCTGAACAGCCGGCTCACTCCGGATACCCGGATAGTGGTTTGGCATGAAGGTCATGGTACTACAGAGCAAGTTGCTTTACCCTCATTACCACGCGCTAAACTTCATAGCGATGTAGTGCTTATTCAGGCGTTAAACCCTAATACTATTTCTGTGCAATTTGCTAAAGGTAAACATATTGCTTTAGTATCACGATCGTTGTTTCACCAAAATGATAAATTATTGATCAGTGATTGCCGACATGCAGAAGCTTTTCAATGGAGTCATATCGATTTAAGGCACTCCTATCAAGCAGATAGTGAAGTCGGTTTTTTTGATAAAATCATCTACTATGTTGGAGATACAGGACGTCGAACAGAGGCATGGAGGCCTGTCTATGCACTATATCGTCGCAATTTAAATACTTCCATACACAACCCTATTGAATTAGTTGAGGGCATAGAAAAAATGTCAGTTCGCCTCGGTATCAAGAGCGGGACAAACGGCAGCTTAATCTATGTGCTGCCAGACCAGGTAAAGCGTGGACTGGAGGTGCGTAGTCTTGAAATTAATCTATTGCTAAATGACAGGACATCATTGTCGCGTGAGACATCATTGTCGCGTGAATGGAAGTACATCATAGCGTTGCGGGAACGAGAGTGAGCACGTGGCAAGCAGCTAAGCAAGATGGATTTATATTAGTTACTGTGTTGTTGTTTCTTCTGTTGGTTGGTTTAATAGTGCTTGCTCTGCTAGATAGCACCCATTTAGCGTTACGAATGAGTCAAAATTATTCCCTGGCTTCTCAACAATTTCAAGCCGCCGAAGCGGGCTTAAAAATAGCGGAAGAGCGATTGGCTAGCGCATCGATACACGACAGACTTCACGGTGCACTCAATTACGCTGGATATCAAGTAATTTATGATATACGTCGTTTTAGCTTAGCGTTTTGTATTGATCATCACATAGCGTATTACTACCATGTAACAGCGCGGGCGAATCAACCTCAGGGACGAGCCGTCGTCTTGCAAACGACATATGCAAAAAAATTAAATGAAAAATGTCAAGGAAAAGAAAAAATCCTAGTCAAGGAAGGACGTAGCTCATGGCGAGAATTAAATTCGATTAAAAATTAATCCCAAGCCCTAAGAGAAAAAGATCACTATCTCGATTATAAGTCGTGAAGACACGGTGCCAGGTTATTCTACTTGTTAGCCATGGTTTGTACAATAAGTAACTTGCGGAAGCAGAGATTAGCCCGTTGCTTACAGTACGTTGATTACCTGTTGGTACTCGTTCTCGTGCAATGTAAGGGCCGACACCCATAGAGAGACTGAGTCGATCTGAAAAAAAATTTTTTCTTGCCCAAATTTCTACAGCTAACCCGTCACGATTGCTTAATGTAGTAGCTCCTTCATGCAATAAACTGACACTCCAGTCCACAATACGAGGAAAGTGATGTCTATAATCAATATTAGTTGGCACAGCGTGTTGCGTTTCACCAAAACCTGCGTCGACGAGTGATTTGCCGCTATTAATAGTTAGCTCGTTGCTTTTTTCATCTAATGGACGTGGTGTCGGTTGATTAAGATCGAGAGAATAACCAACCCCTGAGATCAGCGCCGTCGTATGAAAACTATCCAAGGCTTGCACATGGCTAATACCAAGAAACAATACCACTGGAGAGTAGTCATAGGTCGTCATTAAATCTAATTTCAACCCAAGGCCGTGGCGATTGTAGTAGGTTTTAGTTCCTGGAAAAAAAACTGTGTCAAAATAGGCATAAGGGCCTGCTGCGGCTGCAAATGACCAATTTGGAAAAAATGGCTCAGCGTGTAAGACGGCTTGTAGACTGACACCATCGCGGAAATGCATCGGCAAGTGTCCTTCGTTAGCATAGTTGAAAGACCAGCCAAATGGTGACGCTGAACGATAAACATAAGAACACCCCCATGCCCATGATTTGTAAGCATCGATACTGCTCTTGCTTGTGATGGGGCCAACATAATAAGCTAGGTAAGGTGGTAGCGCTGCAGCTTTTGTTATAAATGAAGTCATAAAAATAGCTGAAAAGATAATTAAATGAACCGTACATTTTTTCATGTTACCTTGTACCTCATTCTATATTCTTTTGCTGTTGAAGGCACTTACATACGCTTGCACAATATAGCACAATCTTTTTTCAAAGTGAGGTATTAACGTGCTCCTTCGAGGAACAGTGAACATGCTAGAGACCTTAGCATTTCCCAGGATTGGATGTCATCCATTGGGGCTGTACCCCATTGTGAATGATTCTGTACAATTAGCTCAATTATTACCATTAGAGATAAAATTAATTCAACTTCGCATAAAAAACACGCAAGGTCCTGACTTAGAAAAGCAGATCCAGCAAAGCATTCAGTTGGCGAGTCGTTTTGCTACAAAGTTGTTTATTAACGATTATTGGGAGCTAGCAATTCGCTATGGGGCGTATGGGGTTCACTTAGGTCAAGCAGATCTCAAGAATGCACCAATACATAAATTACATCAACTAGGCTTAAAGCTAGGTATCAGTGCTTATTCTGATGCTGAGCTAGTGCGAGCCTGCGCATTAAAACCTTCCTACATTGCTTATGGACCTATTTTCCCAACAACGAGTAAACAAATGACTGCTTCGGCCCAGGGGATCGATAAACTACGGCAAGTTCGAGAGTGGGTAAAAGATCCGCTAATTGCTATTGGTGGAATTAGCTTAGAACAATTACCTCAGGTTTTACGCTGTAACGTTGACGGTGTAGCTGTGATCTCAGCGATCAACCAGGCTATTGATCCACAGAAAGCAGCTGAGAAGCTTATGGATGTGATACAACATCACTATGCGCCAGTTAGCTAAAATTGCACTCACTTTCCTTTCCGCTCAGTCTAAAAAGATAAGAAGTTCTTAGCAAGCGCATCCAGTGTATCCCATCAACATATCCTTATATCAAAAAAAAGCCCCACTTTACGCGGGGCTTTTGTGTATTCTGTGGGCAACGACCACTACAGAGAGCTTTACATCATACCATCATCCATACCGCCCATACCGCCCATACCGCCCATACCGCCCATACCACCCATACCGCCCATGCCACCACCTTGTTCTTCTTTTTTAGGAAGTTCAGCAATCATGCATTCGGTTGTGATCATAAGACCGGCAATAGAGGCTGCGTTCTGTAATGCAGTACGAGTTACCTTAGTTGGATCCAAGATACCCATTTGCATCATGTCACCATATTCACCGGTAGCTGCGTTGTAGCCATAATTACCCGTTCCAGCTTTAACCTTTTCGACAATAGCAGCAGGCTCAAAACCTGCGTTGCTCACGATTTGTTTCAGTGGTTCCGCCAACACTTTACGGATGATATTGATACCCATTGTTTGATCGGCATCTGCACCTTCTAAGTTTTCTAGAACCTTGAGCATACGAATCAATGCAACGCCACCGCCAGGAACAACGCCTTCTTCAACGGCTGCACGCGTGGCATGTAGAGCATCCTCTACACGAGCCTTCTTTTCCTTCATTTCTGTTTCAGTCGTTGCACCGACTTTAATGACGGCGACACCGCCTGATAATTTCGCAAGGCGCTCTTGAAGCTTTTCGCGGTCATAATCGGAGGTAGTCATTTCGATTTGCTTGTTGATCTCAGCGATGCGGCCTGAAATCCTATCTTTTTCACCCTGACCACCAATGATTGTTGTCGTATCCTTCGTGATGATAACGCGCTTTGCAGAACCTAGATCATCTAAAGTAGCTTTTTCAAGACTCAATCCCACTTTCTCTGCAATAACATTTGCTTTGGTTACAATAGCAATATCTTGCAGTAAGTCGTCACGACGGTCTCCAAACCCAGGCGCTTTAACGGCGACAACTTTCAATACTCCACGCATGTTGTTGACCACAAGTGTTGGTAGCGCTTCACCATCAACATCCTCTGCAATAATCATTAAAGGACGATTTGCTTTAGCAACGGCTTCGAGGATAATCAGCATTTCACGTACATTGGAAATTTTCCTATCCGACAACAAGATATAAGGATTCTCCAACTCACAGCTCATGTTTTGTTGGTTGTTGACAAAGTATGGCGATAAATAACCGCGATCAAACTGCATACCTTCGACCGTATCAAGCTCATCATTTCTACCCGTGCCATCTTCTATCGTGACAACACCTGTTTTACCTACTCTTTCCATTGCATTGGCAATGATAGTACCGATCTCGATATCGTTATTTGCTGAAACAGCACCAACTTGGGTAATGGAGATCTTGTTTTGACAAGGGATGGAAATAGCTTGGAGTCCCTCTACTACCTTGCCGACGCCAATATCAAAACCTCGTTTGATCCCCATAGGATTCATACCAGCAGCAATGGCCTTTATAGCATCCCTGTAGAGAGATCGCATCATTATGATGGAAGTGGAGGTACCATCACCAGCATCGGTGGAGGTCTTGGTCGCAGACTCTTTACCCATCTGTACGGCCATGTTTGCAAATGGTTCTCGCAGCTCGATCTCTTTGGCAACAGATACACCGTCCTTAGTAATAACAGGGGCGCCAAAGGCTTTGGTAAGGGCTACATGTCTGCCTCTAGGGCCCATGGTTACCCCAACTGCTTCAGCCAACGTATCTACACCTTTCATCATGAAAGCACGGGCAGTTGACCCGAATTGTAAAATCTTTACGGACATATTATTGATTCCTCTCGATAAAGTACGGTTAAAAGTTAAAATTAATTATCGTTTATCCAATTATTGCCATGATGTCTTCTTCACGCATGACAATATAATCCTTGCTATCAAGTTTCACCTCGGTACCAGCATATTTACCAAACAGCACTTCATCACCTACCTTAACTGACATGGGATGAATTTCGCCCGATTCAATGCGTTTTCCAGCGCCAACCGCTATAACGGTGCCTTTTGCAGGTTTTTCCTTCGCTGTATCAGGAAAAACGATACCACCTTTTGATTTTTCTTCTTCAAGGCTACGCTCTACAAGCACACGGTCCTGTAACAGGCGTACCGTTGAAAGTAAAGATTTTTCTAATGTTGCAACACTCATGCAGAATTCTCCTTAGATTTGCTATCGTAATGAGATACAAACGATCAGCTCCCTATTCAGGAAGCCAATCATAATGATGCTTGGTAAAGAGTGTCAAGACTAACTACCAATCCTCCCATATATGGGGAGCAAGCAACGAAAATTCAAGTCATTCCATAGTAAAACTGAGCCATCCTTGAGGTATAAAGATAGGGGTGCGCCCCTTTTTTGCAGCGGCCAACAGCCCTCGCCCCCTCAAAGGCTGGCATAACCCAATGAAACCGCGGCGTGGAAGAAGGAGAGACATGAGGGAGCACTCGATGAGCGCTGGTTAGTGCGACGTAGTGATGTGATTAAAGCTGCTGCGTAAGTAACACAATAGACCCAAACCAGGTAAGCAAGCAGCCAACGATAGAACGAAGAATGTTGGCCAACTAAAGTACGTGACGATAAGGCCAGCAACGGGACCAACAAAAACACGACCGACACTAGCCAGTGCTGAAAATAACGCAAACTGAGTCGCTGTATAACGATGATTACATAAACTCATGATGAAAGCGAGAAAGGCGATACTACCCATTGCATTGCAAAAATTGTCCACAAAAACAGTAAATACCAGCAGATCGTAACGATGGCCAGCCAAAGCTAATTGTAGCAATGCTAGAATAGCGCCAGTTTGCAAAATACCAAAGTACAGTAGGCCTCGAAATAAATTGAGACGAGTCATTAAAGCGCCGCCAGCTAACAGCCCCAGCATTGTTGCGATAAAACCGACACCTTTGTTGACGAAAGCCACAGTGCTTAAAGAAAAACCTAACCCACGGATCAAAAAAGGTGTTGTCAAAGAAACGCTGAGCGCATCACCTAGTTTGTACAGGAGAATAAACAGTAGAAGTAGCCATGCAGATTTTCGATTAAGAAATTCTTTGAAAGGATCGATAATCGCTGCGCGCAGCGTATTAGGCGCTTGAGATTCCACTTGTGGTTCTTTAGCAAACCAGGTTGCTATAAGTCCGATACTCATTAAGCCTGCCATCAGCAGATAGGTATTGTGCCAACCTATATATTCAGCTGATAGTAGTGCGAGTGCGCCTGAAACTAACATAGCCGTCCTATATCCCCAGCTCGTCAAGGTAGAACCAAGTCCGCGTTCATGGGATTGTAAAATATCAGTTCGATAGGCATCAACAGCAGTGTCCTGGGATGCTGAAAAGAAAGCAACGAGGAAAGCAATGATCACTAAAAGGGAAGGATTAGTATTGGGATTAGTCACTGTCATCCCAGCGATGCTGAATAACAATGCTAGTTGCGTGATCATCAACCAGCCACGGCGTCGTCCTAACAGTGGAGGTACACAACGATCCAGTAAGGGGGCCCACAAAAATTTATAAATATAGGGTTGTCCAATTAACCCTAAACTACCGATAGCCAGCAAACTGATACCATCAACAGCAAACCAAGCTTGCAAAGTGCTTCCAGTTAAAGCCAGCGGTAGTCCAGAAGAAAATCCTAGCAACAAAACAATAAAAAGATTTCGATGATTGAGCTTACTGACAGACATGTAAATTTCTCGAAAAAAAATGTCTGGATTTTAATTTTATTAATTACTTATTGCGTCTGTCACAACGCTTCCCGATCAGCAACCGTCAATGTTTGATGCACATCCAATCAGCCAGCATAGTCAGGATCATCAATAACGCGTGAACGACCACCTACGCCATATTGTACCAGAACGTGTTGGCCACGGCTGAAAGCAGGGACAGGTCCTTGAACAATGGAAATCAGGGACTTCGTGTGGAGTTTAACAACATATTCAATTCCAGTTTGGCTAGTAAGTCGCTTCTGTGCTTGGTTACCCACTATACCTCCGAGCAAAGCACCACCGATTCCTGCAGCCAAACTTCCACGTCCTTGACCAATTTCTGAACCTGCAATCGCACCCAACGCGCCTCCTGCAACAGAGCCAACACCAATATCTGTGCTAGTATCCGAGACGGTAACAAAACGGCGGCCGACTACTACTCCTTTGATGACGCGTTGCACCTGTCCGGCGTTCTCTGTTGAATACACATCAGGAGATAAAGTAGACGTACAGCCGATCAGTAACGATAGGCCAAATGTGAATAATATAAAACAGACGAACAACCGCATAAGGCAACTACTCCGAACGAGGTCGCGAGCTAGCCATGAAAGGACATAGCGGTAAAATATAATAGCTATATCGTTTTTAGTCAACACGCGATCAGCGGATTTGATGTGTGCAATAATAATGCTTTCTGCGTTGTGACAATTTTTAATTTCATTGATGCATTTTTAAGTGAGCGGCATGGCATTGTTAATATTGCGGGGAAGTAGAAAAAATAACTCGCGACTTCGAAGGCGTTTTCCATCAAGCACATACTGTAAAGCAAGGCGAAATAGGCGTTTTGCATCTAACAACTGGGGTTTTTCAGTCCACTGTTCGCGGTGAATCGCCAGTAATGATGCACCAGAAAAAACAGATACCTGGGAGATTGTTGTAGTCGTTAAACAAGCAATTAATCCTTTACTAGGAGTAAATTGATAGTATTGATCAGGCAAAATAGGTTGCTGTGTTTGACTATCACGATCGAGGTGTAAAGCGTAACCAAGCTCTGCTAAAAGTCGCTTCTCAAATAAGCGTAACGCTGGACTGGGGTTTTTAGGTAGCATTGTCAATGCGATCTGATAAGCGTAAAAAAGTGTTGGGTGTGGGTCGTAACGGTAAAGAAGACGCATAAGTAGCTCGTTTAGATAAAGCCCACAGAGCAAGATATTGCCGGTTAACTGGATTGAAAAAAAGTCCCTCGGCTCCGCGCTTACTAGATTTAAGAGGTCTGTTTTTCCGCGCCATGAAATCAGTAAAGGAACAAAAGCTTGTAATAAACCCCGAAAACGTGAGTGCTTACTACGAATTCCACGCGCTGCTTTTGCAATAAGCGTGATACGACCTTGTAATGGGGTAAACGCATCAATCAATACACTGGTATCTCGGTAAGGACGAATGTGTAAGATATAAGCAGGTTGTAATTGCGCTGTGTTTGACATATACCCATTGTACTTGAAGTTTCGAATTCGCAACTTCAAGTACTTTTTTTAACTGGCATCCCTAAGAATTACGGCAGTTTGCCTGTGAAAAAAAAATGGCTTCGTGCTTTTTTAAGAGATAACAGCTTCCACTTTCTGTGGGGATCCGGTAGCATTGATCCCCTTGGGTGCATTTCGACAGCCTGCTAAAGTACACTGAGTGAACATTCACCGGGAAATTTGAAAAATCCCATTAAAGATCCTAGTGTAGAAAATAGTGGTTGTCTATCGTTTTTTCATGTGTTGTCGAATTAGGAGCAACTTCATTGGCTGAAATTATCGTTATAACATCAGGAAAAGGCGGTGTTGGAAAAACTACCAGCAGTGCTGCTATTGCAGCTGGTTTGGCATCTCGTGGTTTTAGGACGGTCGTTATCGATTTTGATATTGGCCTACGTAATCTTGATTTGATCATGGGATGTGAGCGACGAGTGGTTTTTGATTTTGTCAATGTTATTCGCGGTGAAGCGAATATTAAGCAAGCTTTGATTAAGGATAAGCGGCTTGACAGCCTTTACGTATTACCAGCTTCGCAGACACGTGACAAAGATGCGCTGACTAAAGAAGGTGTAGAAAAGGTTTTGGAAGAGCTCAAGGGAGATTTTGATTATGTTCTATGTGATTCGCCTGCGGGTATAGAGCGTGGAGCTACCTTAGCGATGTACTTTGCCGATAGAGCGATCGTTGTGAGCAACCCAGAAATTTCATCGGTTCGTGATTCTGATAGAATGTTAGGTATTCTCGATAGTAAGTCAAGGCGTGCTGAGTTAGGTCTTTCGCCCATGAAGCAGCATTTATTGCTGACACGTTATTCATTGGCGCGTGTGGAAAAAGGCGATATGCTGAGTATAGATGATGTGCTGGATGTACTTTCCATTCCTCTGTTAAGCGTTATTCCGGAGTCGCAAGCGGTTTTGCGTGCATCGAATTCAGGAGTGCCCGTCACATTAAATGGAGAAAGCGATGCACATCTAGCTTACGTAGATGCTGTTTCCCGTTTACTTGGTGAAGAAGTGCCATTCAAATTTGTTAAACCAGAAAAGAAAGGTTTGTTGCGCCGTCTTTTTGGTCGTGCGGAAGTAGCGACATGAGCTTACTAAATTATTTTCGAGGCCGGCAAAAAAACACCGCTTCCATTGCAAAGGAACGGTTGCAGGTGATCGTTTTACATAAGCGTAACGCAGGGCATGATACCGATTTTCTACTGAATTTACAGCGTGAATTGATCGAAGTCATTGCTAAGTACGTCGCCGTCGATCAAGACCAAGTTAAAGTTGAATTGGAGCGTGCGGGAAATTACTCTACATTGGAGTTAAATATCACATTACCGAACACCCTTACAGAATAAGCTTGGATTTTTTAGATCGAGCATCACAATAACTAATAGCGGTAAAAGTCGGATTTATAAGGACCTGCAATATTTACATCGATATATGCTGCCTGCTCAGCAGTTAGTGTCGTCAGCTTTGCACCTATTTTATCTAAATGCAAACGCGCTACCTGTTCGTCAAGTGCTTTTGGCAAATGATAAACCTTTCCTCTTTCATAACGATCAGAAAATTTCCATAATTCTATTTGTGCTAAAACCTGGTTAGTAAATGAATTAGACATTACAAAACTGGAATGCCCCGTTGCACAGCCCAAATTAACTAGGCGTCCCTCAGCCAGAAGGAGCAAGCGCTTCTTATTTGAAAAAATCACCTGATCTACCTGAGCTTTCACATTAATCCATTGATACTTCCGTAATCCTGCGACATCGATCTCAGAATCAAAGTGCCCAATGTTGCAAACGATAGCAAGATCTTTCATTTGCAGCATATGTGAAAGTGTAATAACCTTTTTATTGCCTGTCGCTGTAATAAAAATATCGCCTTGACTTGCCGCTTCCTCCATCGTTATGACACGATAACCCTCCATCGCCGCTTGTAAAGCACAGATAGGATCAATTTCGGTAACCCAGACGCTTGCACCATATGATCGCAAACTCTGTGCACAACCCTTCCCTACATCACCGTAACCGCAGACGACGGCGATCTTTCCAGCAATCATGACGTCTGTTCCGCGCTTAAGCGCATCAATTAACGACTCGCGACATCCATAAAGATTATCAAATTTAGACTTCGTGACTGAGTCATTGACGTTGATTGCAGGAATTAAAAGCGACCGATTTTTTTGCATTTGATAAAGTCTGTGTACTCCCGTGGTTGTTTCCTCCGAAACTCCTTTAATTATCTCTAATTGCTCTTGATATTTCTCACCGTGCATCAACAGGGTGAGATCTCCACCATCGTCCAACAGTAAATTAGGCTTCCAACCGTCGGGTCCAACTAAGGTTTGTTCAATACACCACCAAAATTCCCTTTCGGTTTCTCCCTTCCAGGCGAACACTGGAACTCCTCTTTTCACTATTGCAGCCGCTGCATGATCTTGCGTGGAAAAAATATTGCAGGAAGACCAACGCACCTCGGCACCTAATTCAAGCAAGGTTTCAATCAAAACGGC
>Ga0207059_1081_pt1 | contig 18646 bp, 23 predicted proteins | sample Alteio_BWMinCont_32_FD_153273 | JGI IMG/M metagenome (GOLD analysis project Ga0207059, IMG submission 153273) | Enriched cells from forest soil in Barre Woods Harvard Forest LTER site, Petersham, Massachusetts, United States -... | ecosystem: Environmental > Terrestrial > Soil > Temperate forest >...
GGGCATTGTTCTTGAGATCAACGTCAACGATCCTCGAGTGCAGACGCACGCCCTTACCCCTTACGATGTTGTAACTTGGCGACCCTTGGCGGCGTCCCAATTAAAGAGACTCTCGTATCCACAGACCGTGCGCGTCCCGCAGCGTTGCCAGTGAGGCTTGGCGCGGCCAGAGGAGCCCGTGTTCATGAGCGAACGTTTCGGGGTTCTTCTCCTGATATCTTTCCTGTGTGCTTACGCTGTCCCCGCTCAGGATGCCAAGCCCTTTACCGTGCAGGACAGCGGTCCCATCCACCTCGATGTTGTCGTCACGGAGAAGTCCCTAGCACCAGTGAGCGGGCTCCAGCTGGAAGACTTCACACTGCTGGACAATAACGTGCCGCGGGCCATCACTATCGACGGCGGCAGGCTCAGGTGGAAGTCGTTCTGGTCATCGACGCCGTGAACGTCGAAGCCCGAGAGCTGGCCATAGAGCGCGAAGAGATCAAACGATTCCTGAAAACCGACAAAGGCCGTCTGGCCTACCCAACTACATTCGCGGTCCTCACGGAGACCGGAATCCAGCTTCATTTGGGCTCTTCGCGAGATGGCAAAGCAATCAGCAACGCGCTGGATCACTCTAGGATTCCCGCGCGCAGCACGGGACGAGACACAGACCGCGGTGCGACGGCCAGCTTCGAGAGTTCATTCGTAGGATTTGCGCAAGTCGTGGCGGAGGAGCGCGAGCGGTCTGGGCGAAAGCTGATCGTCTGGCTCTCTCCACGTTGGCCGATGCATTCCAACCCGCAAATCTCCAGGCCGTTTCAAGAAGGCCAGATCACACTCTACATGGTCGATCCTTCAGGCACCGCAGACCTTGAGCCAGGGCTAGAGGACACTCCTGTGAATCGCATAAGACCGGCCGATACCGCGACGCAGAGCGGTGGTCTGGCGCTACACCCGGGCAACGACATGGCTTCCGCCATGCGACGATGCGTTGCCGATGCAAGAACTTACTACGAGATCTCCTTCAATCCCGCCACCGCTGATCGACCTAACGAGTACCACCATCTGGAAATCCGTGTCGCAAAACCCGGGCTGACCGCGCGCACTCGACAGGGGTATTACTCGCAACCACCCCGCGCAGAGAACTTTACTGCTGGGTCTGAACAATCCGGCAACGCCGGCGGCGACAACAACCCTCCAGGCGCGGCTCCGGCAGACGCCCGCAACGCAGTTTATGTGATTGCGCATCCCTACCTAGATTGGCCGCTGGCACAACTCACCGAACACATTCCAGAACTGCAAGCCATCCAGCCTGCAGCGGACCAGCAACAGCTACCCGTCATCCTGGAAAACATGGGCCGGACCGTGGACGATTTCGTCCGCAACATCGGTGACCTCATCGCCGACGAAGATGTGACGCAGGAGAAGTTGAACGCAAAGGGGAAGGTTGAAGCGAAGGAGCGGGTTCGTGACAACTATTTGATTCTTCATCATGGCTGTGCATGGGGAGCAAGCGCGGAATATCGAATGGACGATAAGGGGAATCGCCTGGGGCCAATAGGCCTCGAAAAAGGTGATCTAGTTACTTCCGGCTCCGCTTTGAGCTGTATCAGTTTCTCTTCAGTCGTTCAGCCACAGTCGCGGTTCCGCTATCTCGGTGAGGAAAAGCTTGGTTCCCGAGAGACATATGTCCTGGCGTATGCTCAGAAGCCTGGCGAAGTTACTTTCACAACCGCAATGAGGGGAACCGGAGGGCATGAAGTGGATATGCTGACGCAAGGAATCTTGTGGGTGGACAAAAATAGCTTCCAAATCTTCCGCATGCGCACCGATTTACTGGTGCCGAACGCTGAAATTGGACTCGATCAGTTGACAACAGAAGTGACATTCGGCGAAGTGCGAACCCTCCGTCACGACGATTCTCTTGGGTAAACGAGTCAATACAAAGTAGGGCTACGAGAGTGGCTGTTTTTGACCCCGGGCAACAGGGGAATGGCGCGAACATCGAAGGAAGGTCCGCCGCCAGGGACACACTCGCCTTCTCTTAGCGGGAAGTGGCCCACACGGGCGCATGCATTGATGTTGGTGACGGTGTCCGGCGATATATCGTGGGTACGGCGACCGACGGTATATTCGATTCTGTCGGTGAATTCGCGGACGGTGTCCGCACGGATTACTTGCCCATTGCCGAGATGCAAATAAGCGGGTTTGGGCGGGTCTTCAATGCTGAATGTGAAGGAGAGGGCAATCTCGTGTTCTACGGGCTTCCCCGCCACTCTGCCGAACGAAACACGCCACTGTTGAACCGCCTTCATTGCGGAGTCTACGAGCAAAAGGTCACCAGAAACGGGCTGCAATTCGACAATCGACCCATCATCAGCAAAAACCAGATGGAGCTTCACCACTCCCTCGATGTGCGCCAACCGTGCTTCCTTTGGGTAAAGCGGCTTCACGAAATGCATGTCGTAGCAACACAGGTGCTCTTGCTTCTCTGGAATCCGCAGAACTTTCGAGGCAGGCGTCGCTGGGGGCGTGTCTTGCGAAGGTGTCTGCGCAAAAAGAGTGAACTGCAAAGAGTGAAAAATCACTTGAGCTAACAACAATTGGGAGAGCACGACATCTTTATAGCATGCAACCGTGGCATGGGGTCATTGCCGTCAACGAGACATATAGAGAGCGTTAATGACCGGCATCACGCTCTGACACCCTAGCTTCTTACCAGATTGTGATTTGAAGGCCTACAGATTCGATGTCCGTCCCGGCCTCCGAGGTGTTCTCCGCTTCCGTTGAATGAAATCAAAGCTGAGGAGAGCGAGTCCCGATAGCGGACCGAGAAACCCAAACAGCCGGGCCGCACTCAGCAAGGGTGGATAGGGCTACGGATGGGATGCGCGCTGCCATTCGTTCAGTAGGTGTACCGCCAGAAATAAGGCGAAGGTAAGAAAATCGCTCCCAGGCAAGAGAAAACGATACGTAGCGAAGGAGATTTCAAATCCGCAACCATCTTCCCACTACCTCTGCGCCCGGACCAAAAGTCGTAGACCCTCCCGGTCGCCCCAGCGATAAGAAGGTTTAGCGCAACGCCGAATGAAACGAACACGACAATCCATTTAATTTCCATTCGCTTGCTGAGCCTAACAGGAATCGGCCGGTTGTGAGTAAACCTGTCGGGTCCCGATAAGTAACCGGCATCTAAGCTTGCCCCAAAGCCGAAGGTCCACCCGGTCAGACTGGCGTAAATTTTTGCCGCCTTGGGCACCTTGAGCTGCCCCTTCAGAAGCCAATTCAGTGAGCTAGTCGACACACAGACCAGAAAAGGTTTGACCGTTCCGTTTGGGCATAACATCCCCTGTGGCTTGGTGAGAGCCAGGGAAAAGGCAACTCATCTATATGTTACTTCATCGGTAATATAGACCTCGGCTTAGGCAACAGTTGTGCAACGATTCGGACACGCAAAGCCCGTAAGTGATTGAAAATATGGCGGGGACGACGAGACTCGAACTCGCGACCTCTGCCGTGACAGGCGGGAAGTCAATCACTGGCACAAGCAGAATCAGCAGGTTAGGCGTGCGGTAGTCGGCAACCGTTGGCTCTATCGGGACTCATCGGCACATTTTGTGCAACGTTTTGTGCAACGACCTCTTTAAAGTGACTGTGGTGTTTTTTTTCCTCACCCCGCCGAGGCATGGGAGGACGACGCCCTCCTTTGCCGCCAGCCCATCCGCTGGGAAGAAATCCGACCGAGACTATCATGAGCGTCAGCTACGACAGAGTTGTCTGAGACTGGGGCCGGCCCGTCAGCAACACTTTGACCGGTCCTGCCTTCTCCGAGGTGTTCGCAACTGCAAGCTTTCTCCCGATTCGGCCGCTGCCTATAGAATCACAACAACCATGAGCGGTGAATAGCGCGGTTGGCATGGGCCAGTCGCGACAGACCAGGCGAACAGAAGGTGAATATGCCACAATAGCGTGCGTTTGGCGCGGCGGCCCGAATTTCCAGAGTGTGTGATGACGCATAAGGTGTCGAGAGGGAAGCGGCATAAGGGCTGACTGGACGGACGGCGATGGGCTCACGATCAGTACATCTGTTGTTCATATATTAAGGATGCCGGGAATCTCCAAAGAAATCCTGATTCATCATCAACCTACGCAGAGCAATGATTTCTGGATAAGGGCAGCGACCAGGACGAGTTTTTTGACTATACGGCATCCGCCGTAGTGGAAAGGGTATCAATGCTATTGCTAAGCTCGAAGACGGCAGACGTGCGCGAGTCGTGCTGAATGAACAGCTGGTCCGTCAAGGCGACGAGCCGACCCTGCGCGATGTCCGCGAGGCCCTCATCACCGTCTACGGGACAGATTATGGCCTCTGCAACGCCAACTATGTTTCCAGGTTTACCGATATGGCTCGGCAGGCGGCCTCCTACCGCGACAGCCGCGTGCTCCTGGCCGGCGACGCGGCCCACGTACACTCCCCAGTAGGCGGACAGGGACTCAACACCGGTGTCCAGGACGCGGTGAATCTGGGATGGAAGCTCGCTCAGGCGGTCCATGGAACATCGCCTGAGAGCCTCCTGGACACCTAACATGCGGAGCGGCACCCAGTCGGTGCCCGCCTGTTGCGCAACACCATGGCGCTCGCCGTAATCGAGCGGAGTGACGATCGTATCGGGGCCTTGCGCGAAACGATGTGCGAGCTGATGAAGCTGGACGAGACCCGCAAGCAATACTTCGCCATGATGTCTGGTCTGGACATTCATTACAACCTCGGAGAAGGACACCCGCTGCTGGGCCGCCGCATGCCCGATCTCGACCTGGTCACCGCCAACCGCCCGCTGCGGCTCTTCACCCTGCTGCACGAGGCCCAGCCGGTGCTACTCAACCTCGCTGATCCAGGCGGCTTCGACATCACGCCCTGGGCAGATCGGGTTCAATTGATCGACGCCAAATATGTAGGCACGTGGGAGCTTCCTGTGCTTGGCACGGTCACCGCTCCAAGGGCCGTGTTGATCCGGCCCGACGGATATGTGGCCTGGGTTGGACACCAAACCCAACTGGGGCTCGCTGAGGCCCTTGCCACTTGGTTAGGACCGCCTACCGCGGCGTAGCGCACTGACTTCCAGATCATTCTGTGGCGAGTAAGCAGGCATTTCTCACAGCCGAGGAACAAACTCAGTACATTACTTGAGGCGTTTTGTGAACAAACGTGCCTTCCCTGAGTTGGTTCAGCATAAAATCCGCCAAGTCAGCTCGCGAGATTTTGGGGATCACTGAGTTAGCTTTGAGATGTTCGCCGCTTCGGTAGACTCCCGTGCGTGTCCCAATAGTCAGCATGGGCGGACGCATGATGATCCAATCCAAATGGCTTTGCCTGATCATGTCCTCGTCGTCGATCTTTCGGAGCAGTTTGTTCCCTGAACCGTTCCCTAACTGAAATTCATTCTGTAAGAGCTACAGGCTTTTCCCCCACTCCGGGGAGCCGTACGATAGGACGTGGCTAGACACCGGCAATCACGACCCACAGATCCTGAAGGAGATGATCGCTCCGTGGTTCGAATCGCTCGCCACGTAGTGATTGTCGGAGTGCCACCGGTCAGGACACTGGATGTGTTCGGGCCTGCCGAAGTGTTTGGCGATGCCAATAGGCTACAGGGTGGCGATCCGTCTTACAGAGTCACCATCATTTCGGCTTGCCGTGAACGCCTGGTTCCGAGTTACATCGAAAAACCTCTGTACACCGACCAGAGCTTTCGAGAATTTCGTGGACCCATCGATACGCTTTTAGTTGCCGGCAGTGTGGGCCAGATGCGTTACGAAGCGGACTTTTTAGACTGGCTTCGGGATCAGAGTGCAAAGGCCCGGCGCTTTGGTTCTATCTGTACGGGAGCCCTGATGCTGGCAAAAGCGGGTCTGCTCGACGGACGACGCGCAACGACGCACTGGAGCTGGTGTGAGGAACTCGCACGTGACTATCCCAAGGTCAAAGTCGATCCCAGCCCCATCTATGTTCGCGATGGGAATTGCTACACTTCCGCGGGAGTCACTGCTGGTATTGATCTCACTCTTGCATTGGTCGAGGAGGACTTAGGCCGACGAATTGCGCTTCGAGTCGCACAGATGATGGTTGTATTTCTACGGCGGCCGGCAGGTCAATCACAGTTCAGCGCCACACTGGCCGCACAAACCTCGGAGAACCATTCCCTTGGCGATCTTATCGCCTGGCTCCCCGAGAACCTCACGGCGGACCTCTCCATCGAAAAGCTTGCTCGCCACGCGGCAATGAGTCCACGCAACTTCGCTCGTCTATTTCGGGTGGAGATGCGCAAAACCCCGGCGAAGCACATCGAGGACCTTCGCCTCGAAGCAGCACGACGACTGTTGGAGTCGACTTCACGGAGTCTCGAGGAAGTCGCCGCGGCAAGCGGGTTCGCCAGCGCCGAAATTTTGCGTCGCGCTTTCAAACGCCGCCTAGGCGTCACACCTGGTGAATACAGGGCGTCATTCGGACGCACTCGATTGCACTAACCAGAACAATTGGCAGAAATCGTTGGTTTATTGTCCGCCGACGCTCCTACTGACAACGATTCGTGAGTCATCCAATCACTTCAGTGGAGGACAATCCTTATGAGCAATCTTGACTCGATGTTAGAACGCAACAAAGACTTCGCTGCCCGCCAGTCTGCCGCGGGCACGATTATGCCCTGGCTTCCGCAGGCGCTGCCGAACGTGAGGGCAATCATCATCGGCTGTGCGGATATGCGCGTGGATCCGGCTCATGTGCTTGGGATTAAACCTGGCGAAGCCGTGGTGATGCGTAACATCGGCGGTCGAATCACCCCAGGGTTGTTGGAGCAGTTGGGTTTACTCGGGCGAATCGGTGAGGTTGCTGGAGAGATTCCTGGAGGAGGCGGGGAATTTCACATCATCGTACTTCAACACACGGATTGCGGGATCACTCGCCTTGCCGGCGATCCCTCCATGCTGAAGCGCTACTTTCAAATCGACGACGGGGATCTCAAGACAAAAGCGGTTACCGATCCCCGCGCGGCTGTTGCCGTCGACGTTGCCATGCTCCGGGCCATTCCCGCATTGCCGGGAGAGTGGCTCGTCTCCGGCCTCGTCTATGACGTGGCGACCGGACTTGTTGAGATTGTGGTACCGCCGGCGCGGATTGGTGGAATGGTGCAAAACGTCCGCTAAGGCGGGATGCTAGAAGTCTTAACAAAGGAGTATTTTATGCATAATGTTATTCCGCTCATCGTGGCGGCTCTCATAGCTGTGGGGATCATTGTTATCGGTTGTTTCTACATTGTGTCTCCTGAACGAATCTCAGGAACATTTGGTCTAAGGCCGCCTGCATCCGATGCTGACACTCGTGCCTGGCTACGTCCTAAAGGAATTCGGGACCTCGTAGCCGGATTGGTCGTGCTGACCGTGATGCTGACCGCGGACACGCGGATGGTAGGCATAGCTCTCCTCGTTGAAGCTGTCATCCCTTTTGGCGACATGTCAATCATTCTGGGGTCGGGCGGGTCGAAGTCGCGAGCGTTCTCCATTCATGGCGTAACTTGCGCGGTGATGCTTGTCGTCGGTCTCTTGTTGATCCATGCCATTTGAGAGAAATGCCTCTCACCGATCTATGGCGCATGAAGGATGTGAAGCTGATCGAGCATTGGGAAGAATTCAATCTGCCTGGAGTATTCCAGCAAATCGCCACGGCGACGATTAGAAAGGCGGGAGGACAATGAACCATTGGATTTGGCTGTTGTCTCTAGTTGGCATTCTAAGCACAGCCGTAGTGTTCGGCACGGACATGTTCTTTTTGACTATCGGCCGTTCCGCTCTGAGATTGGCTTCACCATCTGCTGGAACCGAAATCATGGGTTTCTTCCACATGTTCGCCGATGCGCGGATGCCGATCTGGGGCGTCTCGGCGATCTTGTCCAACCTCTTGCTGGTCGTATTAAGCAGGAGTGGGCAGCGCTGGTTCTATCTCACATCGCTCCTAATGCTGATTCTGTTCGTCATTCTCTACAATCTCTTGTCAAAACCAATTAATCGAATTCAAACCGAAGCGGCAAAAACTGGAAAGAGACTTGACAACGGTCGAGAGCTTCAGGCGTCGTGGGATAGGGTGTTATTGATCCGTGTTCCGCTGCTCGTTGTGTCCCTGCTTGCCCAGTGCCTCGCGTTGTTAGTCGCTTCGGCGTAAATGTGGCTGGTGCGCTCCGCTTTGAAGAGTCAGGAGCTTTTGGGCGATGGATCTCGACAAGTCGGCTTCTCGCTACCAGTTGCTCACTCACTGCTGGCGTGTTTGTCTGTAATAATCCGACGGTAGCACGGATCACTTCCGCGTTGCCCGTTGTCCACTCCGCGAGACCTTCCAAAATAGCGGTTCAAATTCCGTCGTAGCGTGAATACCCGTGCTTAGCCCAATAGTCCGCTGGCTCGTCCTTTGTGTAGGTAATCCGCGTGACCGCCTTGATGTTCTTCAGACCCAGTTTCACAGGTACAAGCAGTCGCAGCGGAGCTCCGTGCTCCACCGTGAGAGGCTTTCCGTTCAGGTGAGTCGCGAGCAGGGTCTGCGGATGACGAGCCGTCGACAGATCAAGCGACACAAAGTATGGGTCGGGATTTCCCCAGGGGCCGACATTGACCGATGATTCTAACCGCGCCCATTTCGCCTGGGACATTGGCGGGTAAGCACGCAGCAAATCATCAAACCTAAGACCGGCCCACCAGGCAACGGCGCTCCAACCTTCGACGCAGACCAGCCGCGTGATTTGCTCATGCACTTGGAAAGATGCGAGCAGGTTCCGGATGTTCAAAGAAACGCTTAAGCCGGAAGCGAGCCCGTCGAGAGTCAAGCGCCATTCTGGAATATAGCTGGGGTCAGGCGTGGCTCCGTTGTAATTGTTCCTGAGCGGCGTAATCTGCGACTTGGTGAAGGTTGGCACCAGGCGATTTTTTGAATACAGAACCTCTGCAACATCATCATCGATGCGCAGGGCTTTATTCAGAAGCCATTCCCTTTCTGGCCAGTTCTGTTTTCCGTGGATGATGCCTAAGCGTTCGAGTGTGGTCTGAGGTAAAAGAAACCCACCACCTGCGGCCGCGGCCATCGCGCCCATTCCGAAGAGCAGAAGATCGCGGCGAGTCCAACGACGCAAGAGCTCGGGAGCCACTTCCATCACTTGCGGAGGGCGCTCCTGGAAGAAGCTTGCGGGCTTTGGTGGGGACACGGATTCAGTCGAGGGTGTGTTGTCGGCTTCTGGTGCAGAGTGTTTGTCTTGAAGGTTCATTGTCAAAAGTCCTCCGATCTCTCCGCCCGCGACGACCAACCTACGATCATGCTGCGGAGCGTGTCCCACCCCTCAGCGAGAACCAGAATCACATGGGGCACGACAAAGAGGATAAAAACCCACGTTAGCCAGAAGTGCCAAATCCGCGCTTTGTCATAACCACCGAAGATTGCAGTCAACCAATAGAGCTGCATGGGTTTGTGAATCGCCCAGCCTGTGAAGACGGATAGGAGCCCGGCGACCGGAACGGAAAAATAAGCGACGCGTTGGAGTGCGTTGTATTTTGTGTTGAAGCGCGGATGCAGCCAGGTGCGGCGTGTTAGTTTGGCAAGGAGGAGGCCAATGTAGTAGCGAAACATCTTCAGTGCATCACGCAGGTCGGTCCGGCGGGGCAACAGCGAACGCCAGCCGCCTCCCATGGCCAAACCCATAACGAAGACGAGGCTGTTCAGCATGAACAGATAAGCACAGAGCCAATGAAGGCGCAGAGCCACGGCGAGCATGCCGGGACCGAGGCTCATGTGGTTGTAAACCCAGTCAGGCGGACTGCCGTATTGGTGCAGCCCTGGTACATGCGCGCATATCCATATACCGACGCCCGCAAGGGTATCGAAATTCCCGGTCAGTGGATCCGGTTTGTGCTGATAGACCGGAGATGCCCAATAAATGGACACGCCGCTCAGGATGAGGCCTAGAAGGATTGGCACGTTCAGCCAGTGGCTGCACCGCACCAGCAGGTGGTGCCTGCGAACTACAAGCACGCCAGCTTGACACTCCGGCGTGCTTGTAGCGATTCGTTCCTTAGGGAGCTGCATGGAACGTGGCACAGGTATTCTCTGGGCTAGTTGTGAGCGGTCATGCCGTTAGGCGGCGCGGGCGCGAAATGCGCGCGCCCGTCTTCGATCTGCCATTTATCGCCGTGACGGGCGGCCACGTAGAAAAAGTTGATCGGTATCAAGGGGATGATCGTCCCATCTGGACCGTTGACATTGCGCACAGCAAGGATCGCGTCGACGACCGCGACATCGGGCTTGATGAAGCGGACACGGTAGTTCGAGAACGCCGCTTGCGTGGTGCCGTTGACGGCTTGCCGCGCCTCGGGACCGAAGTCCTTTACCATGGCGACCCGCCCTTGCAGAAAGTCGCCCTGCGGCGTCACGAAGGTTCCATCTTCGGAGAACAGGGATGCTCGGAGCTCGGCATTCTTCTGAACGAATGCCGTCGCAAAGGTATCTCCGAGCGCGCGAACGGCTGCTTCGTCTCGGGTCTCGCCGGCACTCGCGGAGCCGATCGCACCGATGACGAGCGTGCACGCAAGAAACGCTAAGCCGAGGCGCTGTATCAGGCCTCGGAGCGCTTGGTGCGTTTGTGAGATCTTCACTTCTTTATTCTTAATTTTCATTTCTTTTCTCCTTAATTGTTGTTTCTTAGAACCAGAACCTCGCACTCAGCCTTTTAAGGACGTGCTTGCAAGGACCTCCACTTTTTCCACCTGCGGAGGAACCGCAAATAATTCGTTGGCCCGTGCCGTCAACTCCTTCGCGATCTCGCCAGTCAAGTGGGCATTGCGGCCCGCTTCACTTGCAAAGGTATCGAAGATGCCGAACTTCCTTGGCCCGAGTTTGATCGCATACCATTTCAAGGTCGCTTTTTCATCGAGCGCGAGTGGCTGAGCTGATTTTAAAAATTCCTCAGCGTCAGCCTCCCTGCCGGTCCGTGCTTCGAGCATGACCAACAATCCAATTGCTTCCATTGAATTACCTCCTCTGTTGAATTAGTTGCGACCGATTGAACCTGACCCGGGATACCCAAAGGTGTTGGAACATCTTGGGCGCGAACTCTCGGGTTCAATCCAAAAACAGCCGCTAGCAGAGCGAGTTTGTTGACGCTGTGGCTCTGCTCACTGTGAATAGATTCCACATCGCATACGGAGTTGTGCGGCTCTATGCTGGGATGGTCGGAATCCTGCTGGATTCGTGCTTCCAGAGACAAAACCCCAACGAACTACCACTCACTTTGCGGGCTGTCTTGAGTGAACGACGGCGAGGTTCGAATGAGCTACGCGGGGCCCGTCAGAATTCTTGGAGGACCAAGTGTTCGGGCGGATGCAATGAGTGATAAGGAGGCATAAGTTACAAATGCCGGGAAGAGCCGGATCTTAGCAGAGAAGGTAAAAGGCAACCCGTAGAAGTCACATTGTGGCTGCGGACCACAAATCGCTGGCGGGGCGTATCTTCGGAGCACGTTCCGATGTGCAAGTCGCTTCGGAGCCCAGAAAATCCTGGCGATACTCCGTCGGGCTAACTCTACAAAAATCACGAAAGACCTGCGCAAAGTGCTGCGGGGTTTTGAAGCCACAGGTCATGGCCACGTCGAATACACTCGCATCGGGAGCACGCAACATCGCCTTAGCACGCTCAACCCTTTGCCGCAGAACAAATTGATGCGGCGTCTCGCCTGTTGACTTGCGAAACATCCGCGCGAAATGAGCTGTGCTCAAGCCTACCGATTGCGCCATCTCGTCAAGACTCAAATCATCTTCAATCTTTGCTTGGACCAACTCCTTAATCCTTCGCAAGCGCGCTGATCCCAATCCGCCTTTGTACATCTGCACAAGACGGTGCCTTACTGCATGACCATTGACCAGCGCTACGGCAATCGCCTGTTCAATAGAATCCAGAAACAGTCGCCCGCTCGGAAACCCAGCAGCCATCTCCGCATGAGCCGCCGCAACCAGCGCACCCAGGCGGGGGTCCGCGAACTTGCGCTGGGGGCACAGTTCTACCTCGCCATAAGCCCCGTCCGAGGCGGCCATTAGTGGCGCATCGGAAATACCGAGCTGCAGATGCGGTGTGGCCATGACTCCAACCCACTCTCCCACATGACGGTCGCACAGTGCTAAATCGCCCGATGCGTAGTCGAACTTTTCCATCCCCGAACGCCGCGAGCCCCACTCAATTGAGCCGCGCCCCAACATCATCGCGAAAGCCTGATCATGTCGCATCCAATGACGCGGCTCTGTGACAGATTCAGGTGGAAAGAATTCAACTTTCATTCTTTTGCTCCAAAATGGGGGCTCCAAACGGGGCGCCCGTGGCTCCGCCATCGACCATCAATTCTCGGGAGACCGTCCCGGTATCTGCGAGAGAGCCGTTCCCAAGTTAAAGTGCGCCTCCGCCCAATCCGGCCGGATCGGTCCGGCGACCTGAGCGTGCTTCCGCGGTCGCTAAAACTTGAACAGTATCTTGCCGCTGCGATTCGATTTCAAAGATTGCCTGAATGCTTCCTTGAACTGGTCGAGCGGGTACACATGCTCCACCGCGGCGGAGAGCGATCCATCAGCTACGAGGTCTCCAAGCTTCTGGTAAATCTCTTCGATCTCTGCGCGCGGCGCGTTGCGTATCCAATTGATGAGCCAGAATCCGTGGAGGCTAAGACCACGGTAGATGAACTCTTTGGGCGGCATCGCTGGGAATTGCCCGCTTTGCATGCCGTACACGACAACCGAGCCGCCAGGTTTAAGCGATTTGGCTAACTCGCCCACGGCAACTCCACCCACGGTATCGAGGACGAGGCTAAGTTTCTTCCCCCCGAGAGCCTTCTCAATATCCTTGTGTAGGTTATCCTCTTGGAGGACTACGCGGTCACCTCCCCACTGCCGCACCTGTTCGGCAGCTTCTTCCCGCCGGACGACATTCAACGTCTTGACGCCTGCAAGCTTCGCGAGTGCAATAATGTACTGCCCCATGGCCGCGTTGGCTGCGGTTTGACCGATCCAGTCGCCGGGCATCAGGGAAACGTATCGGTTCAGCAGGAGATATGCGGTAACCGGGTTAATCCCTATCATCGAAAGCTGCAGGGGATCCGCTTTGTCGCTCATCGCCACGATGTTGCGCACTGAGACGACCACCTGGTCTGCCCACGTGCCCTGCTCGTAGGTCGGGATAATCAGGACTCGCCTACCTTGCAGCGCAACATCAACCTTCGATCCGATCTTTGCGACTCGGCCAACACCCTCCGCGCCTACTGAGGATGGGAAGGCCGGCCGGACGCCGTAAATGCCGCGGACAAACAGGAAGTCTGATGGATTGAGTGGGGCCGCTTCCATCGAGATGAGAACATCCTCATGACCAAGGTCCGGTTCGGAGACCGTGTTGAGTTCTATGACATCGGAAGGTTCGCCGTGGGCTATTAGTTGTAATTGCCGCATAAGAAAACTCCTTTCATATTATTCCCGACCGACTTCACTGCGTACCTCCTTCGGCATGAGCTTTTGCCGACTTCGCCTCGCTACCGAGCGACCTAAATACGTCCTGAAAAATGGGAGCTCCAAACGGGGCACCCGTGGCTCCCCCATCGACCATCAACTCGACCGCGTTGACGTACGAGGAATCGTCCGACGCGAGGAAGAGCACGACTTTGGCAACCTCTTCCGCCTCACCCCAACGGCCCTGCGGAACCGCAGATGAGAAGAATTTCGCCAACTTAACGGAATCTTCTGCGGAAGCAGAGGCGCGGGGCCCGCGCTTCCATATAGGAGTCTTGGTCGCGCCCGGCGCGACGACGTTTACGCGAATGCTGCGCGGTGCAAGGTCGGCGGCGATGGAACGCGCCATCGAGACGATTCCACCCTTGGTGGCTGCATATGCGGCGACGCCAGGTTGGCCGAGATAGTTGTGTACCGACCCATTAAAGATGATGCTGGCGCCGTCGTTCAGCAGAGGGGCCGCTGAATTCACCGTAAAGAAAGCGGCAGTAAGGTTGGTGTGGATCACCTTCTCAAAAATGGCCTCGTCGGTCGAACCGGTAGGAGTCCGGCCGGAGATGCCGGCATTGGCGAAGACAATGTCGAGCTTCCCGAAATCTTTGGCCAGGGCTGCGAAAAGCCGCTTGCGATCTTCCGCAATGGTGACGTCAACGCGGTAGCCACGTGCGCTCGATCCAAGTTCGGCGATCGCTTCATCGAGCGTCTTCTGGTCGCGACCAGTAATGGCCACCTGCGCGCCCTCCGCAATGAAAAGTCGGGCTGTGGCAAGACCGATGCCACTGTTACCGCCAGTAATAAGAGCCTTCTTGCCTGTGAGCTTCATAATGTCTCCTTCTTGTAGGACCGGCATCTAATATGATGACCGTCATACTTGTTATCCGATGATCATCATAGGTGGAAAGATACAAAAAAATATGCGCTACCCCGTCGAAGAGACCGCCGCAAAGCATGAACGGATTGTCAAGGAGGCTTCACGCCTGTTCCGTGAACGCGGATTTGAGAACGTAAGCGTGGGCGAAGTGATGAAGGCCGCGGGCCTGACGCACGGGGCGTTCTATGCCCATTTCGATTCGAAGGAAGAACTACAGGCGGCTGCCGTTGCCTACGGCCAAAAGGTTTCGCTAAGGCGCATGCAGCGCAGCAATAGTAAGAGGAGCAAAGGATCGTTTACTGACCTGTACCTGAGCCGGTGGCACCGGGATCATCCCGGCGACGGCTGCACCATGGCCGCACTGGCCCAGGAGGTGGCTCGCTCGACCCCTGAACTGAAAGCTACGTTCGAGAAGGGACTTGAGAACATTCTCTACACTAAGGGTGGAGAACGGGAAAAAGCCATTTTTTGGGCAGCGGCGATGATCGGTGGCGTAGTATTGGCCCGCGCCGTGCAGGATCCGCGACTCTCCGACGAAATCCTTAGCAGTGTCCGACAAAAGCTCGGCTGAACATGCACTCGCGAATGCCGTGCCGCGTAATGGTGGCGTGGAGGCTCTCCCCGGGAGTGTGCAATATTGAACAGTTTTCCAATATGTCTTGTACCACGATCTCCCGTTGAAAAGGGCTCCCCGCCCCTCTTGGGAGATTTCCATGCAAGCCGCTACTGATGGTTTTTCGCATGTCCTGCTATTCAGTTGTCCGAAATGCGGGAAGCCTCTTGCTTCTGCCTGGGTGAGCACAGAGAAGAATCTGGAGGGTGCCGACGCACAGCGGCTCGATTGTAAGTGCGATTGCGGATGGAGTGGACCACTGGTTGGCGCTCAGGCTCGAAGGCACTGGATCGAGCCTTGGAAGAATCCAGTTGAGGCAGAGCCCAACGGACCCCAGCTAAGAAGGCAGCCGCATCTTAGCAGATCTTACCCTTGTCCGAATTGCGCCAGCACAGCAACCCACAGCTCCAGAAGGGAAGGGCTACTAGAAGCCATCCTTCACGCTGTTTTTTTCGTAAGCCCATTCCGCTGCGAGGTCTGTTATGAACGCTACTTTCGCGTCCGATTCCTGGCCCCGCCATCGGTTCAGAGTCACCATCCAGTCCATCCGCGTCATTCCGATACCCGTGTTGTTTGACCCCATCTGATTCTGCCAGCCATCGTCCCTGTGCTCTATTGAACTGCTCAACGCAATGACTCTGCAAAAAGAATCCCGTTCAATTCATAATTGTGTTTCTTGTCTCCCTGAAATCTTCGCGGGCGCTCTCGTCTGACGCCAAGGAGGATTCGCGTGCACCAGATGCACACCTTCCACACCATGAGAAGCGTGACACACATGGAATTTGTCTCGCTTCCCCACCTACAAAATGGACCACTACGGTCAGGCCAGCCCGTCCGACAGAGCCCGCAACTGCACGGGGCCTCTGGAGGGTTTACCGGATGGAATTCTCAGGGATTTACCGTATGGACGAAAACAGTTTGTAGTGTGATTTTGGAGGCTGAAGGGAAGAGGAAAGGAGAGACTAATGTTAGGGATTGTCAACTACTCACTCCTTGCCGGGCGTCGCATGATGGCCCCGCTCCGCGAACTGATATGGATTCAAGAGCGGCATTTTCAGGGCTGGGGTTGTTCCGAATGCGCATGGGTGTTCAGGCCTTCGGGACCACCCACGGGCAACTCATTGCAGGAAATGAAGGAGAACTACCTACGCTTGCGCGACGAAGAATCTGCGGCCCATGTTTGCGCTGAACACCCTAGCGCGAAAAAGGCAAGAGTCCAAATGTTCCACCCTGCATCAATCCGCACAAATCGCATGGCCCGAATAACAGCCTGAACCTTTTTTCCCACTGCTGGCGCTCGCACATTAGGTGTGTCTCCAACGATTCGCTGTCACTGCTTTGCCGCGGCAGTAGCCACCCTCGCGATGCCCTCCCAGCGTATTCTGACCGCCCCAGTTCTCAATCGCCGTTCAAGACCTCAGCACAGCCTATTCAGGCAAGAAAGGACGGCGTCATGCAAAACGGCAGCCTTAGCAGAGAGCAACGGAAGCAGAACTCGGATGGTGCTACCGATGGTGGGAGTCGGGTCCAACCGGCAGGAGGATACACCGTCGAATCATTCTCGGTACGGTATAGCAACTTCATGACAAACGGGCGGCGAACCAGGCGACGGTGGGGCTACGAAGGGAAATGAACTCGCACGACATCCGCACGAAGACGACGTTGATGACTGTTGCGGAGTTAGCGGACCATTTTCGTCAACGGGAGTTGTTCGACAACAACATGCGGATTACCTACTCTACCAAAAAAGCGTATGCCGGCTACTTGGCGAAATGGATTCTGCCGCGATGGGGACAGAATGCACTGCAGCACATCAAGGCCAGGGAAGTGGAGTTGTGGCTGGCAAGTGTGCAACGCGCACGAACCACGCGCGCGAAAATCCGCAATGTGATGAGTGTGCTATTCAACCATGCACGCCGGTACGATCTCTTCGATGGCAACCCTATCCAATGGCTGCGCCAAAGCGCCAAACGCCGTAGTGCTCCCCACGTACTTACGGTTGAAGAGGTACGGCATTTATTGGCAGCGCTACCGCCGCGAGAAAGAATCCTGGTGTTCTTGGACGTAAGCACCGGACTGCGGCAGAGCGAACTGTTCGGTCTGCAATGGCAGGATATTGATTTCGAAATCGGAGAGCTCAGAGTGACGCGATCGGTCGTAGGTCAGGTGGTCGGCACCTGCAAGACCGAGGCCTCTCAAAAGGCGATTCCACTTCATGAGGACTTCAGAACCGCCTGGCGGAAGAGTGGTCGGATCGCAACTTGGAGCTGGTATGCCAACGACGGTGCACTCCACGAATAAGACTTTACTCCACTGAGACCGTGGCGTATGGTCCACCACATGGCGATCCCGGGAACCTCGACGCATTGAAGTGAGCCACACGCATCGCCCTTAACTCCTCGGCTCCGAGTAGCGTAGGAAGTTTGCCCGGCCAGCACTACTAAGCGACAGAGGCCTCTGAAGATGATTCCTGCGGGAGCGACTTTGCGGGGCTCCTACGATCCGTTTATCGTCGCTCTTTCTGCTGTCATTGCGGTTGCGTCTTCTTATGCCGCACTCGATCTTGCGGGACGCGTAACTGCCAGCAAAGGTCGAGCCTTCGCGGCATGGTTGACCTGCGGCTCGGTCGTCATGGGAATTGGAATTTGGTCAATGCATTTCACCGCCATGCTGGGGTTTAAGCTGCCGGTTCCGGTGAGCTACGATTGGCGGACGGTTTTGCAGTCCTTTTTCGTAGCGGTACTTGCTTCTTCCCTGGCCCTCTATCTGGTAAGCCGCAAGAAAATGAGCAGCGCCCGCGCGATAGGCGGCGGCGTCATGATGGGGTTCGGAATTGCTCCCTTACATTACCTGGACATGTTGGCGATGCGGATGAGGGCGGATTGCCACTATAATTTCATGTTGGTGGCCTTGTCCGTTGTGTTTGCCATCGCGTTTTCCTATTCCGCGTTGCGCATTGCCTTTTACTTTCGAGACGCAACGGCAGAGGCCATGAGAAAAATCGGGAGCGCTTTTTTCATGGGCTCCGCGATTTGTGCGATGCATTACACCGGCATGGCAGCAACAACTTTCATCGCTTCCGGGGTCGAGCCGGATCTGGCGCAATCCGTGAGCGTTTCAGCACTCGGAACTACAGGCATCATCATCGTTACGCTGCTCATCCTTGGTCTTGCCATGCTGTCATCGCTCGTGGATCGCCGCTACGAAGCCCAGGCATTCCAATTAGCTTTGGCGCAAGCAAATATGGAGCTCGTTTACGTCGGTCGAGCCGCATCCCTCGGGGAGCTAGCAATGTCCATTGCGCATGAGATCAATCAACCTCTCGGCGCGGTGGTCAATAGTGCCAGTGCTGCATTGCGCTGGCTTGCGAACCAGCCACCAAATCTCCAGGAAGCGCGGGAAGCCGCAACGCAGACAGTTCGCGAGGCCAATCGCGCTGGTGATGTAATCGCCAGGATTCGCGCATTGGTGAAGAAAGAAACGCCTCGAATGGAGCGCCTCGATCTGAACGAAGTGATCCGGGAGGCGTTGGCGCTGGCCGGCAATGAAATTGCAAAATGTCGCGTCGTTGTGAAAAGTGATTTGAGTGCGACTGCTCCTACTGTTTCGGG
>Ga0207059_1083_pt2 | contig 18449 bp, 12 predicted proteins | sample Alteio_BWMinCont_32_FD_153273 | JGI IMG/M metagenome (GOLD analysis project Ga0207059, IMG submission 153273) | Enriched cells from forest soil in Barre Woods Harvard Forest LTER site, Petersham, Massachusetts, United States -... | ecosystem: Environmental > Terrestrial > Soil > Temperate forest >...
GTTGAAGTTTTTCCTTATCAGGCCTGAAAACATCTTCTTTCAATTTCTCTTCTTCAGATTTGTGAATAAAACCATATTGAGACGCGTCGTCTTGTAGAATATTTGTGGGCTTCTTTGTTTTTTTTTCTTTCATTTAAGAATGGCTATTGTTGCTTTAATACAGGTTGTTTTTTACTAAACTGCATCTCATGCAATTTAGTATAAAATCCGCCCTTCGCCAATAGCTCTTCATGGTTGCCCATTTCCTTGATTTCTCCTTTGTCCAGCACGATAATCTTATCGGCTTTTCTTATCGTGGATAATCGATGCGCAATTACGATGGAAGTCCTGCCAGCGATTAATTTATCAATGGCTTCCTGAATTAATAATTCTGATTCTGTATCCACAGAGGAAGTTGCTTCGTCGAGGATAAGTATGGATGGATTATATAATAACGCGCGTATAAAGGATAATAATTGTCGCTGGCCCATCGATAAACTGCTTCCTCTTTCCATAACATTATAATGATAGCCGTCGGGCAACTGCATAATAAAATCGTGCATGCCAATCAGCTTTGCTGCTTCAATTACTTTTTCTTCCGGGATATCGGTATTGCGCAATGTTATATTATCCAGCACCGAGCCCGAAAACAGGAATACATCCTGCAATACCACGCCAATGGCTGCCCGTAATAATTTTAGTTTGTACTCTTCAATCGGTACATCATCGATCTTTATTGCGCCCTGTTGAATATGATATAAGCGGTTTAGTAAACTAATGATAGAAGTTTTTCCGCTACCGGTATGCCCGACAATTGCCAAGGTTTCACCAGGCTGAACCACAAAAGATATATTCTTCAATACATAACGTTCATCAATATACGCGAAATAAACATGATCAAATTCTATTTTCCCTTTTATATGTTCCGGCGCATAATTTCCTTCAGTCTTAACAGAATCCTCATTATCCAATACCCTGAATACTCGTTCACTGGCAACCATTCCCATTTGCAATACATTAAATTTATCTGCAATTACCCGTAAAGGCCGAAAAAGCAGGTTGAGGAATAGAAAGAAAGAAACGATCTCGCCTGCTATATCTCTTGCTTTATCTTCCGGCAGATGTAAAACCTGGCTGGAAGCCCACCATACCAATAAGCCGGTAGACACGGCTAAAATGATTTCTACAAACGGAAAGAAAACAGAATAAGCAAAAATGGCATTGATATTGGCATTCCGGTGTTCCCGGTTAATTTTTTTAAACTTCGAAATTTCTTTTTCTTCAGCAGCAAAAGCCTGTACGATCTGTATCCCTGTAATATGTTCCTGCACAAATGCGTTCAATGCAGTTACTGCATTACGCACACGTATAAACGAACGGTTCACACTTTCTTTAAAAAAATAAGTGGCTAATATCAGGAAAGGGAAAGGCGCGAGGCATATTAATGTCAATCGCCAATCTACCCAAAACATTGCTATCAGGACAGAAATGATAGAGAGCAAATCAGCAATAATCGGAATCAAGCCATCTGAAAAAATATCATTGATGGCTTCAATATCATTAATTGTGCGCGTGGTTAATGTCCCAATAGGAGTTTTATCGTATTGCGAAAGATTAAATCCCAGCACATGTTTATATACAGCCACGCGAAGATCTTTTACAACAGTTTGACCCAGCCAGGCAGTAATAAATGAAAAATAAAAACGAAAAACTGTTTCAAACAATAACAATACTATTTGCACAATGGTAATATAGATTACCATTTCAACCATTTTATTTTTTAGCAACAAGTTATCTGTGATCCCGTTTTTTATATAATTATTAACGGTAAGCTGGATCAACAAAGGGCGTATTGGAGAAATAACGGCCAATAAAATTGATAAAGTAATAGAAATATATAACCGCCTTTTATAAGGAGCGGTATATTTAAAAACCCTTCGTAATAAACTAAAATCAAAAATCCTTTTCTTTTTTTGTTCGGCCGACATAGAAAGACAAAGATAAGAATGAGAAATGAGGAATAAGGAATGAGAAAGGGGTGAGTGGGAAATGTAAAATGGAAAATGGAAAATGGAAAATAAGGAATATAAAAGGAGCCTATAATTTGTTTTACCTATCCAATTATAGGCTCCTTTTACATTTTACATTCCTTATTCTACATTTTACATTTCCTATCGACTTTGAAGAATATTATTAAATTCTAAACTCCTTTCTCATTCCTTATTCCTCATTTCTTATTTCTCATTCTTCCTCTCCCATTGCCCTACGATATGCTTTAATAAAAATTGCGCCGAGGTTTTTATATGGTGGGATATAATCGTCAAATTTTTCTTTGGCTACCGGGTCTTTTTGGAATTTATCGGTCAGGTCTTTCCATATTTGCAACCATTCTATATTTTTCCCTTCTATCAAATTATTATCTATTGCCTGTAGAATAGGTTCATTGACCGATCTTGTGCCCACCTGTTTCGATGAAATAATATGTGCATCATTACTGATCGTCAGCACATCACTTAAATTATTATACCCACCGCAGGAACCCAATATCACAATTTTTGCAGAAGGCTCAATTTGTTTAAGTGTATAACGGACATGATAACTATGCCCGCGATGGACATAAATAGTTGGCTTGAGTTTATTATCAAATAAATAATCATCCAGGTGATGTTGGGCTTTATCATCCGGGTCATCTTCCCCGAACAAAGGTTTGTTCGCAAATATCCAAATCGGTTTTCCTTTCAGCGATGTAATGGTTACCCATTCTTTCGTCGGGTTTTCAGTAATCTTCCACTCTGGTTTATGTTGAAATGAAGCAATAAAATCGGCATAAGAATGCTGGCCATCTTTGTCTTCATCTCCATAAAAAAATACCTGCTGGACAATCCTCCCACTATCATCGATCAATGAATCATAGTTTATGCTATACACTGGAGAAATGCCCAGTTTTGCGGAAAGGTCAACTTTATTAGCTGTATCTGCCGATTCAAAAAGAGTTTGTAATAAATTATAAATAATCATTCCTTTTTTATCATTGTTAAGCCGATTCCGTTTGTAGTTCCATTTCACTTCGTCCAAAACAAATTGTGCCAGGTCATGATTTTTTTCAAAGATGCTGCTATAAGAATCTGCAACATCAACGGCATCTTCTACATTTGTTTTTTCCAGGCCGATTATAAAAGCTTTCATGATCGTGCTTGAATTATCCTTATCCATTGTCGCTAAAAAATGATCCAGCTTATTATAGGCTGCAGCCATTTTGATGAACTTACGAAAATAATCACCATGCACACGCATAATAAGGCTATCACCTCTTGGCACTGTCATCCGTTGAAAAATCCTTTCATAAACACCGAGGTAGCTGGAGGTATAAATTTCATCTTCGCTTAAAACAATCACGTAATATAATTCTTCGGGCGTTAGAGGAGCCAAAATCTTAAACCTAATTGCAGCCGGCTTGTCATGCAGTGCATTTATTTCACGTACAAAAATATCCTTGCCTTTATTTTCGAGCATTTTCGTCAATGCCTCCATTTCCATAGCGGTATCACTAACGGGGGGCAACATACGCTCGGAATAATCCATGCGTGTCTTTACCAATAAGCGATAATAATTCAGGTTATTATCTTTTACCTTATTGATTGCCGCTAAATTTATTTTCCCTTTTACTAAATCATCCAGGAAAGGAAGATAAAGCTGCCCGCTTTTGCTACTTGCAATCCTGCCTACTGTGCTTATTAAAGAGTCTTTACTATTGCGGATTCGTGTAGCCAGTTCTGTACGCGCCTGTGCCAGGTCATATAATTTGCGGAGATCCCTATGTCCGGCCACGATGATCAGGCTATCCGTAAATGGGAGGTCGGGGTTGCTGCTTACGATACTAAAGATATCTTCAGGATGCAGTTCACAATATTTTCTTATCAATAAGACCCGCGAAGGTTTCACACCAATATTCTCAGAAGGCAATAAAAAACAATCTATTAATATTTTACCAATGCCATAGCTATTTTCTGCGACAACTGGTTCTATGCTCGCATTATTCCTATCCAGCTGCATGGCTTTTTTAAAAGCATCAACCAAGCCGGGCGCAAGAGAAGAAGGGAAATCTTTTTTATGATAATTATTATTGTAGCCCCTTACCATAAATTCCAATGAACGCAGGTATTTGATCTTGCCCTGGCCACTAAGTGTTGAATCAAGTTCAATTTTTTCCTGCAAATCATCTACCTGCCTGATCATGGCATCGGCTATTTCCAGGTTAATGTTTTCGTCTTTTGAAACATGAAGGCTATCATCCGGTTTTCCATCCAGGCCTAGTAAACGTTTTTGCTGTTTGTCAATATTATCGTGCCATAACATACGGTCCTGCTGCACTTTGAAAGGATAAGAAGAAGGTTGGGCATGGGCACAAATACCAATAATCGCTATTGGAAACATCAACGCTAAGCTTAAAATTTGTTTCATAAGATGCCTTTGGCATTTCATATCATACAAAAATACTACCAATTAACGGGTATTATAAGAAACCGGGCTGCTATTTTAACAGGATACAATATGCGCATCCAATGTATCTTTTCAGGATAAATTTTTTTTTTGAAAATGACAAAGGAGAATTAACCCGTAATAAAATATATCCGGGATGTAATTATGGAAAAAACCGAATTATTGATTGCAATTACGCAAGCAATTTATTTGTAATAAAGGAATAATTGAAGAAGAGAATTTTGTTGCGACTTTAACTATTGACCATCAACAAAACCCCTGCCTTGCTTAAACGCCAGGAGTCCCGCGCAACCGCAAAAGTTTACTATCTTCTCAAACCCGTATCAATTAAGCTTTCCCGGCTTTTTTTGCCCAATCTTCCAACATATCAATGCCTTTTACATTATTTCTATATTAAAAAATTGTAAACTTGACATCTATAAAAGGGTCGCTGGCTTTATTTCTATTAGGTTTGCGTAAATTTTTTGTTAATGGAACCCAAAGGCAAGAAGATATTGATAGCTGACGATGAACCGGATATATTGGAAGTGATACAATACAACCTGGTTAAAGAGGGATACGAAGTTGTTACCGCCAAAGATGGTGATGATGCGTTGACCAAAGCTAAGTCCGCACATCCTGATCTTATTATCCTCGATATCATGATGCCAAAGAAAACCGGGGTAGAAGTTTGTGAAATCTTAAGGTCACAACCTTCTTTTAAAGATACGCTCATCTTATTCCTTACTGCATTGAATGATGAGAGCTTTCATATAAAAGGTTTGGAAACCGGCGCCGACGATTATGTCAATAAACCCGTTAGCCCAAAGGTTTTGATAAGCCGGGTCAATGCATTGTTCCGCCGCGTTCATAAAGAACCTGCAGAAAAAATATTGAAAGTGGAAAATCTCAGCATCGATCCTGATAAATTTGAAGTGATCGTTGATGAAAAAGAAATTACGCTCGCCAAAAAAGAATTTGAATTGCTTTATTTACTTGCTTCCAAACCAGGCAGGGTTTTTTTAAGGAATGAAATACTGAACCAGGTTTGGGGCAATGATGTTATTGTTGGAGATCGCACGATCGATGTGCACATAAGAAAAATCAGGCAGAAGTTGGGCTTGGATTGTATCCGGACCGTAAAAGGAGTTGGATATAAATTCGATTTGTAAATAAAGATGGCCGATGATATACTGTACAGCCTCGTCAATGCTTGTCGCCTATAGATTATATAATGATTTCAATAAAGAATTTATCGCCCCGTCAATTGTCGGCCTTCACAGCGCTGATTTTAGCTGCGCCGATTTCGGCTGGAATTTATATTTTGACCAATAACTGGAAAATTGGCCTCGGCTCATTGATCATAATTGGTGCAGGCAGTTATGGGTTGATACTTTTTACCCTCGAGAAATTCATTTACAGGAAAATTAAACTGATTTATAAATTCATCCATCAAACAAAAGCCACCAAAAAAGAAGAATTTTATTTTAATTATATACTCCCAAAAAAAAGTATCGATGAGGTGAGGGAAGATGTACAACGTTGGGGAGAAAGACAGAATGAAGAAATAGAATTGCTGAAAAGAAATGAAGCTTACCGAAAAGAATTTTTACAGAACCTCGCACATGAATTTAAGACGCCAATTTTTGCGATACAAGGTTATGTAGATACATTATTAAATGGCGCAATGGACGACCTGACTGTCAGGAAAAAATTCCTTGAAAATACCGGGAAAAATGTAGACCGGCTGGTAAACCTTGTAAATGACCTGGATGAAATTTCAAAACTGGAAAGAGGCGAACAATTATTGTATAAACAGAATTTTATCATACAGGATCTTATCAAGGAAGTATTTGAGTCTCTCTCCATTAATATTCACGACAAAGGAATCAGGACTACTATTAAAAAAGGTTGTGAATCTCCTATTACCGTTTTTGCCGATAAGGAAAAAATTCGCATGGTATTGATCAACCTTGTTGAAAATGCAAACAAATATGGAAAACCGAATGGCAATATTGTTGCGAGCATTTATAAAATTGATGAAAAGCACGTGCTGATTGAAATTGGAGATGATGGCATCGGTATAGAAGAAGAACACCTGATACGGATATTTGAACGCTTTTACCGGACTGATGCAGCAAGGAGCCGCGATAAGGGTGGCACCGGCCTGGGCCTTGCCATCTGCAAACATATCATCGAAGCGCACGCCCAATCCATCCATGCACGAAGCACCCCGGATGTAGGCACATCGATTGGGTTTACGTTGGATTCGAGAAGAGACTAGGGAGAAATGGGAATGAGGAATAAGAAATGAGAAAGTGGGGGAAATGTAGAATAAGAAATATCGAATGTAAAATGCAAAAGGGTTTTATAAGTTCTTTACTCTACCAACTTATAAAACCCTTTTACATTTCTTATTTTACATTTTACATTCTACATTTCCCCCACTTTCTCATTCCTTATTCCTCATTTCTTATTACTCACTCTCCACTCCATCCCCTCCAATCCCTCCTCTATACTCATGCATGCGATAAATAACAAAATCACGGACATGGATACCCGAACGGAGTTGAGGGATAAGCAGGCTATCATCAACTTGCCGGAAATAATTTTTTAATGCCGTGCGCGGCGGGCCGTAATAGTTAGATGGGTATATGAAATAAGCGTCGCTGCCTTTAACCGGTGCCGGCCTTAATTTATTGAGCCATGCAAAATGATGGATATCGACCAATTTACCAATAGCTACTATTTGTAGCTGCCATGGTTTTGCTACATAATAATCGAGGTGGGCAGCCGGAAACCAATAATCGGAAATGATGAACGCATGAGGCTTCATCAACCCAATTTTTTCATCGGCTTTGTATAAAGAATCAAATTTTTCAGAAAACTCTTCCCATCCATTCATATCAAGTGTTACATCGCCTTTCCCTAAAATTCGTTGTTCCTTACTCCCTAATTGCACAGGCAGCCATTTAACAGCTGGTAGGCCAATAACAACAATCACAAAAAATAAAATAACGGCGATGCGTATCCCAGGAGGTGTTTTTGCATCAGCATGCTGTTTAGCAGAAAAATAAGCGGCTGTCAGCAACATAATACTGATATAAGCAGGCCCTGACCAGTGCGGCAGCGTTTCATTAAACAGCGACATGATCAACAATACAATAATCAACGGCAACCCAAGCAATAAATAAAGGCGCGCGTACGAAGGCAAATTTATTTTGCTTCTTGCCATCGATATGAGGGCGATTATATATAAAATAAAATTCACCGGGTTATTATAGAAAATAGAGCCGAAGAATTGCTGAAAAAAATTATCTGCATCAAGCCTCTTTCCAAAAAACCCAATACGATTATTATGAAATGAATATGTGATAAAATGATTTTGCAGGTTCCAGAAAAAAATAGGTGAAATGATGATAGCAGTAAGAATTATTGCTATATATAAATAAGGTGTCTTAAGAAGATCGCGCTGAAAAAATAAAATATAACTACCGAAACCAACCCATAAAAAAATACCATGCACCTTACTCATAATACATAACCCGATGCTAATGCCAAGCAATAATAAGTTCCTGTTTTTATTTGGTTGGCCGTTAATGATCGCCGTCATGAGATAAATACTAAAAACCCAGAACAGCAGTTGAGGTGAATCAGGCAAAATAAATGTCCCAGCAATAATGCTGCAATAAATTGAAGAAGTATACAGCAAGGTTGCATACCAGCCTGCCCTTTCATCTTTTATCCTACTACCAATTAGAAATACCAACCAGGTATTTAGCCCTGCGCATATTATCGAACCCGACCGGATAAAAAATTCATTTTGCCAATGCAGATTAAGTGTAGTAAGACGAATAAGTAAAGCCAGCATCGGAGGATGGTCGAAATAATTCCATTGCAAATGAAGGGCATAGGTCCAATAATATACCTCATCATTACCAAATTCAAGGAAAATTGCAATGCAACAACGTAGTAAAGTGGAAAGGAAAATTAAAAGAAAAACTTTTCTCCGAAAATTCATCATGCAATTACATGAATTTTTTTGAATCGGAGGCAGTAGTCAGAAATCTGAAGTCGGAAGTCTGATGTCTGAAATTTGATTTGATATCAAAGTTCAGCCATCTGACTTCGGACTTCAGACTTCTGATTTCAGACTTCCGACTTCAGACATCAGACTTCCGACTTCTGACCTCCGATTCAGCCTTCCATCAAAAAAGGAATAGACAAACATAGCAACCGAAACTCCAATGATAGAGCCTGCTAATATATCAGTCAAAAAATGTTGTGATAAATATATCCTCGAATAACCAACCAGGATAGCCATCATTAAATAAAAGCAGCTTAATTTTTTATTTTTTGAAAATAATGCCAGCATGGTGGCTAAAGCAAAAATTGAAGCCGTATGCCCCGAAGGAAAACTACTGGACCCACTAAGTGTGATTCCATTTATTAAATATATATGCTGATGACCCATAAAAAATTCCTTCGGCCTTGGGCTGTAAACAAAATGTTTCAGCAGTTGAGCCACTAAACCCGAAACAACAAATGCAGCCAATATTTGCCAGGCAAATTCAAATCGCCTCGATGCAAGCAGGCATAATACAATAATGATAGTAAAGATGCCATCGCCAAGGTTAGTATAGCTGATAAAGAAAATATCCAATAACCTGTTATGATATGAGGTGAGATATAAAAAGCATGAGTCTTTTGAAGTACAACAAGCAAAGAAAAACCCTGCGACAATAAATAAAACAAAACCCAGGAAATAATAGCGGTTTAGCAAGAGATTGTTCCTGATGTTTTTCATAAGCGGGAGGTTAGCAGTATTATTTTTGCAAAGAAAACTAAAATTCTTTTTTTCTTTTGTTAATTGGGAACTGCTAACAAATTAATAACGAACAGCAATAAAAATTATTGAGGAAATGTCTCAGATTAACTAAAGGTTAATAAAGTGCCTGTAAGTAGTTGTATAACAACTTCCCAAAAAAAAGAATTATATCCCTGCAACTAATTCTTCAGCAAGGCCAAAGGATAATGTCATGCCTGCTCCACCAACACCATTAAGAATATAAACGGCAGGTTCCGGTGAGAAAAATAAATCTGTTTCACCATCTGTAAGTTTTGGATAAATACCATTCCATGATTCAATAAGGGTCCAATCTTTAAATGATGCGAATTTTTTTAGATAATCAAGGATCAAATCGTTAATAAATTTTTTATCGAAAGGATCGTGCGTAAGGCCGTATTCATGGGAATCGCCGACAGTCAGTTCACCTTTGCCATTTTGTGATACCATAACATGGATGCCCCATTCAATATAATCACTCATCTCTTCCTGATAACGCAATTTTAATTTTGGTAAAGATGGGGCTGCTTTAAAACTGCTATAATGAATTAGGGACAGGCCGCCGCATAATGCAGGCCCGATGCGCCATTCATTGGGTTGTGCGGCGAGGCGCATCATTTGCAATTTGCATTTGGTAAGCGGGTATTGAAGAAAATATTCGGGATAAAGTGTTTCCAAATCAATACCGCTACAAATAAATATCATATCAGCTTCATATTCTTCTTCATTACCGACATAGACAGTCTGATTGGAAATATAAGAAACACATTTGCCCCAATGAAATGTTATGCCCCATTTTTCGGCCAAATAACCCGGCAATGCCCAAATAGCTTCACGAGGGTCAACAATTAGTTCTTCACGGCTATACAATCCTCCTAATAAATTTTTTTCTACAACCGCTCCAGATTTATCAGCGATTTCATTTTTGCCGAGCAGTTCAACCTGTCTTCCCTGCCCACTAAATATTTCATATAATTCTTCCAATATATTCCATTCGTCCTGATGATAAGCCACATGCAAACTGCCCACAGGATCATGCCATATATTTGCGTCATTACAGATTTCTTCCCAGATATTCCTGCTACGGATTGCCCGGTCGTATAATTTGCCCGCAGGCTGACCAATTGGCCATAGCATCCCGAAATTTCTAATTGAAGCACCCACGGCTTTTTGAGTACGATCCAAAACCTGCACTGAAAAACCTTTCAATGCCAATGCACGTGCAGTAGCTAACCCTACAATCCCGGCACCGATAACTATGGCAGATCTTTTATCCATTCTCTTTTACCTATTTTATATCGCTTTGAAAAATAACTAAGGGAAATAAAAGTCCCGATGATGCCGGCTACTGATAACACAATAACACCATGTGAATAAAAAACGGTCCATTGCAATTTTATATGCAGCAACTCTTTTGCGACCAATACAGTTACGCTGGCCAAATATCCAAATGAATCTGCCACGTAAATGAGAAACCCTACATTGCCGGGATATTTAAATGTAGCAATCAATCTTTCAAAAAAAATACAATTGAAAGGGATATATGTCATATACAAACCAAGCCCGACAAGCGTCATCCACCATAATGGAGAAAGTGCATGTTGTACAAAAAACAAGGTGCTGATACCAGTTATTAAAAATCCTGCAAGTATAAAATAATGTGCATACTTAAGCGCCTTGAAATTATCCTTAACTAATATCATACTGCCGATGAGCGCCAATATGATTATCGTTGTTGGTGTTTCAGTTTTTGTGAATAATGAAGGTTGATTGGTATAGCCCATTTCCTTCCACATATCCGCAATAAAATTATCACGGATATCACGAAATAATGTAGAGAATACGTAAACAGTGATCGCAGCAACAATCCCGACAAAGAATAAGCGGATAAACTGCTTACGGTTTTCCTTGGACATTGGAACACGATTACTTCGCAATTCGATATCCTCTTCAGCAGGAAGCGGGATTTTTTCGAGGAGAAAAATAAATATAACCAACGGGAATGCAAACACTAATCCCGTTGCAAAAGGAACCCAAAATTCACTCAATGCAAAATTAATTCGTATAGAATCCGCAACGGTTTTTACAAATCCTGAAGAAAAAATAAAACTTACTGATAAGGCTGCACCAATAAAATCTGTCGCTCTTCTTCCTTCAACATATGAAAAAACAATTCCCCATATCATGCCCAACGGAAAACCATTTATGAACATGAAAACAATATTGTAGGGAGCGGGGGTGATTGCGAATAAAAATAGGGCCAGCCAGGATATGCCGGTCAAAACAAGAATGATTTTTCCACGCCCTAGTTTTTTTAATTCTGATATAAAACGTATGCCGTAAAATTTGCTGCATGCATAACCCAACACCTGCACTACTACCAGCCATGTCTTATAATTGATCCCCGCATAGCTCATCCCATCAAACGTACATACGGTAAACCCTTTGCGAAACCCGTATACCGTTGCATAGGTCAGGAAGGTGATGATGGAAGCATATAATGCGACCAGCATCTGGCTACGGCTATACGTTGTAGTTATAGATTTGCTCACTGGATAGATTCAATAATGGTTGGTAATTCTGATAAACTGTCAATAATATAATCCGGGTGATACTGCTCTAGTTTTTTTCGGCTATACGCTCCCGTTGTAACACTGATAACAAGCCCGCATTGGGCATGGCGCCCTTCTTCGACATCGACTTCCGTATCTCCAACTTTTGCAACAGCCGCAGGGTCGCTGATATCCAGTTTTTGCATGATGGCATTGATCATATCCGGATATGGGCGGCCATGAGGGGTTTCATCGCTCGAAATGACATAATCGATTGTCGATCCACTTTTCCATTCGAGGCGTTTAAGAATCGTATCAGTAATGGGTTTTGTAAAACCTGTATTGAGCGCAAGTTTCACACCCTTTTTTTTAAGCCATATAAAAATGTCTTCTGCAAATGGGAGTGGCTGCAACACCGCATCCGATTCATAAAAATTTATCATGTTGCGGGTAAATGCCTCATGAATTTTTTCTATCTGTTCATCTTTATTGTCGAGATCCGGGTAAAATTTATCAAGCAACATCCTGATCGCATCTATTTTACGAAAACCCATTACATGTTGCACTTCTTCTTTTTCAATCGTGTAACCAAAAGTTTTACAGGCATCGAGAAAAGCTTTGGCAACATTACCGTTATCACGAACGGTAGTGCCTGCAATATCAAAAACTACTAATTCAATGCCCTTCATATTTATTTTTTTGTTTGTGATTCGAGATGATGAAAAATCATCTGCCTGTAGTGATCCAGGTTGGGTAAAGGTTTGTGTTCAATTTTTGCCTGTTCATCCCATTTGCGCATCTGTATGATCAGATCAAATAAAGGGTATGTTTCAAATGCTTCCGCCTCTTCCTTGTGCATGCGCCCACCCTGGTATTCCAACGTTTTTTTGCTGGCATCTGATAGTTGTTCATAGTAGTGCGGGTCTTTATAAGTAAGATATCTTTTAGCTTCAACGTGTGACTCCACTAATCTCGTCAGCTTTTTTGAAAATCCTTTTTTAGCCAGGAAAGCCGCGCCGATTTCTTCATGGTCTTTAATCCCGAACCCATCCATTTCATTGTCACCATGGCCGTCTTCGCAGATATGGCCGATATCATGCAGGAATGCAGCCAGTATCACTTCTTCGTCGTAGCCCTGTTCTTCCGCAAGCTGTGCAGCCTGTACCATGTGTTCAAGCTGCGTGACTTTTTCACCGGCGTATTCTTCGCCGCCATGTTGCTGATAATAACTCATGATTTCTTCGGTTATCTGTCCTGCTTTTTCTTTGTCCATGATAAGAAATTATTATTTAATAATTGTCGTAATCTGTTCTGCACTTTCATGATCTGGCACAAAATGAAAGCCCAGCAAGGCAGCAATAGTAGGGGCGATTTGTTTCTGGTAAATCGGCGACAGCGTTTTTATTTCGCCGCCGGCCTTTGTATCGGGGCCCATAACGGCAATCCATATATGCCCGGCGTCTTCAATCTTTTCCCCATGATCGCGCCATTGCTCTTTTATTTTATCTCCGCGCCCATGATCACAGGTAACGATCAGGGTTGTTTTATTTTTATATTCCGGTAAAGATTGGATCGTTTTCCATAAATCGGCCAGCATACCATCTTCTGCATGTGCGCTGCCAAGATATTGATCGTATTCGCCCGCGTGCGCAAAATCATCGGTTTCATCAAAAGCAATATACAATACTTTAGGTTTATATGCTTTGAAATACTCACGGGCAGCTATATACGTAAGTATATCCGGCCTAACGCCGAGAGGCCTTGTCGATAAAAACTGGATATCGTTGATGAGGCGTAAATCGCGATTATCAAACTTCAGCGTGTCCACATCGGAGTTAACATACATACCGCTTCTCCATTTGTTGAGGATATACGGAAATACATCCCAGGTTGAGAAGGTCGCAACTTTCCCCGTATAACCTTTTTGTTTGTTAATAAACTCCAGGACATTAGTATTCTTATTTAATATCTTATCGTTTGAATTGACTGCCGTATCAGGATAACCGGTAAATATTTCGTTGTAACCCGGGTAAGAAAATTTATACCGGTTTGCATTATTTACTTCGCTGCCCATATTCCGGTCGCCGTATAACTGCCCTTCTTTTGCGATAGTGTTCCATACAAAAGAGAACAATAATTGCCGCCGTTTATTTGCATCGTCATCCCAGAATTTTTTTGCAATATCTGCTGAATCGCGTGTAAATCTTTTATCATTGAGAATAGCTAAATCAACACCGCCAAAAACTTCCTGCCAGCGCATCCCATCGAGTGTGACAATGACTACATTTTCAGTTTTGTGAGATTGTGCAAACCCAAACGATGCTTCAAGCAACAGGGCAAAAAAAATAATTTTTTTCATAATCTGTTTTTGGATCAAAAATCAATAGTTTATCTTAAGTCTTTTGCGATTAAATAAGCGATCAATTCCGATGGATGATCTGTTTGTAGCCCGTTTATCTCTTTTATTGATAAGTCCATAATGTGGGGCTTTCATTAAAAGAAGCGGGACTTCGACAAGCCCCGCTATTATGTTTGAAACTGCAATGGAACCAAAACTATTTTATCAGCCACATTTGAGCATTGATATCATCGCTCCCTCCATATTGGCTTTGTATTGCTGCCTGATAGTTAACCGAATTAGAAGTTATTTCATTGGATGGATATTGCCATCTTAATGGAATTACACCGCCATTACCCGTGCCCGGGCCTGCATTGAAAGCAGGAACACCAGTTCTGCGCCATTGATAATAGCCCTGGTATCCTGAATTACGTGCATACGCTAAATATTTTTGTGTGAGGATTTGATTTAATCCCGTTGCATTATCACCGGCATATTTAACTGCAGGCTGATTAAAATAATTGCTAAAATAAAAATGGACGGTATAAGGAATTTCAGCGCCGGAATTTGCCTGGAGCGTTACTGTATTTACACCATCAACGATACCATAAAATGCAAATTGGGCAGTGACCCCGTTCTGATACCATTGCCCGGCATCACCAGTAATCCATCCTCTGTTTATTGCTTCTGCGATACAAAAACATACTTCCGGATAACTGAGGATATAAGTAGGTTCAGCCGTATAGCCAGAGTAAAAATGATTTCTATTATACAGTGATAATTTTGAATCAATCAACCCGGAACCAACCAAGGCGGCCATTGTACTCAAATCCATACCGGATGGGGCGCCTACAAAAGATTGGTAAGAAGTATCGGCGAATCCTAAACCACGGGCTGGTTCACCAAGCACCATGCAACGCAGATCATTTAACTGTCCTAAAGTTGTTTCAAGTGTTGCTGCAAGATTTAAGCGTATCTGGTTATTTCCGAAATTAGTAATGTTGTCGGGATAATAATTATAACTGCTATTGTAAACGTATTGCAGATCATCGGCATTACTGGTAAAGATTGGGTATTGGGTAGGATTATTAAATATAGTTGCAAACTGCTGCGGTACATTTAAATCTGCATCTGCAGCTTGTTTACTTAATTCAATCAATACACGGAGCCTGAAACTATTTACTACTTTTTGCCATTCAATTAATGCATCGCGCGCTCCTAAAGGATTATTAATTCTTTCCGCATAATAAAAATCACCTGAAAATTCAAGAAAGCCATTTGCGATCTCGTCTGCCAATAAAGTATTTGCAGAGTCGAGCCAAAGAAGGCTCTGCTTAAATATATCTTTTTGTGTATCGTATTTTGGAGTGATATTAGCAAGGCCTTGCAAAGCTTCGCTCATTGGCAAATCGCCAACTTTTTCACTCATATCTACAAAGAAAAAGGCACGGAGGAATAAACCCAGTGCATGATACGGATTATGATCAGATCCTGCTAAGCGCTTTGCTTCCGATTCCATAGCAAGCATATTGTTCAGATCCGTATAATCTAAAGTCGCACTGCCTGTCCAGTATTGGTTAGAACCATAATAAACATAGTTGGAGCAAATGTTCTGACATTGCTTATCTGCATCGCCACCGGGGAATACAACAATATCATTTAATATAGCCTTCAGCACAATGCCCGGAGGCACTTTGCCTGGTAAGGGCTGGTTGGAATTTTGTGAATACTGCTCAAACTTTTTCGTACAACCAGAAACAAACGCAATGGCTGCAAGAGCAAGTATTATTGGGAGTTTTGAAAATTTCATATAAATGATTTTACAGTTAATTTTATTTTATGCTAGCAAACAAGAATTTAGAATACAACATTTAAGTTTATGCCATAGCTTCTTGTAGTTGGCGTTTGCAAAGTCTGTTCTCTTGCGATCTGGTTAAATTGATTTCTTCCCGGGAATTGATCCACATCTATATCATGAAAATCTTTATGGAAGAAATATAACAGGTTCCTGCCTACCAGTGAAATTTCGACTTTACTAATAAAAGTTTTCGAGAATAATTTTGAAGGCAATGAATAACCGATTACTACCTCACGCAATTTTGCATACGTTTTACTTATACTGGTGTGCTCTGCATCATTATAGAAACTGCTCACGTAATCTTGTATCCATGGAGTGGCTACTGTATTGGCCGCATACGTAAGGCTTTTACCATTCGTGATCACGCCTGTTGCCGGATCGTATGCAATATTGCTTGAACCACCGACGACTGCTACCTGGTCCCCACTCAAAATAGGTTTCCCATTTGCAACAGCGCCATTGTAACCGGCATCGCCCCAATGTTGTGATTCATACAAACGTGCCTGGCCTATTTTGCCCGTAACTGTATTTAACCCACGCCCGCCTTCTGTAAGTTTACGTCTTACATAATCTCCAATTGTGCCACCGACCATTCCATCAAACTGAAAAGACAGCGTGAATGATTTATAACTAAACCTGTTATTAATAGCCCAAGCCCAATCCGGATCAGTATGTCCGAATTTTTGCGCTTTGGGTAAATAAATTGGAAAGCCTGATTCATCAACGATAACTGTGCCATCGGGTGTTTTTGCTTCTGTGGTTGCATAGAGTTGGTCTACACGGTCACCAACCTTATACGGATATCCGGTACCGTTAGATACCTGGGTAACGCCACCAGCAAATGCGGTATATACTTCCCGATAAGTCGACCAGTTCAGCATAACATTCCAATTAAAATCTTTTGTCTGGATTGCAGTGCCTGTAACGGAAATTTCGCCTCCTGTTCTTTTAGTAGTAGCACCATTGGTAGTAATATAACTCAGGCCGCTGGTTTCCGATATGAATTGATTTGATATTTGCGGGCCATCTTTATATTGAAAATACGTAGCGCTTAAACCCAACCGATTTTTCAGAAAGCGTACATCAAACCCAAATTCTATGTTGCTGCGTGAAGAAGGTTTGATAGCCTGGTTTACTGCATAGGTAGGTGCTGTAGCAGCAGTTTGGTTATTGTATGCAGTAATTGTTGTATAGAAAGGCGTAGCCAGGTTATATGACGGGCCATCATACGGCGTGTAATAACTGTTGCCATATCCCAATGGGCTTGTTGCTCCTAATGCCTGGAATGAAGCGCCAATATAAGGATCGGTGCCACCATCTTTTACATTTGCAAAACTTCCTCTTACTTTAAGGAAACTAATTGCAGCAGGCAAATCCATATAATCAGACAAGACTGAACTCAACGATACAGAAGGATAAAAATATGCATTATGTCCTACTGGCAATGCTGAAGTCTTATCAACACGACCGGTAGTTGAAAGTGTTACAAAATTCTTGTATGTTATATCTGCAGAATAATATGCGCTTAATAACAAAAGATTGGAACCATAAGAAAAAGAGCGGACCGGTAAAAGAGAATTTGCAAAACTATATACTTCCGGTATGATCAGTTGATTAGTGCTGGTATAACTGGACCCATATCTCATATTACGCCCGGATACACCCGCATTCGCGCTGAGTGAAAATCCTGAATTGCCAATATTCTCTTTATTGTAGCTCAACAATAATTCTGTATTATTTTCCCATAGGTCGCGGCGATCTTCGCGATAGTTACCGTGATTATGTTCATCGCCATAAGGATGTGCTGACCATGGTTCTTTTTCAGTCCTCAAAACATTATACGTAGTTACATTGGAACGCAATAGCAGGCTTAAATTTTTATTGAATTTATATGTAAAAGCCAACCAGCCGTACAAATCATTTTTATAATGTCCCCGCAACCATTCATAACTCATAAAATATGGGTTCTGATATCGTTTGTATTCGACAAACATCGATTGGATGCCCTCTTTACCAGGTTGCCAGATGGCTTTAATTTTTGGGTCTGTTACATCCCAATCGGAACCTGTCCAGATATCAACATCATATATCAAACTGTTTGGCCCATAGGTTACATCCGGAATATTATCAGTGAACTGACGGTTATAATTGATATTACCTTCTATTTTAAATTTATCAGAAACCTCATAGCTTTCTATAAGGTTAAAGTTGACCGTATTTAAACTGGTATTCGGTGTGATGCCTGATTGATATGAGTTGGACACAGACATGCGCAGGTTCGAGCGATCTGTGACCGCAGAGAAACTTATATTATTTTTTGTAAGAAACCCGGTGCGCAGAAAATGGTCAAGATTATTTTTCCCGCGCGAAACCCAGGGAGTGGGTTGAATATGGCTC
>Ga0207059_1085_pt1 | contig 18314 bp, 13 predicted proteins | sample Alteio_BWMinCont_32_FD_153273 | JGI IMG/M metagenome (GOLD analysis project Ga0207059, IMG submission 153273) | Enriched cells from forest soil in Barre Woods Harvard Forest LTER site, Petersham, Massachusetts, United States -... | ecosystem: Environmental > Terrestrial > Soil > Temperate forest >...
TACAAACGAAAAATTACAAGGCGTTTACAATGCGGTCGCACCCCGCCCGATAGACAACAAAACATTTACACTTGAACTGGCAAAAAAAATAAAAGGAAAGTTTTACGCTACATTATATATCCCAACTTTTTTATTGAAAATATTTTTAGGAGAGATGAGCATTGAAGTACTAAAAAGCACGGATGTGAGCGCAGATAAAATTAAGAATACAGGTTTTCAATTTTTATATCCTACCGTTGAAGCTGCTTTTATGGAGTTGATTAAGGTGAAGTAGAAACTCTTAGATGTCGACGAGCAGACAGAAGGCAAAAGGGCAAGGGGCAAAGGCCTTCTTGTATTGACCTTTGCCCCTTGCCCTTTTGCCTTCTGTCTGCTCGTCGACCGCAAATAGATTTCAGCAAAATTTTATATCAGAATTTTCTTTCTCAATTCTTCTTCTCATTATTCAATTTCGACGGAGGCAATTTTTCATCGTTCCCTTGTATAAATAATGCAGGCGTTACTTTTGACGGATCCCCCTGATACACCCAGGTGATATGCGTCAAATATTTATTAAATGCATTATTTACATCAGTAACCGAAACTTTTTTGATATCATTATTTATAGTCAATGCCCGGTGCCAGCTATTATGCAATATTTCATTTGATGCCAATGATGCCGCCTGCGCACTATTTGTTTCGAGCCCGCGATAAAAGCGGGTTAAATAAGAAGTCTTTACATTCTTTACTTCATCAGTCGAAAAACCTTCTTTTTTAGTTTTATCAATTAGCTTATCCATGACATCAATATATTTATCCGGTTGTGTGGTGGATACATCCAAATTGAATGAAGCTGAAAGGCCACCGTCAAAAATAGTATACGGCGCATAGGATAGCCCGTTATGCGTGCGCACTTCAAGAAACTGGCGATCATAAAATATGCGTGAAGCCAAAGAAAATGCATTGTAGTCAGATGTTCCCGGCAACGGTGCACTCGTTACTCCCTGGATATAATTTGTGGCCAGATCTTTCTTTTCATCCTTAAATGAATTTTGTTTTGTTGAATATGCTTCTCTTTTTAATTTAAACGGACTTCCCTGCGGAATAACATCGAGCATCGCTTTTAATTTTTGTTCCAGCACGGAGCGCTCCAGCTCACCAACAACAATAATCAATAATCGCGATCTTGTCAATATGGATTTATAATAATCCTTTGTTTCGTCTGCGGTTAATTTTGCAACACTTGCTTCTGTCCCTTCAGGAGCTTTTGCATAATCCTTACCAGCAAAAGCAGTTTCTTTGGCAAGTTTATTAATTGAATAATCCGGTTGCGATGCCTGGGCTTTTAAATTATTGATTGCATCTTGTTTGATCCTGTCAAATTCTTTTTTATCAAACACTGGGGTTGTCAGCGCATCCACATATAAAGGCCACACCACTTCAAAATCACTTTTAATGCAATTCATGGTGAAAGATCCATAATCCATATCGGTGTTGCCATAAACCTGCGCGCTCACTTTATCAAGTTTATTTTTGAAACTGTTCTTATCATCTTTTGCTGTGCCACATTCTGTCAAGGCATCCATGGCAAGGTTTTCAATCCCTGCTTTGTCGGCCGCATAATTTTGTACTCCGCCTTTTATCACTGTCCTTATTTCAAGGATTTCATTACCGCTTGGCTGAACAACTATTTTTACTCCATCGATCGTCATTTCATAAGGGCCCTTTGCTTGTGCGTTTGCAAAAAAAGTATAACAGGCGAGGCCAAGAGTTGGCGTAATATATTTTAAGAAAAGATTTATTTTTTTCATGATCCAATATTTTGAAATTATAAACTGGGTTTGAAAACTTCCGAAGCGTTGGTAGTCTTATTCATTTCGGGATTGATGATCATACCGGCTACATATGGTTTCCCGGCAATATATTTGGAAATATATTGTTGTATATCCTGCCGGGTAACTTTTAAACAATCGCCAATATAATCTGTATAATAATCCAATGAAGTACTGCACCAGGAATATGTTAACTGATGTGGCAGCGTAGAAGGTCTTTCATTATTGCGGATATCATCACGGCGAATGGTTTGCTTGGCATCCTCCAGTTGTTCATCAGTAAAATAATCATTCTCGCTCCACATTTTTATTTGCCTCAGCACTTCGTCATTGCATTCTTTTAATTTATTTGGATTGGGGACAACGAAAATATTAATCGGGCCGATGTATTTACAGGTTTGATAAGTTACATTGGCATAAGTAGCCAGCCCTTTATCGATCAGGGCTTGTTGCCATTTTGATGAGTTTAATCTTAATATCGTTGAAAAAACATTAGCAGCTATCATCGCAGCAGAATCATGCCTGTAATCAGGGCCCTGCCACCAATACATGGAATAAGGAGTTTTAGCGATTGATGATTCTTTCACAAAAAATTCTGTTGATTTCAGCGGCGCAAAATCCGGTATCGGAAATTTTTGGAGCGGGTCAAATTCACTTCTTTGCCAGTCGCCAAAAACAGCTTTCGCAAGCGCAAATGCCTGGTCGTGTTGAACACTTCCACAAATGACGAGTAAAGAATTATTCGGGAAATAATATTTGTCTTTTATCACCATCATTTTTTCAGGCGTAGCCGTGTTAATGATATTGTGATCGCCGATAGCAACTTTTCGTGTCAGCAAATCTCCCCATAATTTTTTCTGGCACTCCATCCAAAGTTGAAAACCAGGATCGCTCTCTGCACGCTGAAATTCACCATCAACAACAGGCCTTTCCTTTTTCATATCTTCTACACGATAAATCGGGAAACGGATGGCGGCATTCATGAATTTTAATCCTGCTTCAAGACTGTCTTTATCAAACGTGAAATAATAATTTACTCTTTCTACATTTGTCGTGCCATTAAATACTGCGCCTAATTCCTGCGTCCTTTTCTGGAATTTTTCATCGTTGGGATAATCCCTGTTCGCTTTAAAAAACATGTGCTCGAATAAATGTGATAAGCCACTGTATTCCGGCCCTTCCGTATATGCGCCATTTTTTACGGCAATTTCAATTGTTGCGAGCGGGACTTTATTATTCTCGATCACTACAACCTCAAGCCCATTGTCTAATTTTTCCCAATAATAATTTTTTGGCAAATTCGGTTGTGCAAAAACCATGGATGCACAAAAAAAGATAATAAAAAATGATACTGTTTTTTTCATCATACACCGTGATTGATAATATTAATAAAGAGAACCATGATTAGCGGATTGAAAGATGGATTGGGAGGAATAAGAAAAAAATTTTTTGCTTTATTTTTCTCCCATAAAAAACTCCTCTGAACCAGGGCTCTGTGTTGCTGCGCGTAATATAATTATAAAGTTGATTATGGGATTGCAAAATTTTATGTGCGGTAACTATGATTTATAAGACGGGTTATGAGTGATGAAACTGAGCGTGATTAAGGGATTACGAGATTAATTGAAGATAATAAAAGCATGAATCCCATAGTAAAATCAATATATGGGAATGGAAAATCAATGAATAAAAATAGTTGTGGTTTTGATGGCACGCGGATTTATTATGATGGTTATGATCTGCGCAAATCATAACCATCATAATAAATCCGCGTGCCATCAAAAAATTACAAATCAGCCTTCCTAAATCGCCAACTTGTAAACAAACAATAAAGCGTTAAATACAATGCGCCGATCAATAAATAAACCGGGATATGATTTTCCCAATTCGTATTCCAGGCAGCAGTTGAAAGAAGTTTTTGCGAATACGGTTGTGGGATGAGCTTGTCTGTTACTTCTTCGGGAAGAAAATCTACCCATTTCATATTATATTTATTTCGAAGGATGGACACAACAAATTGCTCCATGACCATATACACAAAAAATATCCCCATCGATAAACCGGATCTTTTAATGAGCATACTTAACAGGAAGGCGATAATAGAATATGAAACCATTTGGACAAAAAAGAAAAAGATAAAACGCATATTTGAAAATATATGCGCATCAGCAGGAGTTTTGTTGACTACGAGCCCAAAAAAAAGACAAGTTAAAAATACAACCAGCGTTGTTACGATTGAAAGCAATAACACTTCGAATAATTTTACATTTACGAATTGGCTCCTGCTCCAGCCATCAATAATATTTTGCCGATGTGTGCGGTAAGTAAATTCGTTTGTGCTGAGTGTTATAATAAGTATGGCTGGTATAATGAATAACAGGCTCGAGTTCCAGGTTACAGTTTGCCAAACATCCGGGAATGCAAATGGGCTGCCAAAAAAACTCTTGCCTCGTATTTTTGGGAAGCTGTTATCGAAAAGATCATATAACGTGTAATTAAATGCCGGTATGCTTATTATAGTTAGGATGAGTAATATCCAGAATGTTCTGTAATGCTTAACTTTCATCCATTCTATTTTCAAAGTCTTGAGCATTTTTGTTTTATTTAGTTGCTTACATTGTTCGTTAACTCAATAAATTTTGATTCGAGGCTTTTTTTCCTGAGCCGGAGGTGATTTAATATTATTCCTTTTTCAAAACAATATTGATTGACCTTGCTCAAATCCATGATAGCAGCATCAAAATAAACCTGCAACAAATTTTCAGATTGCTTTACTTGTTTCACTCCGGTCAATTCCTGCACGACCTGCTGCAACCGTTGTATATCCGAAGCGCTGATTTCAATTAATTCTTCATTTACCAATACTTCATTTACATTTCCTGCAGTGATCAATTGTCCCTTTTGCAGGATAGCGACATGGGTACAAACCTTTTCAACTTCATCCAATAAATGACTGGCAAGAATAATTGTTTTTCCTTCCTTGGCCAATTGCCGGATCAACTGCCGTATTTCGGCAATGCCCGAAGGATCCAATCCATTGGTAGGTTCGTCAAAAACCAATACTGGCGGGTTCCCCAGCAAACACGAGGCAATGGCTAATCGTTGTTTCATCCCTAATGAGTACGTATTGAATTTAGAATATTTTCTTTCGGTTAATCTTACTAATTCAAGCACGCGCGGGACATCCTGTTCATTTTTTTCTTTAATGGCAGCCGTGATTTGCAAATTTCTTTGGCCGGACATATAATGATAAAAGTTAGGCGTTTCCAATAATGTCCCTAATTGTTGGCGCTGTTTTTCCGAAGGTATTTCATCAAACCATGAATAATTGCCCTGGGTGGCTTTCAACACATCAGTTACAATACCTAATAATGTTGTTTTGCCGCTGCCATTTGGCCCCAATATCCCGAATACAGATCCTTCGGGCACTTCGAAAGAAACATTATGCAACGCCCTGATCCTTCCGTAAAACTTGGTAATATTATTTAATGCAAGTATGGTTTTCGCCATGTGGCTTTTTTATTGAATAGTAAGTTAGGAAGATAAAAATACAAATATGCTGGCGAGTTGGAAAGTTATAATAAAGGTAAAAATTTTTCGTGATAGATGCTTGAGAAATCTCCTATAACAGCCAAACCATCCCGGTTGAAAGAAAGCCGATGCAAACGGAGGTCGTCGATATCTGACTGTAATACTTTTCGCGCAAACGGATTGATGGTCCCGCCGGGTTGCAATGGCAATGCAAGTGCATCATATTGAAATTGCGGGTCGCAGATTGTTCCGCGCGGATACATGATGCCCGGTTGCCCTTTTCCGCGGATATCCAGGTTGCCCGGATGCTCCAACCCCAGCGTATGTCCATACTCGTGAGCAGCTGTGGTGGAATTGTTCAGCAGGTTATCCAGTTTGAAATAACCGGTATTGCATTTTATCCCGTCAACAAAAGAAATATGGTTGATAGAAAATTCTTCAATACGAAAAAAATTGAAACGGGCATTTGTATTATACCATACGGTTTCGGGTTCAAGATTGGGCATGTATATCCCTTCGATATCGAACCGCACATCAAACCAATTTTTTTTAACCTGCACGTTGCCTGCCGGCTCATTCCAGTGGTTGGCGATATCCCTGGCAATTTGCCCGGATAATTCCTGGCTGGCTGAATCGCCGTAAAAATAAAATACTGAATGGATAATTAGTTGGTGAGATGCGCTGTGAAGTTCTGCTTCGCCCATGATATTGGAGATTGCTATAAAAAAATGGAACACAGATTTTTTATGATGGTTATGATTTTACGCTGATATCATAATTAATCATAAGCATCATAAAAACCCGCGTTCCATCAAAATTCCTAAAGGATCATTTAAACGTTTCAGCTAATTTTTTTTCAAGGTCATCTCCCCGTAAACTTTTTCCAGCTATTTTCCCTTCCTTATCAACTAAAAAATTCATGGGTATTGCCTGGACCCCATATAATGCTGCTACGCTGTTTTTCCAGCCAAGCAAATCAGAAACCTGTGTCCAATTAAGTTTATCTTTTTGAATCGCTGCTGTCCATTTATCTTTTGCGTTATCCAGGGATACCCCTAAAATTTCGAATCCTTTTGGATGATATTTCTGATAGGCTTTTACCACATTGGGATTTTCTGCACGGCAAGGCCCGCACCAGCTTGCCCAGAAATCTACCAATACATATTTCCCTTTAAATGAAGCTAGTGATACCGGTTTTCCCGACACATCATTTTGAACAAAATCAGGTGCAGGATTGCCGACGGCCGTTTTCTTAGCCAGGTCCGATACATTCTTTATTTTTTTGCCAAAATAAGATTGTTGAATCGTTGTATCCATGCCATTATAAATACTGTCGAGTTCGGCGGGATTAAAATCGTAAGAAAAATTTTGATATACCTGCAAGGCAGATACGTATGAAGCAGGATGTTGTTTAGCATAATTCTTCACGAAATCTTTTCCCTTTCTATCATAGAGCTCGAACACTTTTTCCAGGCTATCGACCAGCCATTTATTTTTCTTTGCCTGTACATCCTCGTATAATTTTTCAAGTTTATTGCCTTCATCATCTAATGGTTTACGGCTGGCAATAAATTTTTGATATTCATCCTGCGTTGGCGAACCTGTCACGATCGCATCAGCGATCGAATCTTTTTTTCCTGAAATATTTAATTGGCCGTTTTCAACAAAAAAACTTAATCGATATTCTTTATGCCCATTATTCGATATGCCCAATAAATAAAATGTTGGCACAGGCACTTTTCCTTTAAATGAAAAAAGGCCGTTGCTTATAAGTGTGGAGTCGATTGTTCCAGCATCGGTTTGGCGATTATATAAATAAACCCAACCGGAATCAAGCCCCGTAATTTTTCCTGTGATGGTAAACACCGAATCGGTTGTTGTTGTTGCAGTTTTTTCTTTTGCATTTGGGTTACATGAAATGCTTATGCAACAAATGCAGAAAGCAGCGATGATGACTAGTTTCATGAAATTTTTTTTAAAAGGTAATATCTTTGGGTGATATTATTAAACCGTTCATATAAGTTTTGATAAGCGGCTTAATTTCTTATTGGCTTGCCGCCTTTCAATACACTTTGGATTCTTTCCAGGGTTTTCTTTTCGCCACAGAGCGATAAAAATGCTTCTCGTTCCAGGTCAAGCAGGTATTGTTCACTGACCGATGAAGGCTCGGTAAGATCGCCGCCACACATAACATACGCTAGTTTTTTTGCAACAACAACATCGTGGTCGGTTGCATATTTGGCGCGCCACATGCCATTGATGCCTGCATATAATGCGCCTAATACAGACCTGCCTAAAACTTTTACATCCTTGCGTTGAACAGGGCTGGTATAGCCATCATGATATAATTCAAGCACTGCTTCTTTTGCTTCTGCAATTCTCCTGTCAAGATTTATACTAACGATATCTCTTCCTTTTCTTAAAATGCCAAGGTCATAGGCTTCAAATGCTGAAGTGGAAACTTTGGCTGTCGCGATAGTAAGAAAACGATTTTTTAGGGTGATGTTTTCGGGTTCGTCTTCATGCATTTCATCGGCTGCTCTTAAAATAAATTCTTTGGTCCCGCCACCGCCGGGTATCAGGCCCACTCCTAATTCTACCAGGCCGATATAAGATTCGGCTGCTGCAACAACTCTATCTGAATGCAGGCTCAACTCACAGGCACCACCAAGCGCAAGCCCATGCGGGGCAGTAACGACGGGTATGGCAGAATATCTTGCGCGCATCATGGTATTTTGGAAAAGACGGATCGCCATATCCAATTCATCATATTCCTGCTCGATAGCAAGCATGAAGATCATGCCGACATTCGCACCGGCAGAAAAATTTTGTCCTTCATTCGCGATCACTAAACCTTTGTAATTTTCTTCTGCAACACCAATGGATCGCTGAATGCCTTCCAATACTTCTCCGCCAACCGTTCCTAATTTCGTATTCCATTCCAGTCCCAACACTTCATCTGCGATATGATATAAATGACAGGCGCTATTTTTCCAGATGGTTTGGTTTGAGAAATTTTTCAGGACGATGAATGCATCTCCTTCACTATTTTCTCCAGCGCGGGAAACGTAGGCGCCGCTTGCCGGTGAATAGTTTAAGCGGCTCCCATTTTCAACTTTGTAGAAAGCTTTAATTCCTTTGGCAAGCATATCATCAACCCAACTGGCGACTTTATATCCAGCCTCCCGCATTTTTTTTACTGTTGATTCCACGCCTAAAACATCCCAGCTTTCAAATGCACCGATCTCCCAGCCGAAACCGGCCATCATAGCATCATCCACGCGATAAATTTCATCGCTTATTTCCGGCACACGGTGAGATATATACGAAAATAAACCATAATGAAAATGACGATAAAATTCTCCTGCCTTATCAGTTCCCTGCATTAATGCTTTCAACCTGGATTTTAAATCGTCAATTGCTTTAGCTGCTTCTACGCTCGCAAATTTTGCCTTTGCCCTTGGTTTGTATTCAAAAGTTTTTAGGTCTAATGTATAAATCTCTTTTTCGCCTTTGTCAGCTTTTTTCTTTACAAAAAAACCCTGCCCGGTTTTATCTCCCAGCCATTTATTGCTAACCATTTTTTCCAAAAAAGCGGGTATGATAAATGTTTCTCTTGCTTCATCATTCGGGCAACTATCATAAACGCCCTTGGCAACTTTTACTAAGGTATCGATGCCAACCACATCGGCTGTACGAAATGTTGCTGACTTTGGCCTGCCAATGATTGGCCCGGTAAGCGCTTCAACTTCATCAATAGTTAAATCCATTTTTTCAAGCAATTTAAAAATTGCCATGATTCCAAAAACGCCAATTCGATTTGCGATGAATGCAGGTGTGTCTTTACACAACACAGTGGTTTTTCCAAGATAGAGGTCACCAAAATGTAAAAGAAAATCGATGACTGATGGGTCGGTATATGTTGTTGGGATAATTTCCAGCAAACGCAAATAACGTGGAGGATTAAAAAAATGCGTGCCGCAAAAATGTTTTTTAAAATCATCGCTCCTGCCTTCCGCCATGAGATGGATCGGGATGCCTGATGTGTTAGAGCTGACCAATGTCCCTGGCTTGCGATATTTTTCAACTTCTGTAAAAATAGATTGTTTGATATCCAGTCTTTCTACAACTACTTCCATCACCCAATCGTAAGCGCCGATATCTTTCATATTATCTGTAAAATTGCCCGTAGTAATTTTTTTGATTGCATCTTTTGTATAAACCGGCGAAGGGTTGGATTTGATAGCTGCAGTTAATGCATCATTGACGATACGATTTTTTACAGCAGGATGATCGAGCGATAAATTTTTTGCTTTCTCTCCATCATTCAAACTTGTGGGCGCCATATCCAGCAATAAAACCTGTATGCCAACACCTGCAAAATGACAAGCGATCCTCGAGCCCATCACCCCGCTGCCCAGTATAGCTATTTTTTTGATGATTCGTTTCATGTTAAATATGATTTGCGACATCTGCAGAAGTACCGCTGCACTATTAGTTAGTTAAACAACTATGATGATCGAAGTTAAGAAATTTAAATTCTCTTTATATCAATATAAATAAAAATAACCATCTGCTATTGAATGGTAAAACATTTATTGAATGATAATAATTTTTTTAAACCGGTAATCGTTTTGTTCTACCCAAACTGCTTTACTGATCCCGGTTTCCTGCATATTCTTCCTGGCTTCTTCGTAGGTGGGCTGTATGGTTATAGTTCTGCCTGCATAATAATCTATCATGGCTGCAGGTTTTTCTAATGGCGAAAATATTTTATAGTCTGGCGGAACTTGCTTTAACTGTTCGCCAAATAATTTGAACGTATCGTATGGCATGCCATCCCTCGAAATTTTTCCGGGCCTGTTAATAAAATAATATTGTGTAATTGTTGCCAGAAAAAAAATCCCTGCAACCGGATAAATATTTTTTTTTGTAAGAAGAGGCATACATAACCTGGCTCCTAAGTACGCAAATAAAATTGACCAGGGCAGGATAGAAAACTCATGCTCATACGACCATTCCAAAAGTACGAGGTTGTATAACAAAGCAGCGCCCACAAAAAGTATAAAAAAAAGAATTTCATTTTTTGAAAAATTGATATTGATTTTTTTAAACTTCGACCAAAGCAAACTTATGACCAGCAATGCAAGGAGTGGGAAAAAAGCAGTAATGCTATGAAAGGAAAGATGGATGATCATCCTAAAAAAAGAAACTTTTTCATTAGTGATACTCCTAAATAAAAAACGATCCTTCCAGTATCCAATAACGGCATCAGCGCCATCATAGGATGCAAATTGTAAAAATATCAGGATGACTGCTATTGTTGCTGCAGCAATAATAGTCACACCTAACCATATATATTTTTTATCATTTTTTATTTTTCCAACACAGAGTACCACAGAAAAAAAACTGGCGAAAAAAATGAACCAGTCAAAATACATAAGCAAAATGATCAACAGCCCTAATGAAAAAAGACGGAAAAATTTTATCTTCTCTGCCGACATGAACATATCAAACAAAAGAATCAGTGCAGCAATTAAAAAAGGCAACATGATTACATTGTGAACATATCCATTGCCAAAATACCATAATGTCCCCGGCGTAAATATGAACAAAAAACAGGATGCAACAATTAACCGGTAGCGATTTGATATGGTAGCAGACAATAACCGCTCGCAGAAATAAAAAAATAATATGACCGACAATAAATTAAATAATAAATTAAGTGCCCGGAGATAAATGGGATCTGTTGGGAGATGAAATAGTTCATAAATAAAATACGGGAGGATGTACCACCCAGGCCCCAATGACAAATACCAACGGTCGCCCTTTGAATCCAGGTAAACATCTTTACTGAAATCCTTATCTCCCGGATTTTGGAAATTCATTACCGGTATATAATGAAATTTATCTCCGCCACCGCCTTGTCGCCAGGATTCAATATTTATCAGGATAAGTGCCGTTATAAATTCATGATGTTTTGAAACCGGGCGATTAATATTTGGCAATCGCAATAATACACTTACGAAAAAAATAATTAACACAATAAAGAAAGCCTTATGTCTCGTCATGTGTTACGCGATTTATTTTGATCCTGCTGCTGTTGATATACGGATTACGGATATACCTTCTTCATCTCGATCCCGCAACCGTCGATACCGCGCTCCAGTCAACATCTTCTTTTCCACTGCTCACCAAAATTTGCATGTGTTCTTTCAGGAGAGAAGCCAGCGGCATAAACATATCAACTGACCCGGCTTGTTGCAACACCAACTTCAAATCTTTCAAACCCAATTTAGCGGTGAAAGAAGCGGGTTCAAATTTTTGCTGCATAATGATGCTGCTGTAACTGTGATAAACAGGTGCATTAAAAAGCGTTTGCAAAAACATATTCCACATGAGTTGTCCATCCACGCCACTTTTACTTGCCAGGGCAGTGCTTTCACCAATTGCTTCAATAGCGGCAACGATTAAAAAATTGCCGCATAATTTTACAATATTAGCGGCTGCAATATCTTCACCAAAATGCCAAACAGCAGCGGCGCCAGCATCTTTCAATAGTTTTTCGAGCCCTCTTCTTATTTTTTCTTCGCCACTCACGGCAAAATTTAATTTCCGTATGGCCGCAGCCTCAGGCCTACCAAAAACCGGCGCAGCGATGTAATGCTGACCGGATTGTTTATGAAGTGCTGCTATTTCTTTTGCGGTTTGCGGAAGGATGGTGCTCATCGATATATGTATGCTGCCGGGTTGAAGATGATGTACCAACCCGTCTTTCCCTTCGCAAATATTTTTTAATGCAGCATCGTCCGAAACAATACTGAAAATGATATCGCAACTTTTTGCGAGGTCGGCAATGCTATTACTCACGATGGCGCCTTTTTCAGCAAGCGTTATTGTTTTTGATTTTGTGCGGTTGTATACATGTAATGTATGGCCGCTTTCAATAATATTAGCAGCGATCGGTGTTCCCAGGCTACCGAGACCGATAAATCCAATTTTTTGGCTCATGGTAATTTAATTTTTTTGGTGATAGGATTGGGATTTTGGTTGCTTGCGCCAATTTGAGAAAGTTGGGATGGGATACGGATTGTTATGATAATTATGATTGTATCCGTGCAAATCATAATTATCATAACAATCCGTGTCCCATCTTTTCAATTTCAAACAAGCGCTAAGAAACCGAAGACCCGGTTTGAATTTTATCTTCAGGGTTTACAAAATATAATTTCCCTGTTTTATCTTCTGCCATTAATATCATCCCATTGCTTTCAATGCCTCTCATTTTACGGGGAGCGAGATTAGCAACAACAACAACCTGCTTCCCGATTATTTCATCCGGTTTAAAATGTAAAGCTATACCGGATACGACTATGCGCTTTTCAAAGCCTAAGTCAATTTCGAGTTTTAGCAATTTATCTGCTTTTTCTACTTTTTCCGCGGCGATGATCGTTCCCACTTTCAGGTCCAGCTTGGCAAAATCATCATAGCTGATTTGGGGTTTGAGGTCGGAAGCCTGTGGTTTGATTTCGGATGCCGGGCTCCCAACTCCCGACTGCTGATCTCCAACCAGCCCCGCTCTTAATTTTTCAACCTGTGCTGTAATTTCTGCATCTTCAATTTTTCTGAAAAGCAATTCCGGTGGCCTCAGGCTATATCCAACACTTAATAATTTCAACTTGCCGGCATTTTCCCAGTCAAGTATTTTATCCACGACTTTCATCAGGTACATCATTTTCTTTGCCGTGTTCGGGAGAAAAGGATGAATGAGGATAGCAAGATTGGCGGTGAGTTGCAAACAAAGGTGCAGGCAGTTATCAATTTGTTTTTGATTTGCCTCACTTATCCCATCTTTTTCATTGCCTGCTTTTTTCCAGGGCTCTTTTTCCTGTAAATATTTATTTCCTTTTCTCGCCAGGTCAATCACTTCAAACAATGCCTCACGAAATTTATATTGCTCAAGCAGGTTTTCTACTTTCGGTTTTATCGATTCAATTTCTTTCATTAACCCGCGGTCAATATCATCCAGTGTATCCTGGTGCAATGCAGGCACTTTCCCATTGCATAATTTATGCATCAGCACAAGTGCCCGGTTCACAAAATTCCCAAAAATGGCGACGAGCTCGCTATTATTTCTTTCCTGGAAATCTTTCCAGGTAAAATCATTATCCTTTGTTTCAGGAGCATTTGCGCATAATACATACCGTAAGACATCTTCACAACCGGGAAAATCTTTTATATATTCATTCACCCATACGGCCCAATTGCGGCTTGTAGAAACTTTTTCGCCTTCAATATTTAAAAATTCATTAGCAGGCACATTATCCGGCAAAACAAAATTGCCATGCGCTTTCAGCATAGCAGGAAAAATAATGCAATGAAAAACAATATTGTCTTTCCCGATAAAGTGAACCAGTTTTGTATCTTCCCTGCACCAATAATCGGCCCAATGTTCGGTTAATTCTTTTGTCGCGGAAATGTAACCGATCGGCGCGTCAAACCATACGTACAATACTTTTCCTTCGGTGTTTGGCAGCGGGACTTTTATCCCCCAGTTGCTGTCCCTCGTCATGGCGCGGCTTTGCAGGCCGTTATCGAGCCAGCTTTTGCATTGCCCGTAAACGTTATTCTTCCATTCTTTGTGCCCTTCCAATATCCATTCTTTTAGCCACGGTTCATAGTTTTGCAAAGGGAAATACCAATGTTTTGTTGTCTTTTTTATCGGAACGGCATCGCTTAATGTGCTGCGTGGGTTAATGAGGATTTCCGGGCTTAATGAAGAACCACAGCGTTCGCATTGGTCACCGTATGCATTGGGATTTCCACAAACCGGGCAGGTGCCGATTATATACCTGTCGGCCAAAAATGTTTTTGCCTTTTCATCATAATATTGTTCTGTTTCTTTTTCTTCAAACAGCCCATCATCATAAAGTTTTTTAAAAAATCCGGCTGCTGTTTCATGATGGATTTTATTAGATGTCCTTGAATAAATATCGAGTGAAATATTCATCTGTTCAAGGCTTTCTTTAATGATGGCATGGTATTTATCTACTACTTGTTGCGGGCTGATGCCTTCTTTCATTGCACGGATAGTGATGGGCACGCCATGTTCATCGCTGCCACAAACAAATTTGATATCCCTTTTTTGTGCCCGTTGATAACGTACATATATATCCGCCGGAATATACACGCCCGCAAGATGCCCGATATGGATCGGGCCATTGGCATAAGGAAGTGCCGCAGAAACTAAAATTCTTTTATATTCTTTCATGCTTTTAATCCGGGATTTTTTTTTGCTCCCGGCTATCGTTCCCTGTTTAGCTCCCTCCCCGCCGCTGGCGGGGCTCTTGTACTGTTGTAATTCTATTGAGCGGCCAAACTTCGGAAGGAGTGCAAAAATACCATGATAATCTTAATAATCGTAATTCTCTGATCTCGGAGTACTGTCTCAGTTTGAAAATACAAAACTGTACTGTTTGGCGTCAATATAAGGCGCAATGATTTTATTTTCAGTTTATATAATAAAGTAATAAGGTTTGGCCCCCAGAAAGATTTTTTCTACTAAGGTTTAGCCTATTAACCTTAGTAGAAAGGCCTAAATAATATGGGAACCTTATTCTCTTATTTTTAAACCGGGACAAAATCCTGGTGATGCCTAATTTATCTTCGGGAGAAAATTTTTCTGCAGGTTGCACTAAGGTTTAGCCTGTTAACCTTAGTAGAAAGGCCTAAATAATATGGAAACCTTATTCTCTTATTTCAAACCGGACACAATCCTGCTGATGCCCAATTTATCTTCGGAAGAAAATTTTTCCGCAGATTGCACAGGTTTAGGGTTATAAATGCTCTGGGAAAAAAAATAATAACTTTAATTCATGAACCGTAAAAATTTCCTGTCATCTGTATTAACAGCCGGTACAACAATCCCATTTTTAGGTTTTACATACGCCGATGCAAAAATAAATAAACAATCTCCCATCATCCCGCCCTATCTCCAAAACGGTGACAGCATCGGCATTACTTGTCCGGCAGGATATATAACCATCCAGGAAATCCAGCCAGCCATACAGCAAATAGAAAGCTGGGGTTTTAAAATACGCATAGGCGACACCGTTGGTAAAAAAGATTTCACGTTTGGCGGGACGGATGATGAACGTGCCAAAGACTTCCAGCAAATGCTGGATGACCCTGATATCAAAGCTATCCTTTGCGCAAGGGGCGGTTATGGCGCAGTCCGGATCATTGACCGCCTGGATTTTAGCCGCTTCGCGCAAAAACCAAAATGGGTAATTGGCTTTAGCGATATCACCGTTATCCATTGTCATCTTAACCGGAATTTTGGGATTGCTTCCATTCATTCAAAAATGTGCAATAGTTTTCCTGACGATTGGCCAACCGCCGAGCCAATACAAGTTGAAACTATTCTTTCCATCCGACAGGCATTGTCGGGAGAGCAAATGAAATATTCAATAGATCCCGACAGTAACAATCGTATAGGCATAGCCGAAGGGTTGTTGATTGGCGGCAACCTGAAAACAATCGAAACATTGTCTGGCACAAAATCCGATATCGATACATCAGGCAAAATTTTATTCGTGGAAGATACCGGTGAATATTTATACAGCATCGATCGCATGTTTTGGAATTTAAAACGGACAGGCAAGCTGGATAAACTGGCAGCGCTTATTATCGGCGGCTTTAAAATAAAACCTGATGATCCCGGCGAAGAATTTGGGAGAACGCTTTATGATATTGTTCTTGAAAAAGTAAAAGAATATAGTTATCCGGTTTGTTTTGGTTTCCCTGTTGGGCACCAAAAAGATAATTATGCACTGAAATGCGGGATAAAGCACAGGATGGAAGTAAATTTAACATCGGTTTCAATACGGGAAATATAAATTATCATGATCACGATCCCAGCATATTTACAAAAAAACGACTGCATCGGAATTGTTTGCCCGGCAGGTTATATGTCGATGGAAAAAGCGCAGGCGTCTATCAATACATTCCAGCAATGGGGGTATCAAATAAAAATCGGTAAAACGCTTGGTAGTGATTCCGAAAATTATTTTTCCGGCACAGATAAAGAAAGGCTTACTGATTTTCAAAAAATGCTTGATGACGACGAAATAAAAGCCATATACTGCGCACGTGGCGGATATGGAGTTGGCCGCATTATCGAGCAGATCGATTTTAAAAAATTTAAGGATAATCCAAAATGGATTATTGGTTTCAGCGATATTACCATATTGCACGCACATATTTATTCCAATTATAAAATTGCCAGCCTGCATGCGCCGATGGCTTCAGCATTTAATAATAATGAGTTTGAAAACAAGTATGTGGCATCATTAAAAAATGCGCTTGGAGGGAATAAAATAAAATATCAATGCAAGCCAAATGAGTTTAATAAGAAAGGAGAAGCTGTTGCCGAATTGGTTGGTGGAAACCTTAGCCTGCTGGCGCATATTACCGGCACATCTTCTGATATCAAAACAAAAGGAAAAATTTTATTTCTTGAAGATGTAGGTGAGTATTTATATAATATCGACCGCATGTTATACCAACTTAAACGTTCAGGTAAATTGCATAAACTGGCGGGGCTCATAATCGGCGGGTTTACCGAATTAAAAGATACAGAAAGGCCTTTTGGAAAAACGGTTTATGAAATTATTCATGATATAGTTAAGGAATATAATTACCCAGTAAGTTTTGGGTTTCCCGTAAGCCATTCAAAAGAAAATTATGCATTGAAAATAGGGGTGGGATATAAATTGAAAGTGGGCAAGAATAAAGTGATCCTGGAAGAATGAACCTATAGGCATCGGGCGGCTGTGGGCGACATAAAAAAATATAACACGCTGTAATAGCCGTCCGATGCCTAAAACTTCATTAAAAAGGCCGGAAAAAACCGGCCCATTTTTAGATAGTCATCTCATGTGTAGCAGAAAATAACAGCGCTAATTTACATAAGGTTTTTCTTATCATCGTGATTTTGTAAAAAAAAGATTGATCGAAGTGCTTAAGCAGCAAATCATGCATACTGTGCCGGCTAAAATCTTACAAAATAAAAACGAATATATTATCCCGATGGATATCCGGTGAGCGGAAAAAAGATTCCTGCTTATCGCACTTTATCAATTAGTCGTATTTTTATCCGCATGAACAGGTTCAGGAAAATTTTACTCGCATCACTTGGTGAGAAAAGATATTTATCACTGCTCGCATCAACGTTTCAAAGATTATACAAGACGGGCAGACTTGGATCAAATTACCAGGATATTTATTTTTTGAAAGAAATTATCGGGGAAGGAAATTATTGTGTTGATATCGGCGCCCATCTTGGTTATTATACCATTGAATTAAGCAGGCTGGTGAAAAACCAGGGTAAAGTCTATGCCATCGAGCCCATGACGAAATTTAATTCCACCCTAAAAAAATTATTGCAGAAAAAAAATATCAGCAATGTTGAGTTGTTACAACTCGCATTGGGCGGTACAACAGAATATGTGGAAATGGGAATCCCTTCCGTAGGCAATATGAAAAAATTTGGATATGCACGGGTCATGCAACAAGATTCAGGGTTGCACTATGTGGAATCTGAAAAAGTAAAAAATGAAAAAGCGGACGATCTTTTTGAAAAATTATCAAGGCTCGATTTTGTGAAATGTGATGTGGAGGGTTTAGAAGTTCCTGTATTTGCATCCATGAAACGAACATTGACCAAACATCGCCCGGTCCTGTTATGTGAACTGGCAGACAAACAGGAAAGGATCAAAATGTTTGAAATGCTTTTACCGATAGGATATAAGGTTTATTTCCTCGAAAATAAAACGCTTCATCTCCTGGATGTTTATAGTGATACAAAACCTATATCACATAATCATTATTTTATTCCTGCTCTTCATGAAGAACGATTGAAAAAAATTATCAGTGCGAAATAAGTTGTACACTCCGGCAATCAAAATGATA
>Ga0207059_1055_pt1 | contig 18259 bp, 17 predicted proteins | sample Alteio_BWMinCont_32_FD_153273 | JGI IMG/M metagenome (GOLD analysis project Ga0207059, IMG submission 153273) | Enriched cells from forest soil in Barre Woods Harvard Forest LTER site, Petersham, Massachusetts, United States -... | ecosystem: Environmental > Terrestrial > Soil > Temperate forest >...
GTCCGTTAGTTAGTGTCTAACGGAGGTTAGCGTAAAATTACTATGGTTTACCCTTTTTCGTTTTTATGAAACAATGCAAAGTTGTGCGGAGAGGATAGTGTGATCGATGTAGAAGGCTTTCGCGTAGGTGTGGGGATCATTGTTGTTAATAGTAGTGGCCAGGTGCTTTTGGCGCGACGTATAGGCCAGCATGCTTGGCAGTTTCCGCAAGGAGGATTGCAAGCGGATGAAACACCTGAGCAAGCGTTGTTCAGAGAGCTATATGAAGAATTGGGGCTTGAAGGCTCTGATGTGGAATTGCTTGGAGGTACTAAAAGTTGGTTGTATTACTGGTTGCCGCCCTATTTGCAACGCGCGCATGTTTATCCTTTATGCATTGGGCAAAAACAAAAATGGTTTTTGTTGTGCTTGACGGGAAATGCTGAGAAAATTCGATTTAACGTTACTTCCTCACCTGAATTTGATCGTTGGCGGTGGGCGCCTTATTGGCACCCTATTAAGCAAGTCATCACTTTTAAGCGGCACGTTTATCGTCGTGCGTTAGAGGAGCTAGTAGCCTATTTACCTATAGGTACTGTAAAACTAAGGAGGGTGACTAAGCTAGCTTCATATAAATTAAGCAGTTAAAAAACGGAATCCATGAAATTATGGCTCCACCCAGTTTGGCTTTGTATTACCATAACACTCTGTTACAGAATGCGAATGTAGGTATAAAGCTTGAAGATCATCCTATTTCCTCATTAGCTGCACATTGGGCGCACTGTAAGTCATCTGTTTTTATAAACTTAAGGGCACCTCTAAAAATTAAGCATTTTTTAATAAAGTGAAAAGAAATGACGATAAAAAAGAGGTAAATGATTTATTTGTAAAAGGAAGCGACCGTTTTTTTGATATTTATAAGAAGGTTTGTTTCAAAATACGTCGAAAAGCGGAGTTTCGCTGAGACTAAGACGCAACTATCCTAGTTAACTGCTCGTAACGACGCAAATTGTACATGAAATTCATGAGCCCAACTTTTACAGTGGCTCGTGCTAAACCAATGGTACGAATAAACTTTCCTCGCATGGAATTTTGAATAAAACCAAATACATGTTCTACCCGCTGACGAATCTTGGAACGCCGATGATTTTCTCGTGCAATAGCGGAATGTTCAGGAAAATTCTTAGTGCGGTTGATAATTCGGCTGATGAAACCCTCTTGCTGTAATCGAACTTCTTGTTCTGCAGAAAAATACGCTCCTTCTCCCCATACCCTCTTATCATTTTCAGACACTGCATGGAGTAATTTTTCTACTTGACTCTTATCCCCTGCTGACGCCGTCGTCACACAGTAGGCGCGAATAATTTTATTTTTTGCATCGATATTGATGTGGTTCTTATATCCATAAGACGTTTTTCCTCCCTTCACAGCCCAACGGGCTTCTACGTCCTTTTGACGCCATTGCGACGGGTTCCTCGTAAAGGATTCGGGGATTTTTCCTTGTTTAATTTGGGCATTCTCCTCTCGACTATTGCGTTGCTTTGGCACCTCAATCAGGCTGGCATCCACAATATGGCCCAATTCAGCTAATATGCCTTGTTCAGCTAAGTACTTATCAAAGCGTTTAAATAAGCACGCAAGTGTTTTCGTTTCCGAAAGCTGTTCGCGAAATAACCAGATCGTTTTTTCATCCGGTACCGTGTCTCCTAATTCTAATTTCAAAAATCTGGAAAAACTTAAACAGTCTTTGATTTGATATTCAGTTTGCGCATCGGATAATTTGTACAGGGTCTGCAGTAATAAGATTTTGAACATCATTAATCGATTCAATGGTTTCCGTCCCACCTCACTCTTTATTAGTTTTTTTAAACGCACGATTCAGGAGTGGTTCAAAAATACTCCAGTCCATTCTCGCATTTAACTTCTCCAAGGGATCCCCTTGTTTCGATAATTGCTCATAGCGATTGGCTACATCAAAAAAATTTAACTGTTTCATTTGTTTTTTATCCTTTGTACGTTTTCACCTTTATTCTAATACTTAATCAATTATATCGTCATTTCTTCTCACTTTACTAAAAAATGCTTAATTTTTAGAGGTGCCCTTAATATTGCCTTCAGTTAGTAGCAGTATCCTTATTCTCAGTTCTGTTAGCTGAAAAGGTTGCCGTGCCACGTAATTTTGATGGGCAAGAAAATAATACACATACTAGACCTTTTTGTTCTCACGCAAGAGAAGAAAGAGCTCGTTTTGAAAGTAAGGGATATTCATCTACTAACGACAGAAAACGAAGTACTGATTCGTCTCACGAACGATTATCTCATGCAGATGATATGTTTCAGGATGGGGTAACGGAGAGTAATGACCTTAAACAAATTAAACGCCAGCCCTGTCTTGATTTTCGACAGACAAAAAATCGATGTCCCTTGGTAAATAAAATTTATCAGTTATCTTGTCAGCAAAGCGATCGGGAAATAATTTTATCCAAATTATCCGACTTACAAAAAAAAGAACAACATACTGCATCCTATTTCTCAGAATTCCTACAAAATCTATTTTATTATCTGCCACATGCACTAACTGCACAAGCACTAACTGCACAAGCACTAGCTAAGCGCAAGGCCTATGTGAGAACCCTGTTAGCCGCAATACTTGAAAAATTTGGTGATTCTTTGTTCATAATGCCCAATTTCTGGGTAGATCCCAAGGAAAGATATACGGTGTTAATGGGCAGCGTGGGTGCTTGTGAACAAGATGACCAAAAACTAAGCATTGACCTGTTGAAGCGCATCACAATGGATTGTAGGCTCGATCCAAACACTTTACGCGAACTTATACAAATAAAAAGCACGAATACGGGTTTTTCTGTCTTGATTTTAGCGTGTAGACATGGTCTCACGGATCTGGTTTCTGCATTACTACAGACTGCCAAAGACAAGCTTCCTCGCAATGAATTTCGGTCTTTGCTCACCAATCCGGATAAGTTTGGGTTTACTCCCCTTAACACAAGCTGTAAAGAGGGACATCTAGAGGTCGTAAAGATATTGTTGGAAGTTGCCGAGAGACGCCTTTCTTCCGAGGAATTTCGGTATTTTCTCACCCAGCAGAATAATGATAGGTTTTCTGCACTTAACACAAGCTGTAAAGCGGGACATCTACAGATCGTACAGACATTGTTGAAAGTTGCTAAGAGAAAGCTTTCCCACGAGGAATTTCGGTCTTTTCTCACCAATCAGGATAAGTTTAGGTTTTCTCCCCTTAACACAAGCTGTAAAGAGGGACATCCGGAGATTGTAAAGTGCTTAGTGCATGCTTGGCGTGAGCTTGATGAGGATTGCAATGAAGAAGCCTTCAGAAAATTTCTTGAACAAAAAAACCGGCATGGATTTACTCCGCTGAATGCAGCAGCAAAGGCAGCGAGTGAATTAGCTTGTTCAGTTGATAATAACAGAAAACGGGATTACACCGATGTATTAACCTATTTGCTTGCATTAGATGCAAATCCTGATATACCGAATGATAGAGGGTATACGGCAAGACAAAACTTTCCTTCTTATGATTCCTGGCCGCCGCGGCTGCTTGAAAATGCGGAAGATTCTGAGAAAAATGAACTTAAGCCGTATCTATCTAGCGCGTCGCGTCATGAGAAGTCTTGGTTTTTTAGGCCTGTTCCTTCTATCGGACATCACCATAGATCTCGACATACTACTATGCGCACTAATAGGTGGTAGGCTTATTGTTTTTCTTACATCATCTCGTAAGTGCTGCAGTATCAACAACAACGCCCTAACAATAGATTTTTTTCACGCCCCACATCCGAGTAGGTAATACGAGAATAAGGAAAGTCCATTGCATCAGCCAGCGTTCTGGCTACGCTGTTGCTGTGCTCACCTAGGCAATTTCCTAAGCCTAACGTCGCCGAGTAGTTGATATCGCGCCGGTTAATTTCATTACAAGCGGTTAACGCTTTGTTCCAAACGTGATACACCTTATTTTTAGAAGCATTTAAATAAATGCGTGACGCCTGGTTCAAGCGGTATATACGCTTAGTATAGCAATTGCAGCTTAAGGTTTTATGAGTGATTATCTGGGTTTTGCAATGCATTCAGGGCAAACGATTATAAATTAGAATGAAGTACGGCCATTAAATAGTGATAGTCCATCAAGGCTTTAAAGCGTTTACGTCGGATACTAGCCTTTAAAGAGCATTCTTTTTTTAATAAAGTTAAAGCAAAGCGGCGTAACCAGCTAACATGCTCAGGAGCGAGCTCTTTGCGTATACGAGAATCATCTTCTTTAAAAACAACATCTAAACTCCAGTGGTAAAGTATTTTCAATGCGCCAGTGTGCCCGTATAGCGTGCCCTATGCGCTCTGCATTCATAGGTAATGAACTGATGTAATAACGCTTTTCATAACTGATAGCACCTCTTTTTATTGCGCGCTGCGCTTCCACTTGCACTAAACTTTGCAAGCCTTTCCAGCGGCACTGAATCGGAATACCGTTGAGGGTCATTGCTCCATTACTGCCCGGTAAATTTGTAATATAAACTGATGTAGCGCCACTCACGCCACCATTAACAATTAATTTGTCAGTTGGCGAATTATCACCATTGAGCTACGTCCGTATATCTAGGTTTCCTCCCATCCCTATATAATTGCCCTGGATCGTTAAGTTGCCTACATTTGCTGCAGTTGGATTAACTACTTGCGTTCCTGGCGATAACGTACCACCATTAGTAACCTGACCTGTTACTATACCTACACCAGTGAGGGTGCCTGCACGCCAGTGATGTCCGTTCCGATACAGACAACGTTGGTATTGGCCGGTGGTAAATTATTTGAGCACGCCGCTTTAGCGGGACACTCATAAACAATAACTAGACAACTGATTAGAGGCAGCAAGCTGCAACGAAACTTTCACCAAAAAAATGGGAATTTTTTTAATTTGAAACGTCGTTTTTACTTTCATGGATTCCATAATCCTTGTAAACTGCCGTACACATGCTGTACGCCAAACATTGCATATTATACATTTTATACATTATATAAATTACAAAATGAATACATCAAGATATCACAATGATTCTCATAAGGGCAGATAAAGGATGGAAAAAATACCGACTTTTACTAAAAATTTAATTTTTAATGGACCATTATCAAAAATATCAGACAAGTTTCAGTGGATATCCTGTGCGACGCCCAAGACTTCTATTACGTCCCGAAAGCTACGCAGGACTAGGGGTCACGAACCCAGATTGTATCGCGCGTGGTGCAGGTAGCCACTATGGCGATGCAGCGTTAAATCAAGACGGGCAGCTTATTTTAACAGAGCGTCTAAATCGCTTTTTAAATTTTGATGAACAAGAAGGTATTATTTCTGTCGAGGCTGGTATCAGCTTAAAAAAAATTCTTGATGTTATCGTTTCCAGAGGCTGGTTTTTACCAGTAACGCCAGGAACAAGTCACGTAACTTTAGGTGGTTGTGTCGCCGCAGATGTACACGGAAAGAACCATCATCATGCAGGTTCGCTTAGTCAATATGTATTAGCATTGGAGCTGATCACAGCGCATGGTAAGCGAATACTTTGTTCACCAAAGGTCCTTCCAGAGCTATTTTGGGCAACGATAGGTGGTATGGGTTTAACGGGAATCATCGGCACAGTAATGCTAAAGCTGAAACCCATCGAAAATGCTTACATGCTGGTGCAACATCAAGCAAGTGATAATTTACAAGAAATTTTTGATTTACTTTTGCAAAAAAATTCAATAAATGAATTAGGTGAATATTGCGTCGCTTGGTTAGATGGCTTAAATAGCCCTGTGGGTCAAGGTATTGTGATATGTGCGCGCCATGCAAATGCAATTGATCTATCGGCGCAGCAGCGTTGTGAACCCTTTACCTTACATCCATATAAATCCTATACACTTCCTTTTTATTTGCCCAATGGCTTGCTTCATCCAACCTTGGTCAAAGTCTTTAACAAGTATTATCACTGGAGATTACACAAAAAAAAATCTCCCTTTTTATTATCTTACAGAGACTATTTTTATCCCTTAGATCGTCTCATGTACTGGCCGCGTTTATATGGTAAGCGTGGATTTTTACAATACCAATGTGTGGTGCCAGCAGAATCAGCTTATCGAGTAACTGAGCAAATATTAACGACTTTAGCTACCAGAAAATGTCCGGTTTATCTCGCTGTATTGAAGCGTTTGGGTAAGGAAAGTCTAGCGCCCCTATCTTTTGCTTTACCTGGGTTCACCTTAGCATTAGATCTGCCTTTCTATTCTCAAGATCTGCTTAACTGCTTAGATCGTATAGATACGCTAGTTGTTGCGGCAGGTGGTCGTGTTTATCTGGCGAAGGATGCACGTTTAAGACCAGAAGTATTTCGTAATATGTATCCACGCTATAATGAGTGGTTAGCGGTCAAGCGATCTTGGGATCCAGAAAATAAGTTTAACTCAAGTCTAGCGAAACGCTTAGCAATGGTTAATTCCTGAATGTTCTAAAAATGCTTGAATTTTCGGTGCACGGCCACGAAATTTTTTGAATAACTCTATAGCATCAACGGCGCCCCCTTGTTCTAGAATGGTATTTAAGAATGCTTGGCCTGTGGTTTTATTAAAGATTCCATCTTCTAAAAATTTATAAAACGCGTCGCAGGATAGGACCTCTGCCCAAAGATAACTGTAATATCCTGCTGCATAACCACCAGCAAAGATGTGCGAGAATCCATGCTGAAATCGATTAAAAACAGCAACTGGCATAATATTAACCTGTGTTCGTATTTGATCGAGTAACGTTTGAACTTGTTGGTACCCTTTAGTGGGATCAAATTCAGTGTGTAAACGAAAGTCAAACAAAGAAATCTCTAGCTGCTTAAGCAACTGTAATCCCGCTTGAAATTTTCTAGTGGCATGCAACTGTTCTATCAGTGTATCAGGCAGCGGTTCGCCGGTGTGATGGTGGCAGCTAATCAAATGTAAGATGGATTTTTCCCAGGCAAAACACTCCAAGAACTGACTAGGAAATTCTATGACATCCCAGGCAACACCATTGGTGCCAGAAACATTCTCGTAGTCAATGAGCGTAAGCATGTGTTGCAATCCGTGGCCGAATTCATGAAATAAAGACACAACCTCTTCGTGGGTTAATAAAGCAGTCTCCGTGGATTCTACAGGGCAGGGGAAATTACAATTTAAAAAGACAATCGGTATTTGAATGCTACCATCATGCAAACGCCGACGGGATTGGTAGTCGTCCATCCAAGCCCCTTCACGTTTTTCAGGTCTTGCATAAATATCTAGATAAAATTGGCCACGTAATCGTTGCTGTTCATCGATGATAGCAAAACAACGAACCTCAGAGTCCCAAACGTCGATATTTTTAATTTCTTGCACATGCATACTGAATAATCGATGAATGAGCGAGAAAAGGCCCGCTAATACTTTTTTAACTGGAAAATAGCACCGTAAAGCATCTTTTTTGATACCAAAGGTCTGTTCTCGTAATTTTTCTTCATAATACAAAACGTCCCATGGCTCTAGATGATCAATGTTGTCACGAAAACGCGCAAATTCGGATAAAGTTTCCCATTCAGTTTTTGCTTTGGATTGCACAGTAAAAAGTAATTCGTTTAAAAAAGCTATCACTTCCTCGGAGCTTTTTGCTATTTTATTGGATGCTAGGCTTTGTTGCGCATAATTAGAAAATCCCAGTAATTGGCTTAATTCATGGCGTAAACTGAGTATCTGGAAGATAATAGAACTATTATCAAATGCAGGATTAGCAAGATCGGAGGCGCGAGTGATATAGGCTTCATATAGCGTTTTTCGTAACGAGCGGTTATCTGCATGGATCAATATCGAGTAATACGACGGATAGTCGAGTGTTAGTAAATAACCCGATAGCTCACAGTCAACGGCTGCTTTTTCTGCTTTAGCAATGATACGATCCGGTAGACCAAGCAATTGAGTTTTGTCTGGAATTAGCGTAGACCAACTCGTCGTGGCATCCAATAGATTGGTTTCAAATTGATTCGATAATTTAGCAAGTTCCGCTAGGATATCGCGATACCTTTTTTTCCCCTGTTCAGGTAGATCGACACCACCTAAGTGAAAATCATGTAATGCATTGTGTAGACACTTTTCCTGAGCATAATCAAAGTGATAATCACTGTTCGCTAGGACTTTAATAGCTTGATAAAGTAAGGTATTTTGATCGAACTCCGCACTATATTCGCTGAGCATGGGTAAACATTTATCATAAGCTGCTCGTAGTTCAGGGGTTTGTTTCACTGCATGCAAGTGATTAATCGGGGACCAAAATCGCTGAATGTTATCACTTAAATCATCAAGGTTATCGATTAAACTCCAGTCAAGCGGGGTTACGCCTGCCAATAAATGCGAGAGTGCTTCCCTATTTTTTGCGAGGATTTTTTCTAATTCAGCAACCATGGTCAACGGATTTATTTTCGAAAATTGCGGTAACGTAGATGCAGTGCTGGTCATAGAGGAATCCTGCTAGCTTTTTAGATGATCAGGCATCGCTAATCAACTGCTTCTGTTTCAAGCTCTAGTGTCTCAAGATTTTCAGAAGCTTTTTGTACGGGTTTATTGAGCAAGGATTCACGGATCTTGACTTCTAGCTCCAGGCAAAGTTCTGGATGTTCCTTTAGAAATTGCTTTGTGTTTTCTTTGCCTTGACCAATGCGATTGCCCTGATAGCTATACCACGCTCCCGCTTTGTCGATTAGTCCATTGTTTACACCCAATTCAATGATTTCACCGTGCCGGCAAATACCAAGGTTGTAGAGAATATCAAACTGTGCTTGCCTAAATGGCGGAGCAACCTTATTTTTAACAACTTTGACACGAGTTTCATTGCCTACAATTTGGTCACCTTGTTTGATCGGTCCGGTTCGGCGTATCTCTATACGTACGGAAGCGTAAAATTTCAGAGCATTGCCACCAGTCGTAGTTTCTGGATTTCCAAACACAACCCCAATTTTCATACGAATTTGATTAATAAAAATAACTAAAGTATTCGAACGCTTAATATTTCCAGCCAATTTACGCAAAGCCTGTGACATTAAACGTGCTTGTAGTCCCATATGTAAGTCGCCCATTTCTCCTTCAATTTCTGCACGTGGGACAAGTGCAGCGACGGAATCAATAACAATAACATCCACTGCATTCGATCGAACTAAGGTATCGACAATTTCTAACGCCTGTTCACCCGTATTAGGTTGTGAAAGCAAGAGATCATCGAAGTTAACGCCAAGCTTACCGGCGTAAATTGGATCAAGAGCATGCTCAGCATCGATAAAAGCGGCAATACCGCCATTTTTTTGACTTTCAGCAATAGTATGTAGGCTTAGCGTGGTCTTGCCGCAGGATTCGTGCCCAAATACTTCGGTAACACCTCCGCACGGCAACCCGCCAACACCCAAAGCAAGATCCAGACTTAAAGAACCAGTCGATATGGTTTTTACGGGAATTTGACTTGTATCCCCTAAACGCATGATAGCACCTTCCCCGTGCTGTTTTCTAATTTGACTCAATGCGATATGGAGGGATTTATTTCTTGCGTCAGTCGCCATGGATGCCACCTTCAAAAAATTGCACGGGAAATAGACTTCAGTCTGCATTATGGCATAGACTAGACCGTCGTCTCTAGATGGCATTTCAATGAAAATTCAAGTCCCCGTATTTAATTCTATTCGTGCTTTAGTGGTTGGTGATGTCATGTTGGACCGTTATTGGTCGGGCGAGACCTCTAGAATTTCTCCTGAGGCGCCCGTGCCAGTTGTCCATGTGACAGCAGTTGAAGAACGTCCTGGTGGAGCAGGGAATGTTGCCTTAAATGTTGCTGCTTTAGGTGCGAGCGTGGATTTACTAGGTTTTTGTGGTGCAGACCAAGCGGGAGATGATCTTGAAAAAAAATTGAATGAAGCAGGTGTTACCAGTTATTTACAGCACGTGCCGCAATTTCCAACCATAATAAAGCTGCGTGTGTTCAGTTTGAATCAACAGTTAATCAGGCTTGATTTTGAAAAACCTGATTATCAGATTGATTACGCGCAACTGCAACTGTTATTTGAACAGCGTCTGGTTCATGCGGACCTCGTTATTTTATCGGACTATGCCAAGGGTTGTTTGACATATGTACAGGACTTAATTCAGAGTGCGCGGCGAGCGGGGAAACCCGTTTTTGTTGATCCAAAACGAAATAATTTTAATTGTTATAAGGGCGCCACAGTATTGACACCTAATCGCCGAGAATTTGAAGTGGTTGTAGGGCCATGTGATGGCGAAAAAGTATTATCACAAAAGGGATTAGAGTTTTTAAAAACCTATGATTTACACGCTTTAGTCTTGACTCGCGGTGAGCAAGGAATGACATTGATATGGCAGAATCAACCCGAGGTTCACCTCCCTGCATTGACAAAGCAAGTCTATGATGTAACCGGCGCAGGCGATACGGTAATTGCTTGCTTGGCCCTAGCCTACGTAGCAACAAAAAAAGACCTGGCCGTATCAGCGCAGCTGGCCAATATTGCTGCTAGTATCGTGGTTGGAAAACTAGGAGCAGCCACGGTTAGTCCAGCAGAGCTAAGGCGCGCTATTCAAATATGGCAATTTCCCATGCGTCGAGGTGTTTTATCCGAAGCGGAGCTTAAAATTGTGGTGGAGGACGCAAAAGCGCATGGCGAATGCATCGTCATGACAGGCGGCTGTTTTGATATTTTACATGCCGGTCATGTCACTTACTTAGAGCGTGCTAAATCCCTAGGGGATCGTTTAATTGTTGCTGTCAACAATGATGCATCGGTCTCGCAACTAAAAGGTGTAGGACGCCCAGTCATTAACCTGTCAGAGCGAATGGCGGTATTAACTGGCCTATATATGGTTGACTGGGTTGTTTCTTTCGATGAAGTGACACCAGAGCGCCTTATTAAGTCGATTGCACCGGACATTTGGGTTAAAGGAGGAGATTATCAATTAGCTGATTTACCAGAAGCTGCCACCGTGAGAGCCTATGGTGGCCAAGTTCAGATAATGAATTTAGTAACAGGTTGTTCTACTAGTGCGATCATTTCCGCTGTCAAAGGAGAGAGCGTGTGATTATTGTTACAGGAGGTGCTGGTTTTATTGGCAGTAATCTCGTAAAACAATTAAATGTAGACTATCCCGACTGTCCCATCGTAGTTGTGGACGATCTTACAGAAGGAACTAAATATAAAAACATGCGTGATTGTATGCTTGCTGATTATTTAGATCAGTATGATTTTCTGAAACAAATAGAACAGAATAAATATTTTCCCCGTTTAAAGGCCATTTTTCATCAAGGCGCTTGCTCTTCAACAACGGAATGGAATGGGCAATATATGATGAAAAATAATTATGAATATTCCAAAGTCCTTTTAAACTATTGTTTAGCTTGGAAAATTCCCTTCATCTATGCTTCTAGCGCTGCTGTTTACGGTTCCTATGGTGTATTTAGGGAATTGCAGCAATACGAGGCACCAGAGAATGTTTATGCTTATTCCAAATATCTATTTGATCAGTACGTACGTAATGTCTTGTGTTTCGCAAAGAGTCAAGTGACTGGGTTACGTTACTTTAATGTTTATGGGCCTAAGGAAAGCCATAAAGGCAAGATGGCTAGTGTGATCTTTCATGCCGCTCAGCAATTAAGAGAAACAGGAATCATCAATTTATTTCAAGGAAATGATGGTTATGAAGATGGTGAACAGCAACGAGATTTCGTCTATGTAGATGATGTAGTGGCGGTGAATTTATGGTTTTTAAAATCAAAAAAAAGCGGAATCTACAATGTTGGAACAGGCTGTAGTGCAAGTTTTAATAGTTTGGCGCAAGCAGTGATTAATTTTTATGGTAGAGGCCAGATTTGCTACATTCCTTTTCCAGTGGCATTACAAGGTCACTACCAAAGTTTCACGCAAGCTGATCTTTCTCAATTACGTGCCGCAGGTTATCAAACGACATTTCGGTCTATTGCACAAGGCGTTCGGGAATATCTTTCCATAATACATAAAAGTATTACCGTTTAATTCATTGCTTCATTAATTATGTATTCTATAGACTGATGATTCTGGTTCAGGACATATTTATTTAAAGGAGTGTTGATTATGGATATTTATTCTTCTTTATTTGCCACATTATTAACCACAGTTCTTGCAACACCCGCTGTAGCAGCTATCTACCCTGTTGAGATCGCTCATGGTGCCCCCATGACGCAGAATCAAAAGGTGAGTCTTAATTCAGCCGGTTTGCCACAGAAAGGTATTACAGCCAATGTTAATATCAACACAGCTGGTGCTGAGACGTTGGTGTCTGAGTTAAGGGGTATTGGTCAAAAACGAGCGAAAGCGATTATTGCTTTTAGAGAGCAGAATGGCCCTTTTAAATCGATTGATGATTTAGCTAAAGTGAAAGGTATTAGTAAAAGGATTGTTGAGCAAAACCGCGATAAAATAGACGTTTAGAATGATGGTGTGATAAGAGCAGCGGCGAGAGCTTGTGATATGTAAATATGTCATCTGTGCGGCGCCGCTTCTCGTAATGATAGCAAATATCAGCCATGGGCCGATGAACATGGTCATTTTTACATGGAAGATTATATCTGTAGACCTTGGCTTAGTGAAGTTTTCCGGTTACATAACGAGTTGCTGCTTCCAGATCAGTTGGTGAGCATTCCATACAGGTTCCTCTGGGTGGCATGGCATGGTAACCGTCTTGTACATGTTTTAATAAAATAGAGAAGCTTTTTTTGATTCGTAGCTTCCAGTCTTCCTTATTGCCAAAGCGCGGTGCTCCTGCTACCCCGCTGCTGTGGCATAAGCTGCAATGCTTGTCAAATACCAATTTACCTAGATGGCCCTGTGCGTTGCGAAAAGGAGGTTGAGGTATTATCTCAGCTTTGATGCGCACTTTACCAATTGGAGCAATGCGATTTTCGGTGGCTTCAATCGATGGATCAAAGAAGTCTGCGTAAAGGCAGGTGCTAAAATTCAAAAATAAAAGAAACAGAACAGTTTTTTTTATTGTATGCCCTACGATTGCTATGCGATGCATACCTATAGTCGTACTTTTTTGCTGAGTCTTAAAGATTTTGTGTGATCATTTCAAACGACAGATACAGCTTCATGGTTCTCAGTTTCCATGGAAATATAATATTTTCCCAGACAAGCCGCTGCATTTAACCTGGTCCGTTTATAAAATGCACGTTGCGCTGCTTCGACATTGTGTATCTTACCATTCCAAATATTTAGTGAAGGCGCTTGTAGTGCACGACCGTAAGAAAAACTCAGTCGCCAAGGATGATGGATGCCTCGTAGCTTATTCATTTCATTCAAGTGCAGGGTTGCTAATTCAGGATCTTGACCTCCAGAAAGAAAATGAATGCTGGGAACATCAGCAGGGACCGTTCGCCGCAATACCTCCAGCGTCGCATTGGCAACTTCGGTGACGCTCGCTTGAGGTAAATAATTACTGCCCGTAGTAACCATATTGGGTTTAAGTACTATGTAATTCAGCAGAACTCGATGTTTTTGCAATTCTTCAAACACGATACGCAAGGTTGACTCAGTAACCTCTGCACAACGCGCGAGACTATGATCACCATCCATCAATACTTCTGGTTCTACGATAGGAATCATTCCGTTTTGCTGGCACATGGATGCATAACGCGCCAGTATCTGTGCATTATTTATTTGGGCCAAGGTAGAAGGCAGCGTACTAGAAATAACGAAAATAGCCCGCCATTTTGCAAAGCAAGTACCTAAGTCCTTATACATAATTAGTCGATCAGCCAAGTCATCAAGGCCTTGTGTTATTTTTTCCTCAGCGTTCAAAGGAATAAGCCCTTTATCCACCTTAATGCCAGGTAAAATACCCTGCTCTTCCAGCAACTTAGGAAACAGTAGGCCCGCCTTATTACGTTGTCCTAAGGTTTCTTCGTGTAGAATAACACCGTTGATGAAGGCCTCGATGCCAGGGGTGGTTAATAGCAATTCACGATAGCTACGACGATTTTCTACATTTGATTCTATGTGGAAAGCAGCGAAGCGTTTAGCTAAAGTAGCCTGACTTTCATCCGCAGCAAATATTCCTTTTCCTGCTGCCGTAAGTCGTGAGATTATTCCTTGAAGTTCGTGAATAGCCACAAATGTTGCTCCTTACATGCGTTTTTTACGTAGTGTGTTGGACAAAACCATAAGTGAACGGCACTAATACAAAAAAACTGGACTTTGGTAGACCACAAAAAAGTACAAAATGCACTTTACCGATTATGCTCGCTACTATATAGTACAAATTTATCAATTTCTAGTAAACTGTAAATAAACGGATAAACATTCAGGCAGCCCGTTTAATCGTGCCGAATTCATCTTTATAATAAACTTCGCTGCTCGCCTCCATCACACCCTGTCTTGAAGCAAATTTTCTAATTTATAGAGGCGCGCCCTTGTATGTCATCACCGTTTATTCACCTCCATCTACACACCGAATATTCTTTAAGTGATGGTTTGATTCGAATTGATGATTTGATCGCTAGAGCATCAGAGTTAGCATTACCTGCTATTGCGATCACCGACCAATCCAACTTATTTGCAGCGATTAAATTTTATCAAGCAGCTATCAAAGCAGGGATTAAACCCATTATCGGTGCTGAATGTTGGATAGAAAACGTCCAATTTCCTGCTTGCCCATTTCGATTAATTTTGTTATGCCAAAATCAACAAGGTTATCAAAATTTAATTCAGTTAATCTCACGAGCTTACTTAGAGGAGCGGCAAGGAACGAAGCCGATTCTACAAAGAAGCTGGTTGCCGAGTTATACAGCAGGCTTAATTGCTTTATCGGGCGATAAAGAAGGCGATATAGGGCAGGCCTTACTACAAAATAAGCGATCGTTGGCTAAAGAATTTTTACAAATGTGGTTATCACTTTTTCCACATCGTTTTTATTTAGAGTTACAACGACTTGGACGACCACAAGAGGAAGCATATATTGCCGCTACCATCGAATTGGCCTTTGAATATCAAACGCCCGTTGTTGCCAGTAACGATGTGCGCTTCCTCTATACAGAAGATTTTGACGCTCATGAAGCACGGGTCTGTATCAATAGCGGACATATTTTAAATGACTCTAAGCGTTCCAAGGTATACAGTGAGCAGCAATTTCTTCGTTCTACAGAAGAGATGGCTACTTTATTTGCCGACATTCCGTCAGCCTTAATTAATTCATTGGAAATCGCTAAGCGTTGTAACTTGGAATTAACGCTGGGTAAAGCCTTTTTACCTAAGTGTCCTATTCCTGCCGGCATGACACCGGAAAGTTGCTTAGTACAGGAGGCTGAAAACGGGTTACTAGCACGTTTAAAAAAACTTAATTTACCCAAGTCTATAACGTCTGAGCCCAATTACCCATTGGACGACACTGATAATAGATTTATTGCAGAAGCTAAAAACCTATCTACGCTCAAGGAAAACATCTTATTTTCTACAAAATGTAGTGAAAATTCCTATAAGGTATATTTTAACAGGCTTGCGGTTGAACTCGAGGTCATTAATAACATGGGCTTCGCTAGTTACTTCTTAATTGTGGCTGATTTTATCCGTTGGGCGAAAGAAAATGGTATACCAGTAGGACCAGGGAGAGGATCCGGTGCTGGTTCCTTAGTCGCTTATGCGCTACAGATTACTGATATAGAACCCTTAAAGTACGATTTGCTGTTTGAACGCTTTTTAAATCCTGAACGTATCTCTATGCCTGATTTTGACATCGACTTCTGTGTGGAGGGACGTGATCGCGTTATTGACTACGTAACAGAGCGTTATGGTCGTGAATCCGTTTCTCAGATCATTACCTACGGTAGCATGGCTGCTCGTGCCGTTGTCAGGGATGTGGGACGTGTTCTTGGTTATCCCTATGGTATGGTTGATAAAATTGCGAAATTAATCCCCTTTGAATTAGGCATTACGCTGGAAAAAGCTATGCATCAAGAAGAAGAGCTACAACAGTGTTATGAAAATGAAGATGCGATAAAAGTATTAATTGATTTAGCTAAAAAATTAGAAGGGCTGGTGCGTAATGTTGGGAAGCATGCTGGAGGCGTTGTTATTGCTCCCTCCAAACTGACTGATTTTACACCGCTGTACTGTGAAGTTGGTTCTTCGCATTGTATTACCCAGTTTGATAAAGATGATATTGAAAAAGTTGGACTTATCAAATTTGATTTCCTTGGGCTACGCACCTTGACGATCATCCACTGGGCGGTGCAATCAATTAATGTCAAAATGCCAAAAGGAAAAGCAGCATTAGATATTACCGCGATCCCTTTGGCGGATCCCAAAACCTTTGCCTTATTAAAAGCCTGCAAGACAGCTGCTGTATTTCAGTTGGAATCACGGGGGATACGTGATCTCATTAAACGATTACAACCTGATAATTTTGAAGATATTATCGCGCTGCTCGCTTTATTTCGTCCGGGTCCTCTGCAATCAGGTATGGTCGATGATTTTATCAACCGTAAACATGGTACAGCTCAAGTTGAATACCCTCATCCTTTTTTAGAACCTATTTTACGTCCTACCTACGGCATTATTCTTTATCAAGAACAGGTAATGCAGATTGCACAGGTCTTGGCAGGTTACACCTTAGGAGCCGCTGATTTATTACGACGAGCGATGGGTAAAAAAAAATCGGAGGAAATGGCAAAACAACGGACCATTTTTACCTGTGGCGCTATGAAAAAAGGAGTTGCGATCGATTTAGCCAATCAGATCTACGATTTAATGGAGAAATTTGCTGATTATGGTTTCACGCGATCACATGCAGCTTCCTACGCTTTAATCTCGTATCAAACGCTCTGGCTGAAGGCACACTACCCCGCAGAATTTATGGCAGCTGTACTATCGTCTGACATGGATCATACTGAAAAGATGGTTTTATTTTTGGAAGAATGTCGGCAGATACAGTTAAACATCCTACCTCCTGACATTAATACTAGCTATCATAAATTTACCGTTAATAAAAAAGGAGAACTTCGTTATGGTTTGGGTGCTGTCAAAGGTTTAGGAGTTACCGCTGTTGATATGCTGATTGCACAACGTGCAGAAAGGTGTTTTGAAGACTTATTTGATCTTTGTCGTCGCATCGATCCACATAAATTAAACCGTCGAGGCTTAGAGGCACTCATCTATTCTGGAAGTTTAGATTGCTTAGGTTTCAACCGCGCCACGCTAAAACACAATTTACCGGCTGCTTTATTAGCCGCTGAGCAAGAATCGTCAGCGATTGCTTCTGGGCAGCGGGACTTTTTTGGGCTTGCCATGATTTCTGAAAGGAAAGAAATGGTACAGAAGGTAGAGTGGCCCAAGCTGCGTCGTTTACAAGCTGAAAAAGAAGTATTGGGATACTATTTAAGTGGGCATCCCTTCGAAAATTACGCAAGCGAAGTATCTCATTTTACAACCTCAAGTTTGCAAGAATGCACCTATCGGGTAGGTCATTCGCTAACGATAGCAGGTTGGGTGCTCAGTATTCGACTCTTATGGACAAAACGGGGCGATCGCATGGCGATAATAAATATAGGGGATACACAGAGTCGTTTGGAGGTTACCTTATTTAGCGATATTTATTCAATGTATAGGGATAAATTAACGAAAGACAGATTATTAATCATTGAAGGAGAAAGCCAACAGGATGAATTGACAGGCATGGTTCGTGTACTCGCTAAAAAGGTTTTGGATATTAAAGAAGCGCGTGATGCTTATGCCAAGCGCGTGCTCATTAAACTTTCTCAGCCGCCTATGAATTTCGATCAAATTCAGGATTTGAAACAAAAAATGAGTCATTTTTGTTCAGGCCGCTGCCCTACCGTCATTGAATATTATCATCCTGAACTTCGCGCACAGTTACAGCTTCCCTTAGGTGACGCGTGGATGGTGACACCTTCTGATGAACTGCTAGTAACTCTAGAGAAACTGTTGGGTGAAAAATGTGTTGTTATCGAATATTGATGTATCGTTGTATAGTAAGCTAACGAGCTGGTAAAGTATGATTTTGGTGGTTCTGTATCACCTGTACGCGCAATCCTCAATGAAACAACAAAACTGGCAGAAATATTGCGGATAGATTATCATTCCTATTTGGTCTGCGTGCAAAATAGTCGAGAGCCAGCAACTTTCAGCGACTGCATGGGGCCACAGGTAAAAATGGTCCGTTGTTTTGCCATTTCCTCCGATTT
>Ga0207059_1086_pt1 | contig 18134 bp, 12 predicted proteins | sample Alteio_BWMinCont_32_FD_153273 | JGI IMG/M metagenome (GOLD analysis project Ga0207059, IMG submission 153273) | Enriched cells from forest soil in Barre Woods Harvard Forest LTER site, Petersham, Massachusetts, United States -... | ecosystem: Environmental > Terrestrial > Soil > Temperate forest >...
CCGCTCCGGGTTCACGCTGATTACTTCGCCGCCGAGTTGCCACACCTTCTCGAGGGCGGCGCGCTGCTGGCCGACGGGGACGGAAAAACTGACTTCACCATTCCGCGCAGCCGCGCCCGCAAAGCAATCCGCCGCAATTCTCCGCGCCACGATTTGGGTCCGCTGGCCCGCCTGCAGAAGGTCGGCAGTCGTTCCCAGGCGGACCAGCCGTCCGAGGTGAAGGACGGCAACACGATCGCACACCAGTTCGACTTCGGAAAGCAGATGAGAACTCAGAAAGATAGTCTTCCCTGCAGCCCGCGCGTTCAGCAGCATTTCGCGAACCGCGACTCGAGCGAGGGGATCCAGGGCAGAGGTAGGTTCATCCAGAATGAGTAACTCCGGATCATTAACCAGCGCCTGGGCCAGTCCGACACGTTGCAGCATCCCGCGGGAAAACTTGCTCACGTTGCGTTTGGCGTCGTCCTGCAAACGGACCATCTCCAGCACTTGCGCGGCGCGGCGTCCGAGTTGTGCGGTTTTCATGCCGTTGAGCGCACCATAGAAGCGCACCAGTTGCTCCGCTCTTCGAGGATACAAGGCAACGTTCTCCGGCAGAAATCCCACCCGGCTGCGCGTTGCCGCATGTCCGAAAGGCTCTCCTAGGAGCTGTCCGCGTCCGCTGGTGGGGCGCATGAAACCCATGGCGAGGTGTATGGCAGTGGTTTTTCCGGCTCCGTTCGGTCCCAGGAAGCCCAATATCTCCCCCGCTTCGACGCGCAAATTGAAACCATCCAGCGCACGCAGCTGCCGCCGGCCAAACAAACTGCGGTATTCCTTGCCGATGTTCACGAACTCGAGCGCAGCGTCCATCTGCCTTCATTCTAAACGCCCCGCAGGGCCAACGATTCCACAGGACCATGGCTTCCACAAGCTCGATTTGACAACTGCGTCCCAGCCCGGCATCATGGTGAGCACGCAAGTTCAGTGTGGAGGGAGGGGAGTATGAGTGAGTTGATGCGAAAGCTCTGGTCTGAGGATCAGGGTCAGGATATCGCGGAATACGCCGTAATGTTGGCGGTAATTCTGGTTCTAGTGGTCGGAACGGTCCGCTTGATCGGTAGTAATGCCAACAACGCCTTTTCCGCAACGGCTAGCGCTATTTCTCAATAGCAGGCGCTGGCGCGGCCCTCGCCTTTCACCGCCGCCTTCGAAAAATCGGGCGTTCCGGCCGTAGGTTTGGTATTTACAGAACTCGGAACCGGAACGCAGTCGGGTCAGACACGCAGTTGCCCTCTAACAACTAGACCTGGTAGTAGGTCGCTTCCAGGGAACTGGCTCACCGAGTCCCGAGCTTAAATCGGTCCTTGGCAATGTCATAACTTCGGGGAGAGCCCGGACGGCTCATCCACTTCGAGCGGCCAGCGATTCTTTGGCGGCACTGCGGGCCACAAGAGTTCAGGTGGATCTCCGAACCGATCGTCTCTTTCTCTTTCAAACAACAACGGCGCCACGAAGCGCAGCGCCTCGACTTCCTGGCGCACTCGCACCAGATCACTTTCCTTCTCTCGCAATACATCGAGTAGGTTTCTCATGACGAATGCGGCGCTCCTGCAACGCTCATCAGGCAGAATCCGAAACGCTTAAACTGGAGACCCTACTTCTTCGGCTGATTGTTCCCAGGCTGGATTGCAGGGGATTCTAATACACAGCCTGCCCCGATTGCCACCTCAAAAACGAGGTTTGCGCTGGTACAGTGTCCGTGATATGTAAAGCCTGCGGTTCGCCAGTGACGATGGACAGCGCAATCGATGGCGGCGCGCAAACGGGGATCGAGAGTAATGATGACGGGTTCGGACCTGATCGAAATGGACGGCATTCTCAGCAGCAATGAAATCCACGTCTGGCACACTGACCTTACCGCCCAGGAAGAGGCCATCGAAAAGCTTTTTCCACTTCTGGACCACCACGAACAAAGCCGGGCCGCGCGATTCATTGTCCCCGAGCCGCGCATTCAGTTCATTCTTTCGCGGGCATTTCTTCGCATCACTTTGGGTCGGTATCTCCACATAGAACCTCGCGACGTCCATTTTCAGCTCGCTGAGCATGGCAAACCGGAACTGGCAGAGCAGAATGGCCTCTACTTCAATTTGTCCCATACCGACGGCGAGACTGTGATCGCAGTGACCCGTGCAGGTCGCGTCGGCATTGATGTGGAAAGAATCCGGGAGAACCTGGACCCGCTACAGCTAGGCACCCGTTTCTTTTCGACAAAAGAGTCGGAGTGGTTGCGGTCCCAGCCGGCTGATCAGCGATTTGCGGCCTTCTTCGCCTGCTGGACCGCAAAGGAAGCCTACGTCAAAGCCCGCGGGGCCGGGCTGTCGGCGCCGCTCGACGGTTTCGGCGTGATCCCTCACCCGGGCGAGTCAGAACTGCAACTGGAAATCTACGGCAAGCCGGAGGAATCGAAGCGTTGGTCGATGTGGCAACTCTACCTGGGCGCGGCCTTGCAGAGCGCGGTCGCCGTCGAAGCCGTGAACTGTCAGGTTCGCGTTGGCAGTTGGTCGACCGCAGCGGTCAAGATTTCATAGCAGGTCACGATTAGCACACTGCACAGGAGGACACATGCTCTTGGAAACTAAGAAATCGCAGGGAGGTACTCGCTTGTTCTATTTGGCATTCACCTGTCTGCTGGCCAGCGGCGTTCTCGCATCGGCACAAAGTAGTAATGGAACCACCGCTAACCCCGAAGACGTCGTTTCGCCCTCCGCGGTCGTCCGGGCGTCATACGTTGCGATTTCAGGCCCACCCGGACAGCCTTTAAATCTGGATCGCTTCCGGTCTCTTTTTCTGCCGCAAGCACAACTGGTCAGCGTCAGCGTAAAAGATGGCCGGGGTCAGGCGCGTGCCATGACTTTGCAGGAATTCACGGACATGGTCACCTCCAGGATCGGCAGGGATGGCCACATCGAGCACGAAATCGCGCAACGTGTAGACGTGTATGGAAACATTGCCAACGTCTGGAGCAGTTACGAGTCCCGCAAGACGCCCGACGATCCGCAGGTCACGCGCGGCATCAACAGTATTCAGCTGGTGAACGACGGCAAACGCTGGTGGATCAGCGGCGCGCAATGGCAGCACGAAACCGCCGAGAGTCCAATTCCCGCAAAGTATCTATCGGGGGCTCACTAGGCGCATGAATCTGAACTCGAACCTGGCAAAGAGCACCGCGGTTGCCGCGTTGGGTGGACTGCTGTTCGGATTCGATACCGCCGTCATCTCCGGCGCCACTAGCGCCCTTACCGAAACCTACCAGCTTTCGCCGGGCGGGCTGGGCGCCACTGTGGCCAGCGCCCTGGGCGGGACAATCCTGGGTGCGATGTTGGCCGGATTCCCGGGTGATCGTTATGGCCGACGCGATAGTTTGCGAATGATGGCCGTGCTGTACCTGGTCTCGGCGGTGGGCTGCGCCGCGGCCTGGAATTGGCCCGCTCTCATTGTCTTTCGCTTCATTGGAGGATTGGGAATTGGCGGGTCCTCGGTTCTGGGCCCTATGTACATCGCGGAAATCTCTCCCGCGAAGCTGCGAGGCCGGTTGGTGGGATTCTTCCAGTTCAATATCGTACTCGGGATTCTTCTGGCCTATTTCTCGAACTATTTGATCGGGCTGCAACACTTCGGCCTGTCTGAGTGGCGATGGGAACTGGGGGTGACAGGCATCCCTGCGGCGCTATTCTTTTTTCTGTTGTTCGCCATTCCTCGCAGCCCTCGCTGGCTGGTCAAGAAGGGACGGATTCCTGAGGCCCGGACTGTTCTGCAAGAAATCGGAGCCAGCGACTTCGAACAGGAACTTCAGGCGATCGTCGCTTCCATCGACTCCGAACAGACGCACGCGGCCGAAGCTCTATTTTCGCGCAAGTATATTTTCCCCATCTTTCTGGCCGTTACCATTGGGATGTTCAATCAGCTTTCCGGGATCAACGCCATCCTCTATTACTTGAACGATATTTTTGCGCATGCCGGCTTCAGCAAGGTATCAGGCAGTCTTCAGGCTGTGGCTGTCGGTGGCACGAACTTGCTGTTCACCGTGATTGCCATGTCCGTGATCGACAAGGTTGGACGCAAGATTCTATTGCTGATCGGCGCGGTCGGAATGGCCGCCTGCCTCGCGGGCGTTGCAGTGATTTTCTTTACCGGTCGGCACCAAAGCCTGCTGCTCGCGCTGCTGATTGGTTACATTGCCTGTTTTGCTTTCTCGCAGGGAGCCGTGATTTGGGTTTATCTCGCAGAGGTTTTCCCCAATGCGGTTCGGGCGAAGGGTCAGAGCCTGGGCAGCTTCTCGCACTGGGTCATGAACGCACTCATCTCCGGAGCCTTCCCTCTCGTGGCCGCCAAATCTGGAGGTTACCCGTTCGTATTCTTCGCGGCGATGATGGTGTTGCAATTCTCCGTCGTCCTGTTCATATATCCCGAGACGAAGGGTTTGTCACTGGAGGAAATGCAAAAGAAGATGGGGATTTCGTAACTGTATCTAGTGCTGCTCGAACAGCTCGCTCCGATCGATGCGTTCGCCCTTGAACACGACCGAGGAAATCCTCTCGGTTGCGGTAATGTCCTCGAGCGGATTGCCATCGATGATCAGCAGATCCGCATCGTGCCCGGTACTGACGGCGCCAATATGTGCCTCAGCTCCCAGCAGCCTCGCCGCGTTTGATGTTGCCGCTTGCAGCGTTACGACTGGCGGGATTCCGGCCTGCACCCACAATTCCAGCTCCCGCTGCACCGTGGGCCCGTGGACCACGAGAAAATTACCGGCGTCGCTGCCGGTGACGAGCGCGACCTTGTGTTCGTATGCATGTTTCAGATTCGCAGTTGCGATCTGCATGTCGATGGGATATCGAGCGAGCGAAGCGCGAATCTCGTCGGCATCTTTGGACGCGATCGCTTCCTCTGTGCCTCGCAGTAATTCCGGTGGGCCGACCTGCTGTACCAGGGAACGCTTGAGCAAATCCGTTCTCCCCGCCACCAACTCCTTGAAAGCTTCACCCACACTCAGCGTGGGATCATAGAAAGTTCCATGGCGGGCCATCTGATCGAACAGGGCATCCGGAATCGCTTCGCGGAATGATCCGTGCTCAATGGAATTCGCCTGGGCTCGCACAGCATCTTCCACATCGCGCACTTCACCGGTGTGCACCGCGAGCGGCAATTGGTCGGCGTGGGCTTGTTGAGTGATCGCCGCAAATATGCTTGGATCAAGCCGATTGAACACTCGGCCCCCGGCTCCGGACTCCAAAACCGCCTTGATGCAATCCACGCCCGCCGTCTTGAGGTCATCCACCTGCTGTCGGGCCTCCTCAGGAAATGTGGGAATGCGAGTGAATTGCTTCTCCGCATTCTCGCGAATTCCAGCCGGCAACTGCTTGAAATACTCCGTCCCGTGGCCGCCCTTCGCGGTGAACAGTGGCCCGCAGGTGAACAGCTCGGCCCCCAGGACTTCTCCGCGGTTGACCTTGGAACGAGTCTTGAGAATGCCATCGAGGCCGTCGCCCACGCTGCGAACTGTGGTGACACCGCTGTACAAATATGCCGCCAGATTGCGCAGCATCATCTTGTCGGGATCGTACGACTTCATGTCAGGATAGAAACCCGCAGGCCCGCCGAGGTGCACATGAACGTCGATCAGGCCGGGAAGAATAGTCTTTCCGGCAGCTTCGACCACTTCCGCATTCACCGACTTCGGATCCGGCCCGTTGCCCTGGTAAACTTCCGCGATCTTGCCGCCGCGAACCAGCACAGCTCCATTCTCAATAACGGTGCCGTCGCCGACGAAAACACGGGCCCCTCGAATCAGGAAGGTGTCGCTGCGACTAAGCTGGCGTTGCAGTATTTTGGTTTTTTCGACATTGCTCTTGGTGTGTGTCTGCCAGAGTCCAAGACAAAGAAATGGCGCCAGCACCACAGCCAGCCACAACTTCGACGAATTACGGATCTTTTCTTCTTTCTCCCAGCGGAAAAGTTTGTAGGCAATAAACAATCCCACCACCATGGTCAGCAATAGCGCCGCAATCGGCTGGATGTTGGCCATAACGCCCTCGTCGCGCATCAACATCGCCTGTACGCCGGTGACCAGATAGGTCGCAGGCAGGAACTGAGTGACTACCAGCAGCCATGCGGGAAACATCGCCAGCGGGAAAGTCGCGCCACTCAGGAACAGCATGGGCAGGTAAACCAACTGGATCAGAATCTGGCTCTCCTGCATGGAGTTGGCAACCGCAGCAAGGATCAATCCGATCGCGCGAAATCCGGCGATGCCCACCGAGACAAAAATCAAAATCGAACCCATGCTCTTCGGCCAGGGCATGCCGTAAACGAAATGCGCCAGCCCAAACATCACGAACACGTAAGGCATGAAGATGATCCAACCGGTCACGGTGGATGCAATCAGCAGCGGCGCGGGTGAAATCGGCGTGACTTTGTAACGGCGCAGGATGTTAGCTTCGCGCTCCTGCACCGCCCGCATTCCCGCGCCAAACAGGCCGTTACCCAGGATGCCAATGATCATGACCATGGCAATGACAACGGTCATGCCAGCGCCGCGCTCGGCATGGAAGGCCTGCGCGAACACAAAGAAGAAGACTAGGGGAAACAGATAATTGAAAAACAGCACCGACTTCTGGCGCATGGCCAGTTTCAGATCAAGCGCAATCAGTGCTTTGTAGGCGTTCATTCGCGCAAGCTCTTTCCCGTAAGCTCGATGAACACATCTTCGAGTGTCGGCTGCTTGAGATGAACATCGGTGAGTTCCAGGCCTTGCTGATCAATCCATTTCACCAAATCGACCAGCGTCGCGGCGGGACGTCGGGAGTGAACGGTCAGCGTGCGCCCGGTGGAATCGAGTGCGCTCTGTGTGGCCTCGGCCCAGGCGGGACGATTCGCTGGCAGCGGCTGAGCGCAGGTGACCACGATGCTCGACGCATTGCGACTTTGCTGTTGCAGGCGGCTGGGCGTATCGAGTGCGATGATCTTGCCCTCGTCAACAATTGCCACCCGGTCGCAGAGGCGTTCCGCTTCCTCAATGTAATGGGTGGTCATCAAAATCGTGCGATGCTCTTTCTTGAGTTCTTCCAGCAGAGAGTGAATTTCTACTCTCACCTGCGGATCAAGGCCGGTCGTAGGCTCGTCCAGGAAAATAAGTTGGGGATCGTTCACCAAGGCTAGCGCCAGGGCGAGTCTCTGCTTCTGGCCGCCGGAGAGCGTGCCATAGAAGGCCTCGCGCTTCTCTTCGAGTTGCAGGCGGCGAAGCAGTTGGTTCAAGTCCGCATGCCGCGTATAGAACGATGAGAATACCTGCAACGCTTCACAGACCCGGATCTTCTCTGGCAGGTTGGTAGCTTGCAGACAAACTCCGATACGATCCTTGAGACTTTGCCGCTGTTTGTCGGGATCGAATCCGAGGACGGCAACCTGCCCAGCTGAACGTGGGCGCAGGCCCTCCAGTATCTCCACCGTCGTGGTCTTCCCTGCTCCGTTAGGTCCGAGGAGGCCGAAGACTTCGCCGGTCTGGATCTCGAAATCAATTCCCTTCACCGCATGCACATCGCCGTAGGACTTCTTCAGGCCTTGGACTGAGATGGCTGGGCTATTGGAGGGCATTCGGGAACGATTAGGCTATCGAAGAACATGGGCGGAGTCAAAAAAGGGACACATAACACTGCTCACCAAAACCTTGGCAACTACGTCGAATAGGAGTACAGTGTCTTTTCCGCAGGAAACACCCTTTTTATTCTTCAGATTGGAGCATGCATGCGTTGCAGATTGCTTCTGTTGCCCGCAGCACTATGTTTGAGCCTATTCTCCTCCGCACAGACCGCTGACGAATTGGTCGCCAAGAACATTGAGGCCAAAGGCGGGATGGATAAGATCAACGCCATCAAAACGATGCGCATGACCGGTAAAGCAGTGCTTCCAGGCGGATTCGTCGGCGCTGTGAGCCAGGAGAATTCACGCCCAAACCTGGTGCGAGAGACTTTTTCTCTACAAGGAATGACTGCTGTGCAAGCCTACGATGGCGGCACCGGCTGGCAGATTCAGCCGTTCGGCGGACGCAAAGACCCGCAACTCATGGGCGAAGACGATCTGCGCGATCTTCTAGTCGATTCCGACTTTGACGGCCCGATGGTTAACTACAAGGAAAAGGGCAATACCGTCGAGTATCTGGGCCATGACGTTGTAGATGGCGATGACGCGCTACGTCTCAAGGTGACGCTCAAGAACGGTGACATTCTTTACTACTACCTGGATCCAGACACCTATCTCGAGATCCGCCGGGAAGTCCAGGAATTCATTCGCGGCTCGGCGAAGGAAAGCGCCAGCGAATTGGGCTCCTATAAGCCGGTCGCCGGCGTCATGTTCCCGTTTTCGATCGCCTCGGGTCCGAAGAACGATCCTACTTCCTGGCAAACCACAACCGTCGAAAAGATCGAAGTCAACGTGCCGCTGGAAAACTCTGAGTACGCGGTTCCGGCCTCGCTGAAAAAATGAAGAATCGAAGAAGCCGTAACTGCAAACATGCTCATGATTTCTCGCCATCTCCAAGAGGACTCTCAATGACTGCTACTGCCGCCCGTTGTTATCGCTTGTCCACAAGCCTGCTGCTGCCCACGTTCGCGTTACTGCTGTGCGTAAATGCTGCGGCCCAGCAGACCATCAAGTTTGATGCTGCCACCATTTCCGGCCTGCCGATTCGCAACATCGGCTCCGCCACCATGAGCGGACGCATCGCAGCCGTGGATGCCATCGACAAAGATGGGCGCGTAACCGTCTTTGTTGGCGCGGCCAGCGGCGGAGTATGGAAGTCAATAAACGGCGGCACAACGTTCAGGCCAGTCTTCGACCGTCAGCCAGTGCAGTCGATCGGTGCCGTCGCCATCGATCAATCCAATCCCGACACGGTCTGGGTAGGCACGGGCGAGGCTTGGACCAGGAATAGCGTCTCCATCGGCAGCGGCATCTACAAGTCAACCGACGGCGGCGAGAACTGGACCAACGTAGGGCTGAAGGATTCCGAACACATCGCGAAGATTCTGATTGATCCCAAGGACAGCAATGTCGTTCTCGCCTGCGCCACCGGTCACATCTGGAATGACAACGACGAGCGCGGCGTTTACAAAACTACCGACGGCGGCAAGAGCTGGAACAAGGTTTTGGCCGGAGCCAACGGATCAACCGGCTGCGGCATGCTTGCCCGTAGTTCCCAGGAACCTAACACCATTTTTGCCGATATGTGGGACTTCCGGCGTCAGGGCTGGACTTTCCGCTCCGGAGGGCCGGGCAGCGGTCTGTTCAAATCGACTGACGGTGGCAGCACCTGGACCGAACTTACCACCGGCAACAGCAAAGGCCTTCCCGACAAACCTTACGGACGCATCGCCGTGGCGGTTGCGCCCTCCAAGCCGCAAGTGGTTTACGCGATGATCGAATGCAAGAAGAGCGCGTTGTATCGCTCCAATGATGGCGGCCAAAGCTGGAACAAACTCGATGCCAGCCAGTACATGGTTTGGCGGCCTTTTTATTTCGGCAACATGATTGTCGACCCCAAGAACGAAGACAAAGTCTTCAAGGTTGATCTCGGTCTCTTGCTCAGCGTAAATGGCGGCCAAAGTTTCAGCTTCGTGGCTAATGCGCACGGTGATTTTCACGACGTGTGGATCAATCCCAAGAACCCCAATATGGTTTTTGCCGGCGACGATGGCGGCTTATGGCGCAGCGAAGACGGTGGCACGCGCTGGAAGCATCAGCTCAACCTGCCAGTTTCGCAGTTTTACCACGTGAGTGTAGACAACGCGAACCCCTACCACGTCTACGGCGGTCTGCAGGACAACAGCTCCTGGGTCGGCGATTCATCGTACCCCGGCGGCGTGAGCAATTCCCGCTGGGAAAATATTTACGGTGGCGACGGCTTCTGGGCGTTCGAAGATCCTGGCGATTCGAACTACCTTTATGCCGAGGCGCAAGGCGGAGAGATCGGCCGGGTCAATCGCCACACCCTGGAGTCGCGCAGCATCAAACCTTTCCCCAATTACAATGAGAAAAAGTTGCGGTTCAACTGGAACACTCCCATTCACATGAGTCCTAACGAAAAGGGGACAATCTACATTGGAGCGCAGTTCCTGTTCCGCTCGCGCGATCATGGACAGTCCTGGGATCGGATTTCTCCCGACCTGACCACGAATGATCCGGAAAAACAAAAGCAAGAGGAATCCGGCGGAATCACCGTGGATAATTCTTCGGCGGAAGAGCACACCTCCATCTACTCCATTTCGGAATCTCCGAAGAACGGTCAAATTATCTGGGTGGGAACCGACGATGGCAACCTGCAAATCACTCGCGATGGCGCCAAGACCTGGACGAATGTCGTCGGCAACGTTCCGGGACTGCCCAAGAATTCCTGGGTTTCGACTGTCGAGGCCAGCCGCTACGACGAAGCCACCGCTTATGCCACCTTCGATCGCCATACGTTCGGCGATATGAAGCCGTATGCCTTCAAAACAAGCGACTACGGCAAGACCTGGACCTCGCTGAACGTACAGGAAAATGGCGCCGTCGGCTACGCCCACGTGATCAAGGAAGACAGCGTCGATGCGAATCTGCTCTTCCTGGGCACGGAGATGGGGCTTTGGATCTCCTACGACGGCGGAATGCACTGGGCCCAGTACAAAGCCACCAATTTCCCCGCGGCGGCAGTGCGTGACATTGCGCTACAGGCACGGGATTCCGACCTGGTGCTGGCCACCCACGGACGCGGTATCTGGATTATCGATGACATCTCTCCGCTGCGCGCGCTCACGCCCGACTTGATGGCCAAAGACGCTGTGTTGCTCGAAGGCCGACCGGCGATTCAGTACTTCCAGGCCAATGGAGGCTGGGCAGAGGGCGACGAGAGCTTCAACGGTCCCAGCCGGCCCGGGGATGCGTTCATCACCTACTACCAGAAGGGCCGACACATCTTCGGGGATCTGAAAATTGAGATTCTTGATCAAGATGGCAAATTGGTGGACACGGTCCCAGGCAGCAAACATCGCGGCCTCAACCGTGCAACCTGGTCCATGCGGCTGAAACCTCCCGTGGTTCCACCGGCTGCCAGCGCCTTGTTTGCAGCCGCTCAAGGCCCACGGGTTCTGCCCGGCACCTACACCATCAAGATGACAAAGGGCGACAAGGTGTATACGGCGCCGTTGCATGTGGTGCTTGATCCTCGCGCCACCTACACGGTGGAAGATCGCAAGGCACAACTCGACCTCGCCCTGCAGTTGAGCAAGACCATGGGCCACATGACCTACGGAGTGGACGCCATCGAGGGAGTACGTGATACCGCGACAGCCGATGCCGCCAAACTGCCGGCTAAAGACGCTCTCCGCACTCATCTGGAGCATCTGGCAGACGAGTCGGGGAAGCTACGTTCCAAGATCGTCGCCACAAAAGAAGGCGGCGCGATCACCGGCGAAGAAAGAATTCGCGAGCATCTCGGCGAAGTTTATGGGGATGTGAACGGCTACGAGGGACGGCCCACGGCTGAGCAGACAGCGCGTGCGGCTTCGCTCGCAAAGGAACTGGAAGACGTGATCACCGACTTCCGCAAGCTCACCGACGCGGAGCTTCCCGCCATCAATGGCGCTCTGACAAAGAAGAAGATGGAGATCATCTCAGTGCTCAGTGAGTCCGATTGGCAAAAGCATCAGGAGGGCGGGGGCGGAGCGAAGCCGCAAGCCATCCTGTTTCGAGAGATTGACTGAGCGCGTGGGAACTTCATAGCGCCAACTGTCGGGCGGGCGTCGCAGCCCGCCCATTGTGCTAACGTCCAAAGATCACTGGACTGCGCCTCCGCCAGCAGACGAGCCGCCCCGGCCCTGCAACCATGACGCGAGTTGACTCGACTGCTGCGTCTTCATATCAATGCAGTTGGTAATGCGTTCCATCGATTGCCGGAGGGTCCGCTCCGCCGCAGCCGATGGGTGTGCTGAGAAGAACTCCTGAACCTGGTCTTTCATCGCAGCATCGCAAAAGGTACCAACACTGCCTTGCATTTGCGCGCTGGCAAAGGGCCCTCCCGCTTTCACTACCTCGTCCCAATGGGAACGGACAAATTCCCATCCGACCTTTTCGCCTTCGGGATTTTGCATCACGGCGCCGATCAGATTCAAGCTGTCCTGCGAGCGCACCTCCGGTGAAAGAGCAAATTCCAGGGTTCGCTGCACCAGTTGAGGCTGGCCGAACCTCGAAAGCGCAAAGAAGTAAAGATAGTATTGCTCCGGTGTCTTCGGATTCTTCGTCCGCGCCAGCATCTTTTCGTAGAGATCGGGCCCGCCGTTGGATGCCGACAACTCGAAAGCATCGACGATCAACTCGCCGGGCATTGCACTCGAACCCTGCAATGCCTGCTCCGTCAGCTTTTGCGCCTGGGCAATGGCGTCGGGATCACGGCCGATGTTTCCCAGCGCCTTGAGCAAGAGTGGCCGAAGGTTCTTTTGTTCCTCGGTCTCGCCGGGTTTTGGTTCCCAGCCAATTCTCCGGGCCACGGGGTTCAACGTATTGCGGACCCAGAGTTGATAGGCCGCGCGGTCATCATCATTCACCAGATAACGGTCGATCGTAGCCACCTGCGCCAGCACCAGCGCCAGTACGGCATTGGTAGGTTCGCTCTGGATAGCCTCCGCCAGGGTCAAGTAGTCGCCGACCGGCTGACGCCCTACCCGCACCGACGCCCAGGTATCAATCAGTAACAGAATGCGCTCCTGTGGGGTGAGCGCGGTCTCCGCATCGCGGGCCAGCGCTCGCACCGCTTCCGGCTCATATACCGTCCGATAGTAGCCGCTGCCACCGGCGTTGCCCAACACCCAGGCCGGGCAGCCTGGAATCGTAAAACTGTCTTCCCGTTTGGCGAGCAGTTCACATCGTGCTGCGCTCTGCCCCGGGGAACTTGTCCTTAGGCAGACCGGCACTTGCCACAACTGATCGTTCGGGGCGTCGAGTTTGCTCCGGTCGGAGAAGTAGCGCTGCTGCCTCATGGAGATGGTGGTCGAATTCCCCGTACACTGCGCCTTAATGCTGATCATGGGCACTCCCGGCTGCTTCACAAACGTGGCCATGATCTGGTCCACCGGCTTCTTCGAAACTTGAGTCAGTGCGACCCAAAAATCTTCCGCAGTGGCGTTGTCGTAGGCGTGACGCTTCAAGTATTCATTGACGCCGGCGCGAAAGTTCTCTGGCCCGATGTAGGCTTCAATCATGCGCAACACAGCCGCGGATTTGCCGTACGCGATGCCATCGAACAACTCTTGAATCTGCCCAGGAGTCTCAACCGGCTGGTGAATGGCGCGGGTGCTGGCCAGCGAATCCACATTCAAAGCTCCCAGCGTGGTTAGAATGTCGCCCCGGCTGACTTCGTCCAGGCCCACATGCCAATCCGGCTTCCAGGCATCCAGTGGTTTGCCTTCCATCCAGGTGGCAAAACCTTCGTTGAGCCAGACGTCGTCCCACCAGCTCATGGTGACCAGATCGCCAAACCACTGATGCGCGATTTCGTGAGTCACCACGATTGCCACATTCTTCTCCTGGGCCAGCGCCGTGTGTTGTTCGTCTACCTGGAGATCGACCTCGCGTGATGTGATGAAGCCAATGTTTTCCATAGCGCCTGCCGAAAAGTCAGGCAGCGCGATCAAATCCAACTTGCCGTAGGGATACTTGATTCCAAAGTAGCGGTTGTAGTACACCAGCGCGTTCTCGGTAACTTGCAGGGCGAATGTCCCCAACTGTTTCTTGCCCGGCATACTGTAAACCCGGATCGGAATGCCCTCAGCCTCACCCTCAATATATTCAAAGTCGCCCACCGCAATCGCTAACAGATACGACGACATCTTCTGCGAGGGGGCAAAGCGCACGGTATGCTTTTCTCCCGGCCCGGGGACATCCGAAATCGTCTTGGTGTTTGAGATCGCGGTTAATCCTTTGTCGGCAATTACCGTAATGTCGAAGGTCGCTTTGTAGGCAGGCTCATCGAAGCACGGGAAAGCCCGGCGGGCGTCGGTGGCCTCGAACTGGGTCACAGCATACTTGTGTCCGCGCTCATCCTTCCCCAGATAAAAGCCGCGCAACTGGTCGTTCAGGATACCGGCGTACTTGATTTCGAGCGTCACGGATCCCGGTTTTAGTTCGTTCGAGACTGCGAATGTGGCGGTCTCTTTCTCCTTATCGAAGCTCACCGTCGGGGTTTGGGTCCCACTGGCGCTCGTAATGGAAGCCTGGCTGATCTCAATGTCCGCCGAGTTCAGAACGATTTGCGCCGTCGGCTTCAGCACTCGGATCTTCAATACTTCCTCGCCGGCAAAGCTGTTCTTGTCGAAATTCGGCGTGAACGTCAGCTTATAGTTCTCGGGAACTGCGGTTTGAGGCAGGCGCTGAGCGAGGCCGACTGACGCTACCAGCAGCAGGCACACAAGAAGAAGACCGTTTTGTTTCATAATTAGGGACTCTCTCTGTCAAGGGTTGATACGAACGCGACGCAGCTGTAGTTCAAGACTATCAGCTTTAGACTCACAGAGCGCGGCATTGTTAGTGGATATAACGACATAACACCGCCAGCATGTCTCGTATTCTCGCGAGGGCCTGTCTAGCCCGGCGCGGGTTACAATCCTGTAGTTGTTCCGTCTAAGCGATTCAATAAAGGAGATTCCTGTGATTCGTTTTTCTAACACCCTGGCGGTTGCGCTACTGATGGCCTGTGTTTCGCTCGCACGCGCCGCCGATCCACCTGACGCCATACCCGCCCTCGAGCACTTTGACCCCTCCCAGGTTGATCGGACCCTTGACCCTTGTTCTGATTTCTTTCAGTACGCTTGCAGCAAGTGGATCAAGGCAAATCCTATCCCCGCCGACCAGGCCGGCTCGGGGACTTTCAACAAGCTTTTTATTTGGAACGTATCTGCGACTCGCACGACCTTGGAAGATGCCGCCAACGCTTCCAGCCGCACTCCGGTCGAGCAGCAAGTCGGCGACTATTACGCTTCCTGCATGGACGAAACGACCATCAACAAGCAAGGTATCGGTCCGCTGAAGCCCGAACTTAACCGCATCGCCGGACTGCACGACAAATCTCAGTTGCCGGAGGTGATTGCTTCCATCCATCAAGTAATCCGGCCCGCGAACTTGAACTTTGTCGATGCGGAATATCAAGGAGTTCTGTTCGGCCTATACTCCCAGCCTGATTTCGACAATGCCCGCATCACGCTCCCGGCCATCGACCAGTCTGGCATGGGGCTGCCGGGACGCGAGTTCTATCTCAACGATGACGACAAGTCGAAAGAGATTCGTGAACAGTACTTGAAGCACATCTCGCGAATGCTCGAACTTAGCGGCGAACCCCAGACCCAGGCCACAGCCGAAGCGCAGGCCATCCTCAGCATGGAGACCAGCTTGGCCAAGGCTGCGATGGACATCGTTGCCCGGCGCGACCCCAAGAACCAGAACAACAAGATGTCACTGGCGCAGATCCAGGCGCTCACGCCATCCTTCAACTGGAGCCACTATTTCGCCGCCATGCATGCGCCCGCTTCTTCCCAGTACGTGGTGTTGGCCCCTGATTTCTTTCGCGGAATGGAAAAGCTGATCGCTTCGGAATCGCTCGACCACTGGCGCGCCTATCTGCGCTATTCGACCCTGACTTTTTCGGCGCCGTTCCTGAGCCAGCCCTTCGTGGATGAAAACTTCGACTTTTTCGGACGCCGTCTCTCCGGCTCAAAGGAATTACAGTCGCGCTGGCGTCGCTGTTCCCAGAGCGCCGACGCCGACCTGGGTGAGGCCGTCGGACAAGCCTACGTCGCACGGTTCTTTCCGCCTGAGAACAAACAGCGCATGGTGCAGATGGTGAAAGCCATTGAGACCGCCCTGCATCAGGACATCGATTCCGCCACCTGGATGTCCCCTCATACCAAGCAACTTGCCCACGTCAAACTGGCGGCGCAGATCGACAAGATCGGCTATCCCGACCACTGGCGTGACTATTCTTCGGTGGTCATCAAACGAGACGATTTTCTGGGCAACATGCAGCGCTCCGCGAGTTTTGAAATCAACCGCCGTATGGCCAAGTTCGGCCAGCCTGCAGACCGTTACGAGTGGGGCATGACTCCTCCGACAGTAAATGCGTACGAAGACGCGCAGAGCAACACCATCAACTTCCCTGCTGGGATTCTGCAACCGCCTTTCTTTGACGGCAAAGCGATCGACGCAGTGAACTATGGCGCCATCGGGATGGTCATCGGACATGAGATCACTCACGGCTTTGACGACCAGGGCCGCAAGTTCGACGACAATGGCAACCTAACCAACTGGTGGACTCCGGCCGATGCCGCCAATTACGACGAGCGCGACAAATGCATCCAGGACGAATACACACAAGAAGTGCCAGAGGCGGGCGTGAAGCAGAATGGCAAGCTTTCAGCGGGAGAAGATACCGCCGACAACGGCGGCATTCACCTGACGCTGGCCGCCTTACAAAACACGTTGAAGGTCGAAGGCAAGGATCTGGACACGACGGCTGACAATGGGCTGACCGAATTGCAGAGCTTCTTTTTGGCCTACGCCAATGTGTGGTGTGGAGAGAACCGTCCAGAAGCCGCGCGTACCGCGGTGATGACACAGGGAAACTCTCTGAACCGCTATCGCGTAAACAACGTGGTGGCGAATATGCCCGAGTTCGCTCACGCCTTCGGCTGCCACGCTGGTCAACCGATGGTGCACGCGACCCAGTGCAGGGTGTGGTGATGTAGGCGCGGGCGTCCTCGCCCGCGTGGACTGGGATTCGATGGAGGTCGGGCGAGACGCCCGTCCTCCATCACCCATCGCTGACTTTACATCGCGCTGCAAACTGCTTTGACTTCCGTGTACTGCTCCAACACTTCGTGGCCCATCTCGCGGCCCCAGCCGGACTGCTTATATCCGCCAAAGGGCAGCGCCGCGTCGAAGATGTTGTAGCAATTGATCCACACGGTACCGGCACGCAGATCAGCCGCCAGGCGATTGGCTTTCTGGATGTCACGCGTCCAGATGCCTGCCGCCAAGCCGTATGCCGAGTTGTTAGCTTGCGAGACCAACTCGGAAGCATCGTCGAACGGGATGGCAGTCACCACCGGCCCGAAGATCTCTTCCTGCACAACTTTCATGTCCGGGTTAGTGTTGACCAGAACCGTCGGCTCCACAAAGTAACCCTTGTCACCGACCCTGTGTCCGCCGGCAACCGCTTTTGCCCCCTGAGAGAATCCGGACTCGAGATAACCGCACACCCGATCCAGTTGCTCCTTGGAAACCAGCGGGCCCATGTCGATGGCAGGATCGAACCCATGGCCAACCTTGATCTGCGAAGCCCTTTCGGCCACGCCGTCCACCACTTTGTCGAAAACTTTCTTCTCGACAAACAATCGCGAACCCGCGCAGCAGCACTGTCCGTGATTGAAGAAGATGGCACTGGCTGAACCGGCAATGGCCGCGTCCAGGTCAACGTCGGCGAAAACAATGTTGGGAGACTTGCCACCCAACTCAAGCGACACTTTCTTCAGGTTTCCCGCCACCGGGGAAGTTATGGCGCAAATTGCCGAGGGCGATCGCGAAGACATTAACCGAGCAGTCATGGCTGCGCGCAACGCCTTCGAAAAAGGGCCGTGGCGCAGGTTGACGGCGTCAGAACGCGGCCGCTTGATTTGGAAGTTGGGAGATCTGTTGGAAGAAAATCTGGAAGAGTTCGCCGAACTGGAGAGCCTGGATAACGGCAAGCCTCTCAGCGTCGCACGGGTCGCGGACATTCCCCTGGCCGCGGACTTATTCCGCTACATGGCGGGCTGGACGACCAAAATTGAAGGCAACACCATTCCAATCTCTGTTCCTTACACTCCCGGCGCCCGTTACCTGGCTTACACGCTGCGGGAGCCGGTCGGTGTGATCGGCCAGATTATTCCCTGGAATTTCCCACTGCTGATGGCGGCGTGGAAGCTGGGACCGGCGCTGGCTACGGGAAACACCGTGGTCTTGAAACCCGCCGAGCAAACCCCACTCACCGCGCTTCGTCTCGGCGAACTGATTCAGCAAGCCGGTTTCCCGGACGGCGT
>Ga0207059_1088_pt1 | contig 17682 bp, 18 predicted proteins | sample Alteio_BWMinCont_32_FD_153273 | JGI IMG/M metagenome (GOLD analysis project Ga0207059, IMG submission 153273) | Enriched cells from forest soil in Barre Woods Harvard Forest LTER site, Petersham, Massachusetts, United States -... | ecosystem: Environmental > Terrestrial > Soil > Temperate forest >...
GACCGGACAGTGATCAGCAGGAGAAAACGGACTTTCACTTCTGATTCAATTTTGATATGGACCTGCTTGCCGGTTATATTTTTACGGATCAATACCTGTCCTTTTATTTCTCCTTTATGAAATACATCATAATGCAATAGCTGTTCCTGTGCATGCGGAGTAAATGATAAACTCAACAAGGCCAGCATAAGCGGCGCGGCTATCATGGCAAAAGATTTTAGATTTTTCAGGCGTAGCGCGGAGGCGGTTTTTGATTTCCGGTAGTTCCTCCATAAGATGATAATGAATAGGGGTATCATATGTCAGAGTTTTAAATTTTATAAATGCTCCTGCTAAATTATTTTCTGAAAATGCATATCCCTAATTGCTTTTCGCGCGTGCTTATCCCGCCCCGGCATTAGTTACCAGCAATGACCTATTCATTTGTGAGGCGTTATTGTTAATTGCAAAAAAACCTGTTAAATTTATAAGTAGTAGTAACTCCTGCGAAAAGCCATTTCCCCCATTTGCATTTATTACTAAACAACCTAACCGATTATGGAGCAAGCCGACGTTCAGCAAGTTTTTTTTCAGCATATCAAGAATAACCTGCCACCGCATCTTTCTTTAGTGGATGAGATTGCAGAGTTGCTGAACATCAGTAACGACAGTGCTTACCGACGTATACGGGGAGAAAAAGGGATTTCTTTTGATGAGATAAGGACACTATGCCTACATTTTAAAATATCGCTGGACCAGCTATTTTACCTGAACAGCGAGTCGGTCATTTTTACCGGCAATTTGGCTAACAGCACCAATTTCAGCTTTGATCTTTGGCTCCTATATATCCTAAAGCAAGTGGAGTATATGAAAGATAAAGACAATGCGGCCAATGTCCCGGCCTACCCGATCCATAATTCCATCCTATCGCTTTATTATAAAGAGCCCGTCAATATCAACAGCATTTATTCTGATAATTTTCAGCAATACGTAGATATCAAAAAAGTAGATACAAACAAGTACCGGGTAAGTTTTCCAAATGGCCATTGTAACTATTATAGCTATGCGCAGGGCGTTTGTACACGCGTTGATGTTGAGCAACCTTTATTTAACCTGCAATTCCTATTAAACCGCTAAAAAATGTTTATATGAATACTGGTATTACCTGGTGGTTAATTATTATTAGCCATTTGCTTTTCTCCCTCGTAAATTTTATTGCCTGGAAAAAAGGATGCATATCACTGACAGGAGAAACCAAGTTGATTAATTCATTAGCCGGGATTAATATAAAAAATATTGCAGGTATATTTTTATTAGGCTTACCGCTGATACTTTCAGCAGATAACTGGTCGCTGTTGCTTAGCTGGCCAGTATCGGTTTCACTATTGCAGGTATTAGTGGCCGTTATACTCTTGTCGCTCACCTGCATGGTTTCCCTTTATTCTGCAATGAAGAAAACCAGGACATACGCGCAGGCAGGAAAAATAACTATCCTGCCTGCAATTGCCCCGGCCGCTTTTTATCTCCTGGTACGGATCATCTTCCTGGTTATTTATGAATGTTTTTTTAGAGGGTTATTGTTATTCACCTGTATTGGGATCTGTGGGATAACAGGTGCAATACTCATCAACTTATTTTATTATTCCATGATCCATGCTTTTAATGAGCGTTCAGAAATGCTTGCCTGTGTCCCATTCGGGATTGTATTATGCGGCATCAGCATTTACTGGCAATCATTATTGCCTGCGATCCTGTTCCATCTCCTGTTAGCGGTTACCCATGAAAGTTATATCCTGTTCACCTATTCTCCTTCACCTAAAACTATAAAACCATGAAAATCTTCCTTACCGGCGCCACCGGGTACATTGGCTACCCATTGGCATTAAAACTTGCGGAAACTGGGAATATCGTCCATGCACTGGTCCGAAACCCACAATCGCCGCGCATTCCACAACATCCGAATATCAAAATATTTCCCGGCGATATTAATGACCGCCCTTCCATCAGCAAGGCGATTAAAGGTTGTGAGCAGGCTTATCATGTTGCAGGCTTTAGCCGACTATGGGCAAAAGAAAAAAAATCTTTCTATGAAGTGAATGTAACGGGCACGCAGCATGTATTAAAGGAAGCGTTTGAGCAGGGCGTAAAAAAATTGGTATACACGTCAAGCTGTTCCGTATTCGGGCCTTCATATAAAGAACCGACTTCTGAAAAAGATCCACGGGTGATCAGCTTTAGCAGTGACTATGATCTATCGAAATATATCTGCGAATGCCTCGTAAAAGAATATGCGCACAGAGGATTATTTGCAGTCATTGTTAATCCATCCAGGGTATACGGGCCAGGGCTTAATTCAAAAAGCAATCCCATAACATCGATGATTATGCGCTGTTTGAAGAAACAGTATGTTTTTGTGCCTTCTTGTAAATCTGTGCTCGGTAATTATGCATTTATAGAAGACGTTGTTTGTGGGCATATCGCCGCTATGCAAAGTGGGATAAGTGCTGAAAGATATATATTGGGAGGAGAAAATCTTTCTTACCACGAAGTCTTTTCCATTCTCCACAAAGAAATAAAATATGCAAAGCTCTTTATGATATCCCCGTTCATTATGAAAATATTTGGGGGCATCCAGCTTATTAAAACCCTGCTCACCGGGATGGAGCCTGCTTATACACCTGCCATGGTTGATCGCATTACCAATAATACTGCATACAATTGCCAAAAAGCCATTCGACAATTAGGCTATCATATTACTCCTTTTACGGAAGGGATTCACCAAACAATTGAAAACCTTAAAAAAAATAATTATGCCTGACAACTATTATACGCTGATAACCGGGGCCAGCGAAGGATTAGGAAAAGCGTTTGCCCTGGAATGCGGTAAAAGAAATATGAACCTTATCCTGGTTGCTTTGCCCGACAGTGGCTTATATGAGCTCGCTGATTTTATTCGCCGCAATTTTAATGTGCTCGTTGAAGTATTTGAAAAAGACCTCACCGATTCAACATCCTGCCGCGAGCTTTTCCAGGAAGTACAAAGACAAAAATTACGGATACGGATATTGATTAATAATGCTGGCCTTGGGAGCACATTGCTTTTTGGTGAAGGCAGCACGGAGTTATTCGAAAAACAAATCAAGTTAAATGTACTGGCAACAACTATACTTACCCGTTTGTTCCTTGATAACCTCGAGCGCAATACGCCGTCCTATATATTGAATGTTGGAAGTATGGCTTCCTTCTTCTTCCTCCCGAAAAAACAAGTATACGGCGGCACTAAATCGTATATCCATTTTTTTAGCAAAAGCCTGCGGAAAGAAGTAAAGCGCGACGGCATCCATGTAAGTGTATTATGCCCCGGCGGCATTAACACAAATCTTTCTGTTACGCTGCTCAATAAAACCGGTCCCTGGATGTCAAAAATTTCAATCATGAACCCTGAAGAAGTAGCGCCCATTGCAATTAATGGATTGCTGAAACGCAAAGCAGTGATTGTGCCCGGCATCATCAATAAATTTTTTATGATGCTTGACAAATTACTGCCGGATATAATTAAAACACGGCTCACTGATTATACGATGAGCAGGTTAAAAACGGATAATCATTATGCGCAAATGCTGAATAGGCAATCTATCGAGGCAGCAACGATTACAAAAGTCGCCTGATTGTAATGACGGCACGAAAAAAATAAATTAATTTAAAGATTGGGGAAAAGAATTAATTGCCCGGCATTCTTCTATAGTTATGGATTTTTTTCCGGGTCCTATTAAAAAAATGATTCCGGTTTTTTTCACCAACCGTGCTTAGTTGTGTTGATTTGCGCACAAGGTTGATCAACGATTCATATATATAATTGCTGAACCGTTCATCCTGTGTGGCTATATAATCAATTACGCTGTGGTTGAGAAAGGCGATTTTTGTTTTACCAAGATCTACCAAAACAGTATTATTACCTAACGCCAGTTCGTTATAAAACATATTAAAATCCGGCGCGTTGGACAATACTTGTTCACCTATTGTAAATTTTTTTCCTAGCTCAGCCTGTTTTTCAATATGATTGACGAGTGATTCCAGTTTATCATATATGATCATCACGTCATCTTCAGAATCGAATAAATCAGATTCACGATAATATTGAATTTGTTGAATGGTTATATTAATCCCTTCGAGGTTCCATATTTCCGTAGTCGGGATACGGTTATACAGCTGAACAATTTTTTTGCCAAGCTCAATATATTCCGGGTATCCATTTTTCAACGAAAACTTTTTACCTTTTAATTCTTCATAATGCAAAATGGATTTCATCCAGAGAAAAAATTTAAAATTAGCGAGCTCGGGCACCTGGAAATAACTGATCCAGGGAATATCTTTTGTAAGAAAATAAAGATGCTTTTGTTCAAAACTATTTAAATACATAAAATTTTGCAATAGGTTCTTCAGGTATTGTTCAAAAGAAAAACCGGGAGAATTAGCCAGTTTGCCCGAAAAAACGAACGAATCAGTTTGCAAGTGAAGAAATTGATCAAGCGATATTTTATAATGGGCGGAGAGCTTTTGTATCTCTTCAAAAGAAATCGGCTTTTCGGCCCTGATGCGGCGATAGGCGCTATCATTACTGATATTCAGCAAGCCGGATATTTCATCGACAAATGAAAGATGTGGCGCCAGATTGTTTTTGATATGCTGAAAGAAAAGCTGTTGGACGGGCTGTTCCATGATAGGTTAGTTTAGTAAAAAAAGCAAAAAGGGACAATTGATTTTAGTAAAAATCGCTTCTCCGTATAAATTTAGCATGATTTTTTGCAATAGGCAATATGCGTTTTTTAAAAGATTTCATGATTAATGCAATTTCCCAAAAAAAAATATTCATACCCCTGGAAATCAATTAGGGAAAGGCTTTCGGGAGAAATAGCTTTGAGTGGTCAACCAAATCATTAACCCAAACCTGTTAATTATGAAACCGATTTTTCTTTTAATTTTTATGTCAATAATTTCTTCGCAATTGATCCTTGCCCAAGATACCATCCCGGCTAGAAAAAGACCGGTACTCAAAGCAACAGTAATAAATATTAATGGCGACAGCATCAAAGGTTATGTACATGCAATTACAGATTCTTCACTTGCGTTCGCATCAAAAGCACGCTATATATTTTCAGAAAACAAACAGGATAGTCATTACCAGGTATTCGGATATGATAATATCCAGCAACTCGATATCCGGGGAAAATCAAGCATCAGGAACGGGCTTCTCTATGGAACCGTTGCCGGTATTGTAATTGGCGCCATTATCGGCAGGCTCAGCTATCATTCGCCCGAACCTGATAACAACTCAGGGCAAACATTTCATTTCACCATTGATTTTGGGCCGGGGCCAAATATCCTTGCAGGCGCATTATTAGGAGGAGCAGGGGGTTGTGGGCTTGGTGCAGTTGGCGGTGCGATTGCAAGAAAAACATTTATCATTGAAGGAAGAAAAGATAAGTTCCGGGATATGCAAAAAAGGATGAAATTATTTTGACGCGATGCAAAAATTTTTTTTGAAGAAATCTGTCCACTCAATTATTTCGATTGCATCGATATCATTTACGATTAGGTGATCTAAAAAATATTTTTATGATAAAAAATAATGCACAGGCAATTAGTGAACCCAAGAAAACAGGTAATATGAAAAAACATAAAAAAGAATATTATTTATTATACGTCATCATTATTATTTGCTTACTGGCACATACTTGTAGCGCACAGCTTGCTTCACAAAATGGAAAAATAAAAGTTACTTACAACTCAATATTTGAAGGTTGGAATGGCAATAAAAAACCTTTTTACAAATTAAAGGCGACGCATTTTAATTTTCGCTTTAATGTAGAAAATATGAATTTTATCGATAAGGCAAACGTAGATGTGAAATTTTTTAATTCAACCACGCTATCCGATATCAACGAAGCGTTGGTAACAGACAGCAATGTACTCGCCAGGATATCTTATGCGTATAAGGATAGCGCGAAAAAAAAAGAGAACCAGGTATTTTTTGTCTTCAGGCCTAAACCCGAAAACCGGAGCACTTCTTACACAACACTCAAACGCACCATGCAAGCCAATGTGCAATTAGTTCATGATACTGCTGTTTGGGAATTGTCCTGGTCGGGCATTCCAATTGTAGATGCAAAAGACACTGTATTTATCAACCCACAAAAATTATTGTTGACCCATGGCAGCGATACCGTTGAATCTGTTAGTTCATTTATACAATACAGCGAGTATGAATGGAACGGCTGTTCAATTTATCTGAACAAAGTTTTAATCGCCAGGCTTACACAAAAAAATTCGTCGAAATATTCTTATACCATCTATGGAAATATGAATGATCTGGAGAAACAAAAAGCGTATGCATTCGTATCATTATTTTGCATGATCGTGAAATTAAATTCTACTTATCGATCATACGATGAGTGATAGTCGGCGTTTTCTCCTCGTATATGACGATAAAAACTCAACCCATCCTTCTCTTCATCGCTTCATATAAGATGATGCCCGCAGCTACAGAAACGTTGAGAGAGTCAAAACCACCGGTCATGGGTATCGTAAAATGCGAATCGGCTGCCTTGCTTAAATAAGGTTGTACGCCCTTATCTTCACTTCCCATGATAACGCAGCATGGCTCGGTAAAATCGAGCTCGAATACTTTTTGTTGAGCCTGCATTTCGCTCGTGAAAATTTTTATGCCGTTGAGGTGAAGTGTATCTATTGCTTTTAGCAAACTACTTACACGGCAAACATGGATTTGTTCCAATGCGCCGGCGGAAGATTTTAATGCTTCCTCATTCAACGCGCCGACACCTTTATCCGGGATGATGAGTACCTGCGCGCCACAGCACAAAGCGCTGCGCGCAATTGCACCAATATTACGCACATCAGTTATCCCATCCAGCATAACGAATAAAGGAACTGAACCATTGCCTACAATATAATCAATAGCCTGTTGCAGGTCCATATATTGAATCATCGCCGCAAATGCAATAACACCCTGGTGATTAGCTTTTGTAATTGAATATAATTTTTCAGGCGGGACCTGTTGGATCGGGATATTTTTTTCTTTTGCCAGTTTTCTTATCTCACCAATTGATTCGCCACTAACATTTCGCTGAAACAAAATTTTATCAATAGCACGCCCCGACCCAATCGCTTCGACTAAGGGTTGACGTCCGATAATGAGAGAGGATTTTTTCATGAATGTTTAATTTAAAGATGTCAGAACCGGGATTTTAAACGATTTTGCTGATTATCCTGATCTATCAGTACAATCAGAAAAATCGTTTAAAATCCCGGTTCTGACAGTAGCATCAATTTCACTCTCTGAATCCCAGTCACCGACATGGAATCAGCGATCAATCCTTTTTCCACCATTTGATAGGCTTCTTCAATTTGTTGATTATACTGACAGATCAGGATAATCAGCAAAATCGTTTAAAATCCCGGTTCAGACATCAGCATCAATTTCACTCTCTGAATCCCAGCCACCGACATGGAATCAGTAATCAATCCTTTTTCCAGCATTTGATAGGCTTCTTCAAACGGCATTTTCTTTACAATTAATTTTTCTGTTTCTTCGGGCATAGATATACGTTGTTCTAATTGTCTGGCGAGATAAATCATCGCAAACTCATCAGAAACAGAATTGGATAAATGCATATTTAGTATGTGCGACCATTCTTTGGCAAGCAAACCTGTTTCTTCCATCAATTCCCGTTTAGCAGTATCCAACGGGTCTTCTCCGCTGCTGCCGCCACCTTCAGGTATTTCCCAACTAAATGCATTCAATGTAAAACGATACTGCCCGACAAGATAAGTATTCAGCGACTCATCCAATGGCAAAATACCGACTGCAATATTTTTGAAATGCACTTTCCCGTAAATCCCTTTGCCACCATTGGGGTTGATGATATCGAATTCAGACAGGCTGATCCAGTTGTTTTCATAAACCGGTTTTTCTTTTAATATTTTCCAGGGGTTTGTATGTTCAGTCATGGATGGATAAAATTATTGATGAATATTTTCCCGGTAATATCAATACGCACTGTAGTCAAATTTCGCTGATATAAATTAAAAAATCGGTCAAAATATTTTTTGTAAAAAATCTCAATATAAAAAAAGAGGGCCGGCCATATTAGCCCGACCCTGTTTTATTTCTAGTTTATCCGAGGATTATTTTATTCCAAATGCCTTTTTTACTTTACTAACATAATCCAATTTTTCCCAGGTAAACAATTCTACTTTTTTCTTTATCACTTTCCCATCTGGTGAAACAAAAGTTTTTTCAACTGTTTCAGATTTGCGGCCCATGTGGCCGTATGCTGCAGTTTCGCTATAAATCGGGTTACGCAATTTTAGCCGTTGTTCAATAAAATAAGGGCGCATATCAAATAATCCTTCAACCAGTTTTGCAATTTCACCATCAGACATTTTTACTTTTGCGGTCCCAAAAGTTTTTACATTGATCGATGTAGGTTTGGCAACGCCGATAGCATACGAAACCTGCACCAGCACTTCATCTGCAACACCTGCTGCAACAAGGTTTTTCGCGATATGACGTGTTGCATAAGCTGCGCTTCGATCAACCTTTGAGGGATCTTTGCCACTGAAAGCACCGCCGCCGTGTGCGCCTTTCCCGCCATAAGTATCTACTATGATTTTGCGGCCGGTCAACCCAGTATCACCATGTGGGCCCCCAATCACAAATTTTCCGGTGGGGTTGATATGATATTTTATTTTATCGTTGAAAAGGTGGGCGTATTTTTTATATTTCGATTTAACTCTCGGGATGAGGATATTGATGATATCCTTTTTGATTTTCGACTGCATTTTTTCTTCTGTACCGAAGTCGTCATGCTGGGTAGAAACAACAATAGCATCGATCCTCACTGGTTTATTATTATCGTCGTATTCTAACGTGACCTGGCTTTTAGCATCGGGGCGCAAATATTTAATTTCTTTATTTTCTCTTCTCATAACAGCCAGCTCAAGCAATATTTTATGTGCCAGGTCCAATGCCAATGGCATATAATCATCAGTTTCATCGCTGGCATAACCGAACATCATGCCCTGGTCGCCGGCGCCCTGCTCTTCTTTTTTCTTTTTGTCAACGCCCTGGTTAATATCAGAAGATTGCTCATGGATCGCCGAAAAAATCCCGCAGGAATTTGCCTCAAACATATATTCGCTCTTGGTATAACCGATTTTCCGGATCACGCCGCGAGTAATTTCCTGAACATCGAGATAGGCCTTTGATTTTACTTCACCGGCCAATACTACCTGCCCGGTTGTGACCAGCGTTTCGCAAGCTACTTTCGATTGTGGGTCAAAAGCAAGAAAATTATCGATCAGCGCATCGGAAATCTGGTCGGCTACTTTATCCGGATGTCCTTCAGAAACACTCTCAGAAGTAAATAAATAAGGCATAACTTTTTTAAAATTTGATGATCCTGGTTAACTTATAAAATAAAAAACCATTAATCATACAAATCACGATTAATGGATTTTGCGCTGCAAAGATAATAGCTGGGATTAAATTTTAAAACAAATAGTTGATGTAAATAATCAATAAATAACTACTGTGATAAATCCGTGTATAACTGCAAATAGTCTGTTAAATCGGATTCAGCATTAAAGGACAAAACTTTTTTCCCGCGCACTTTACCAAATTCATCGATCAACTTCTTGTCTACCTTTTCAGCCCCAAATGTTATCGCATCCGCATAGCTGGCGCCGCCGCGGAACAAACCGGTATTATTAGCTTCTGCAAATGGCTCAAGGTCTTTATCCTTCAGGCTGGCATGAATATTTGCAAGCTTCAGGAAATTAGCCCCAAGCTTTTCTTTAAAAGTATTTTGCCCGATGGTATAAACTACTTTGCTATGCGCAAAAACAGGTTCTTTTTTATAGACAGTCTTTAAATAGAGCGGGATCAGGCCTGTCATCCAGCCACTGCAATGGATCACATCAGGAGGCCAGCCAAATTTTTTAACGGTTTCCAACGCACCTTTACAAAAGAAAACGGTCCTTAACCCATTGTCGTCAAACCATTTTTCCTTTTCGTCGTGGAAAATGAATTTCCGTTTAAAAAGATCTTCGTTTTCAAGGAAATAGACTTGTAATCTTGCATTGGGCAAAGAAGCAACCTTAATTTGCAAGGGGTAATCATCATTATCCACCGAAACGTTGATGCCCGATAGCCTTACTACTTCATGCAACCGATGCCTTCTTTCATTGATAACGCCGAAACGAGGCATGATACAACGTATTTCGAAGCCATTTTCATTTGATTTTATTGCCAGCTTGTTCACAGTCTCAGCAAATTCTGTCAACTCTAAATAGGGCGACATTTCATTGGCAATAAATAAAATTCTTTTCTTTGTTACCATTATTGATGATAATTAGTGAAGGGAGACTTAACCAAAATTCAGTTTGCAAAGGTAAGGTATTTATTCCTGACTTGGTGTTGTAACCGCTTTGCACGAACACTTAAAGCGAAAAATGATGATCCTGTTTAAGAAAGCAAGTGATATCAGCGACTACATCGCGCAGCAACAATTGATCGGCAGGGAAATTGGGCTGGTGCCTACAATGGGCGCTCTGCATCAAGGTCATATGGCACTTATTGAAGCTTGTCGTGAGCAGTCCGATATCACGGCTTGTACCATTTTTATAAATCCTACTCAGTTCAATGACCCAAAAGATTTTCAGAAATACCCGATAACGATTGAAAAAGATATTTATCTGCTTGAGAAAAATGGGGCCGATATTATATTCCTTCCCCCGATAGAGCAAATATACCCGCAGGGAACAAACAATATTGAACAGTATGAACTTGGTTACCTGGAAACAATATTGGAAGGGCAATACAGGCCGGGCCATTTCCAGGGCGTTTGCCAAGTTATGCATCGCATACTCGATATCATTAAGCCACAGCATTTATTTATGGGCCAGAAAGATTTCCAGCAATGCATGGTCATTAAACGATTGCTGCAACTGATGAAATCAACTATCATTTTTCATACTTGCCCTACTGTGAGGGAAACGGATGGATTAGCCATGAGCAGCAGGAATATGAGATTAAAACCTGAAGAGAGAAAAAAAGCAGTCGCTATATACGAGGCACTCACTAATATAAAAAAGAATCTTAAGCCCGGCGATTTACAAAGGTTGATCGCAAATGCAAAAGATATCCTTATTGAAAATGATTTTGCAATCGATTATGTTGAAATTGCCGATGCCAATACGCTTGAACTGGCACATTCATGGGATGGGAAACAACAACAGGTAGCATTAATCGCCGCTTTTCAACAGGAAGTGCGATTGATCGATAATATGATACTAACTGACTGAGGACTGTGACCAAACCAGTAGGAAATATTTTATTATCGGCTCGCCAATTAATCGCTGATTAATTTAAAAAACAGATCATTACTTTTGCGAAGATTTATTTATACGCTGTTATGGAAATTGAAATTTTAAAATCGAAAATACATCGGGTAACCGTTACCGAAGCCAACTTGAATTATGTAGGCAGCCTTACGCTTGATGAAGATTTAATGGATGCTGCCAATATGATCGAAAATGAAAAAGTGCAGGTAGTAAATGTGAACAATGGCGCGCGTATTGAAACGTATATCATAAAAGGCAAACGCGGTTCAGGAATATGTTGCCTCAATGGGCCTGCAGCAAGGCAGGGAGCTACCGGTGATATTGTTATTGTGATTTCGTACGCAACTATGGATTTTGAAAAAGCCAAAACTTTCAAACCATGGGTCATATTTCCAAAAGAAGGTAACAGGGTTTAAAAAAAATGATCTTGTTTTTCTTCTGCAAGATATCTTCCGTGCTTGATTTTACATTATGCAAGTCGTGACACACGCGGCGATTCACAGTATGTTGTTTTGTAAATGATCTTATAGTTAGTATATTGTTTGCAACTATGCCTAAAAAAGTTTTGACCATTCTTCAATATTTCTTCTTCGCAGGGCTTGCGGCATTTTTTGTTTGGCTCAGCCTGCGCGACCTTGATAAGGAAAAATGGGAACAATTGAAGCATGCGATGGACAGGGCGCATTATTGGCTATTGATACCTGTTTTTTTATTATTGCTTGCCAGCCATTGGCTAAGGGCATTACGGTGGAGGCAATTGATGGAACCACTCGGCTATCAACCTTCTAAACTAAACACGTTTTTTGCCGTAGTGATCGGCTATTTCGTAAACCTTGGCGCCCCGCGCCTCGGCGAAGTATTAAAATGCACTATACTTGCCCGTTATGAAAAAATACCGGCGCATAATTTAGTCGGCACCATTGTAGCAGAAAGGGCTTTTGATGTGATATGCCTGGTAATTGTTTTTGGTTTGACATTTGTTTTCCAGTTTGATGTGATCAATGCGCTCGCCCGATCTTCAATATACCCGCTGTTCCTGAATAAGAGCGGAAATATTTCTTATGAAAAGATTGCTTATATACTAGCCGGTATCGTCCTGTTATTGGTCATTTTAAAATTCTTGTTCAGCAGGCTTGGGCATATCAATATCATTCAAAAATTAAAAGGAATTTTAATTGGGGTATGGCACGGCCTTATCAGCGTAAAATCGCTTAAAAATAAACCATTGTTTTTTGTGTACACCATTTGCATCTGGACTTTATACCTGGTTAGTACCTGGTGTGGTTTTTTTGCAATTCGTGAAACCAGTGGGCTTACGCTTGCAGATGCGCTGACCGTGTTGGCAATGGGAAGTGTAGGCATGATTGTTTCACCTGGCGGCATCGGCGCTTATGCATTACTGGTACAGGAAACAGTTGCATTATACAATATACCCAAAGAGCCATACGGGCAAGCACTCGGCTGGCTGCTATGGTTCGGCCAGTTCCTCAGCTTTATATTATTTGGAGTAATAAGTTTTATTTTATTACCACGTGTCAACAAAAAACGAAATGAAAAGCCCGCAAATTATACCGCATAAAATTTTTGATCTTCACGAGTTGCAACTGCAAATCCTTCGCTGGCGACTCTTCAGCAAAACCATTTCATTCACCAACGGGATCTTTGATATCATTCACCGGGGCCATATCGCTTCTTTGTCCCAAGCTGCTGCTGAAGCGGACTTTCTTGTAGTGGGATTGAATTCAGATGCATCAGCAAAAAAATTAAAAGGAGAAAGCCGCCCGGTCAATGATGAGCAATCAAGAGCAATTGTCATGGCATCATTGTTAATGGTTGATGCCGTTATTATTTTTAATGAAGAAACACCATTGGACCTAATCAAATCCATCATGCCCGATGTGCTCGTAAAAGGCGGCGATTATACTATCGAACAAATCGCAGGCGCCAAAGAAGTTATAGAAAATGGAGGCCGAGTGGTAATAAATCCTATTGTGGAAGGTTTTTCGACGACAAAGATTATTGAGAAATGTAGAATGTAAAATATCGAATGTAAAATGTAAAAGGGGTTTATAAGTTTTTTACTTCGCCAACTTATAAACCCCTTTTACATTTTACATTCGATATTTTACATTCTACATTTCCAGCTCACCCTCTATACATCCTCTCTACTTCCAGCACAATACTTTCCATTTGCTTATCGTCACCAGTTGCATCGTAAGGTTGTTTGAGGTTGCTGCCGAAGAAAAAGGCAACGGTTTGCCAGAACCTTGCGGTAAAGCCGCCTTTATATTCTTTGATGATATCGTAACAATTATTACCTGTTTGGCGATTGATCAATTTCATTAATATTTTTCCCTGGTAGACCGATAATTGTTCCATCGGGTCGGTGAATTCTTTTTTGAGATCTTTTTCTTTTGATTTTATATATGTTTTCTTTTCGCCCTCGGAGGTCATTTTCGCCAACTTCACATTCATTTCATTCATGATTATACCAGCTTTTCGGGCATACGGATAGGTTACATATACGGCATTGCGCAAGCGTGTCCATTCTTCCATCCTTTTTCCCATCGCACGAGTCATGGGCGCCGATACCCAAACCATCATTAATGTCCGTGCGGGGATTGTATCTCCATCGATCACATAAATAGGGACGAGCAATGTATCATTAGGCCCATATTTTGGGGGAGATGATTGTTGTGCAAATGAATTGATGCCCGCGGTCAAAAAGAGTACGAGGATGGATAAGGAGAGAAAATATTTTTTTCCAAAAAAGGCCATAACAGAGAGCTAAAGATAATTAAATTCCTGCATAATTTATACTGTAAAGACAGGGCAGGTAACCCAAACGCTGGTTATAGTTTTGATAAACTGAATGGGATAAAAGGCTTTTCTACAAGAGGTTAAGTCCCGCCCCCGGGACTTTGGCAAAGTCCCTGAAAGCGATTTATCAGGCCGCCACCATCAAAGTCCTGACCCGCCTTACAATACTCATAATAAACCCTGCTATCATAACCAGCACGCCTATCCAAAGAATATTGATATGTGGGAATTCAAATACTTTCAATGCAATGAATGGGACCATATTATCCGACTCTTTAATTCTTAATTCTATTTTATGATTATCCGATACTGACCCGAAACCGATGGCAAGGTTTTGTGCAAACACCGTATCAATAATAAAATGGCTCTCATTATTTTTTATATACAGCAAGGGCGATGCGTGGTAGCGAATGCTATCCCGCCCAACAACCGTGACTGCCGCCATCAATGCGGTATCCTTTGAAGTAAAATGATATTTTTCATTGTTTGGGTTTACGATCACTTTATCCAGCACAATATATCCTTTTGAATAAAACACAGTATCGTTAACAGCGACCGTATACGATTTAAAACTGCTCGTATCATTTTCACCGCCTTTATCGATTGCGCTGACATAGGAAAAAATATCCTTATCCCAATAATGATGTTTGGACGGATTGAATGCAAAACCCTCCTGACCTTTTGTTGCTTTAATAAGAAATGGATACAAATCAAATTCTTCACCGCCATCTTTTTTTTGCATCCGTATATGAAAGTAAGTAGCGGTATGTGCTTCATTGACCGAATCATTACCTAAATAAGTAGCCCAGTATTTTCCCATATCCGTCTGCACATTTTTTAGCAGCGTGATATTTTCCAACGGGTTTTGCTTACTCTCAGGCGTAAAATTAATATTGATGCCTGTCGTGTTATAAGATAAGACCTGTTTCTTGGAAGAAGAAATTAATATCCCAACCAACATCAATCCAAATCCTACATGCGCAACTGATGCGCCTGCCGCTTTTAATTTACCTTTTAACCCAATCCATATATAACTGCAGTTCGCAACCACAGAATAAATAGCACAGAATAATCCAAGATGGATCGCAGCAAGATAACCTGTTCCATATTTATCATAATGAATCCCGCCAAATACGCTATAAAGAATGGAAAGTATCAATGCAATTAAAGTGGGCAGCCATATTTTTTTGATAAAAAAATCTTTCGTCGTCTGTTTATATTTCAGGTATTGTGTAATAGCTGTGAGCGCGCCGAGAATAATGGCAATAAATATTTCAATGCGATTATAAGAAAACTCGGCATCATCGCCTGTTGTCCATTTCTTCCCGGTTATGATGTTGATCACAGGTAAAGAAGTCGCAATAATTATAAATATGGATGATAAAAAAATAACGAGTGAGCCGATGAACATCCAAAACTCTCTCGAATATGTATTTTCTTCTTTTGTGATATGCGGGATCTTTTTGTATTCTCGTATAAGAAGAATTAATGCCGGCACAAGGAATACAACAATAAATAATATAAGTTGAGTATTCATACCGGAATCTACAAACGCGTGAACGGATGTATCTCCCAAAATACCACTGCGTGTTAAAAAAGTTGAATATAAAACAAGGATGAATTCAAGGATCAGGAATAAATAAGTCGCGCGCAAAGAATGCCCGGTCGAATTATAAATTACCAGCGTGTGCAACCCTGCAATCAATACAAGCCATGGGACCAATGATGCATTTTCAACCGGGTCCCAGGCCCAATAGCCACCAAAGCTCAACGATTCATAAGCCCATGCCGCACCCATCATGATCCCGGTCCCTAAAATACACGCGGAGAATAAAGTCCATGGCAAAGCAGTTTTCGTCCAACTCCCATATTCTTTTTTCCATAAACCTGCAATCGCAAAAGCGAATGGGACAATTGTTGAAGCAAAGCCAAGGAATAAAATAGGCGGGTGAATCACCATCCAATAATTCTGCAATAATGCATTTAATCCCTGGCCATCGTGCATTTGTGGGACGCTCAACAAATAATCAGGGCGTTGGAATATCGGCGCATCTGCAAAGGCAGGCATTTGTCGTACAAGGAGAAATGGGCTGTTCCCAATTTTTATATTGAAAATATAAATGCCCATGATCATAGTCGCCAGGCATAGCTGCGCAAAACTGATCACAGTCATCACCGGCGCTTCCCATCGGCCTGCTTTAAAAATTAAAACTGACCCGAGTATACAATGCCACATCGTCCATAATAAAAAACTTCCTTCCTGCGCTTCCCAAATACAACTCAATAAATATTTTGGGGAAAGCGCTTTGCTGGAATGCTCCCAGGCGAAATTGTATTCAAAAAGATGGGCATGGACAATATAATATATCGTAAAAAAAACAGAGAAGACAGCAACTATATCAATGCTAAAGGCAATCCTCGCTAATCGTTTCCAGTCGTTTTGCTCTTCTGTATTTTTTGCTTTAGTTGCTTTGAAATAGGCGATCAGCGCGACGAATGAAGCAGCAAATGAAAGGATAACAAAAAAAATGTCCCAGCTTGCCAGGCAATAAGTGTTCGCCTATATAATCCATTTTTATTATTGATTTTGACTCAGGTTTTTCTTAGCAGCTTCCGGATCGTCTTTATATTTAGAAGGACATTTGATAAGGATCCCGTCTTTCTGGGTGATTTCAAAAATATCATTTTGCATTTTCCCTTTTAGCACAATCCGCTCTGCTTTTTCCATATCGTAAGGTTTCCCATAATTATAAACCACTTTGACCTTATTGCCCAAGGTATCAGTAATATGAAAACTAAGATAGTTGGGGTTTTTTATGGGATCATATTCTATCGGCGTGGAATTATCCAGTTTGGCGATGATCGTCACCACCTTACCTTCCTTTTGCTTTGCCGAAGCAATCGTTTCATAAGTAGACAAATTCCCCATAAAACTCACTAATACACCGATAGCTATAGCGATAAATACCAGGAGGATAACGTGTGACCTTTTCATAATTGAGTGCAAAGTTAAATGATTTACTATTTAAGATGTTATCAAAATAGAAATGCGGTAAACCGGGCAAATCAAAATGTTAGAGAAAGCCCGCTGCCCGGGAGTTACAATTTTAATATCTTTTTTATCTTTTTTATAACTTTTTTATACTTGTGGGCGTTATTATTTGTCGTGCTGCCAGATTTTATAAATTTAATTCACATACCGCAACAGTTTTTTGCGTGTATTACATACTGCACTAACTTGCAATTTCGTTTTTCCAACGGTAACTATAAACAGCAACCACACGTAAAGCCATGAGCGACCTATCCCAATTTAATTCCAATATCGCCAGTAATCCCAAGAATAATATTTTCGGCCTCCCATTCACAGAAGAAGAGTCTCGCGTAATTATCCTCCCTGTGCCCTGGGAAGTAACGGTAAGTTATGGGTCGGGCACTTCTCGCGCAGCCGAAAAAGTATTT
>Ga0207059_1091_pt1 | contig 17500 bp, 7 predicted proteins | sample Alteio_BWMinCont_32_FD_153273 | JGI IMG/M metagenome (GOLD analysis project Ga0207059, IMG submission 153273) | Enriched cells from forest soil in Barre Woods Harvard Forest LTER site, Petersham, Massachusetts, United States -... | ecosystem: Environmental > Terrestrial > Soil > Temperate forest >...
CGCCTGTTCCCGAGCTTGGGTCCTTGAGCGAGGTTGTCAGCAGGCTGTCAATCCGCTTGGAAACTACCATGAAAGATATTGGGGAGCGTGCCGCGCTGGCAGCGAAGCTCACATCATCGCTGGATGGGCGCGGGCTGGACACTCCCTAACACCTCATCCACGGCGGCAAGTAGTTCTGCGGCTTTAAACGGCTTCTGGAGAATGTAGTTCCCGTTGCGGGGCATTTCCTCCGGAGGACGACCGAGTGGCGCGACTCCGCGCATCCAAATACAGCGCTTCGCCAAGCGCGGCCTGCGCGCCCTGATCCAGTCATGAAGTATGTTGCGTCCGGCGGTGCCGGAAAGGTCCAAATCTGCCAACACTAAGTCGAACTCTTGTTTCTCGAGTGCGGCCATCGCATCTGCGGCGGTCTTGGCGGTTTCGACCTCGTGCTCTCGCTCACGCAAAATGGCCCCAACCGCTTCTAGTACAGAATCATCCTGATCTATCAGCAAGATGCGGCCTTCTTTGAGCTGTTCCATGGTCTGGCTGGTCTCGGAACCCTTCACGGCCCTGACGGGCTGGCAGGGCACCTCAATGGTAAACGAGGCCCCTCGCGGAGCTACATTGCGCACACGGATCGATCCCCCGTGTTCCGAGATGATGCCGTAGCAGATGCTGAGACCCAGTCCAGTACCCTTGCCGACAGGCTTGGTCGTGTAGAAAGGGTCGAAAACCCTCGATGCGTCTTTTACGCCGGGGCCGCTGTCCGTAAATTCGATGAACAGCTTGTCTCCGTTCGCACCCGTTCTCACCCAGAGATCCCCTTCGTTGGAATGCTCCAGCATGGCGTCCACGGCGTTGTTGACCATGTTCAGGAAAACCTGCTGCAGCTGGTGAGGATCCGCCGATGTATAAGGCAGTTCTGGCGCAAGCTCCAGATGCACGCGAATGTGATTCATCCGCAAATCGTAGTCGCGCAGCGCCAGCGTCTCTTCCAATATCAGATTCAACTGCACCAGGACGCGCTCCGGCTTGTGCTGCCGGGCAAAGCTAAGCAAGTTCTGCACGATGCGGTGCGTCCGCTGCGCCTGTTTGTAGAGTTTTTCGGAGTATTCGATTCCTTGCGCCCCCATCTGTCCGCTCGAGATCAGCAACTGGCTGTAGCCAAGAATTGCTGTGAGTGGATTGTTGAGCTCGTGCGCCACACCGGAAATCAATTGCCCTACAGCCGCCATCTTCTCGCTGTGCAAGAGCTGCTCTTGCGTACGGCGCAAGTTCTCGTACGCCTGCCGTGCCTCCTCGTAAAGCGTGGTCCGTTCGATGGCGCTGGAGAGCTGGCTCCCGACCGCTATCAGCAGGTTGACATCCGCCGGCGAGAATTCCTTTGGCGTACGGCTCCCCACCGTCAGCCCGCCGATAACCCGGTCCTTCGACCAGAGCACCACGATATAGGCAGACAGAAGCTCTTCTTTCCTCTGCGCTTCGCGAAATACTGCGGGCAGCGGCAGTCCCTGGACCGAAAGAAATGTCGCGTGCACCGCCTTGATGTGCTGGAGCAGGTCTGGCTTCAGAGCGACCGGAGGAAAATTCCTGGCATACTCCGAGCGGTGTCCCACCGCCGCCACGCGCCGGATCCTTGTTCCCGCTTCGTCAAACAGGTACAGCGCGCATGCGTCCAGACTGAACAGCTCCGCCATCTGCCGCAGCGTTCGATGCAGCGAATCTCCCAAATCCATCGACTCCATCAGCGATTGCCCGATGGAGTTCAGTACCAGCAGCTCTCGGTTGCGCCGTCGGATTTCCTGCTCCGCTCTCTTCCGTTCGGTGATATCCAGAAGAAATCCCTGATAAGCCGTTACATTCCCCGCGGCGTCCTTCACGGAGATGGATGACTCCAGCACCGTCCGAATTTCGCCGTCCTTGCGCTTCATTTCGAATTCGAAGTCCGCCACTGTGCCGTGTTCCTGAAGCAGCTTTTTTAGCCGGTCGCGGTCCGCGGGATTTGCATACATCGCGCCGGGAATATCGACCGCCAGCATTTCTTCGCGGGTCTCAAAGCCCGTCATGCGCATCATCGCTTCGTTGAAATCCAGGAATCGCCCCTGCGGCGTCGAAATAAAAACGCCTTCCTGAACGCTGGCGACAAGCGTGCGATATTTTTCTTCCGCACGCTTTCTTTCCGTGATGTCCTTCAAGACATGCACTGTCCCGAGCAGATTTCCCGCCGGATCAGTGAACGTGGAATTCGACGCAAGAAAATAACCTTGCAGCCAGGGGTCCGTATCATCGCCTTCCCCCGCAACACCTTCACAATACGGACACATCTCGTAAGACAAATTCTTCCGCGCCAGCAGGTCGGTCACCCCGCGTCCAACAAGCGCTTGCGAATCCCTCCCCAGCAGATGCCCCAAGCGCAAGTTGCACCGAAGAATTCGCCCTTGCCGGTCGTGCACCAAAATCGGGTCTCCGATCGAATCGAACGTGTACGCCCACTGTTGCTGAACGGTCGCGACTTGTTCGAACAATCGCACGTTCTGCAGCGTCAACCCCAACAGGTTGCTGATGTTCAGGAGGTAGGAGATTTCGTCTGCTTGAAACTGTTCGTTTCGCGTGGAACCGATGGCGATGAGCCCGAGCGGGCCGTCTTTTCCCGGCAGCGCCATGGTGATGCTGTTCCCGATGCCGCCTTCCGCCATTCTTTGCCGCACTCCCGGATCGGGTTCATCTTCCAAGCGAAAGAACTCACAGTCCCTGTGTAATACCCGCTGAGTCCACGCCGCCTTCGCTGGCAATCTGCGATACTTTTCCAAATACTCCTGCTGAAATCCAACCGAAGCGTGTACCACAACCTCGGCCTTGTCTCCTTCGCCTTCGAGCAGCCGCACAAGCCCGTGCGTCGCTCCCAGGCTATCCACCAGATGAGCGAGCACGCGGTCCAGCACCTCCTGCACGGACAGCGTTTGCGTGCTGGCCGTCGTCAACAGCGTGAGCCGCCGCAGTTTCTCGTTGAGTTCTACGGTCCGTGACCGCGCACCCTCCAACACCACGACCACCATGGCAATCCCCAGGGCCACGCCCAGCAAATGGTCAAACGCCACTCGCAACAAAAAATATGGATGCTGGGGCCACAGCGGACGATCCAATCCGTGGATGCCGGTCAATAAAAACACACCCTCGAGCAATCGCACGCCGTGCGCGCGCCGCAACAGCGGCGACCTCCACAACACCATCCCCGCCCAAAGACATACGGCGCTCGCGAGCAGCGCCGTTCCCCAGGACACGCTGGCATAATCCGGCGCCATGCTGCGCTGGAAGTAATAAACTCCAAATAACACCACTCCCGCGAGCGGCAGCATCGGCCAGCCCCGCTTCCCCGCTCCGGTCGTAAATTGCACCACGGAAGCCGAGAACAGCAGCATCGCCGCAACTCTCCCCATCACCACGACCATCCACAATTCCGACAAATCACGGCTGAGCATCGCAACTTCCGACAGCGATGCCAGCGTAAACACCAGCCACCCGGCAACCCACAACCGGAAATATTTATTGACATGATCGCGCTGAAAAATGAGGAAAAGGACCAGCAGGACGATGAACGCCGTCGCTTCGAAGAAAGCGATGCCGAGCAGGCCCTGGTTCACCAACACGATCGACTGCCTCCCGCTCTGATCGGCCCTCGCCGCGAGATATAGACACCTGCTCTCTCGCTAAGCACGGCACGAAGCCCTCTATGAAGGTTCCTTCGACGCTAACATGCTATTTTCTTAATGGGCAAGCCCACCGCATTCCTTCTGTGCCGTCCCGTATAATGGCAATGGGGGCAAACACTCGTGGAGCTAGAACGCATTCTGGTCGTCGACGATGAAGAAGCCATTCGGGAAGTCGTTTCCACCATGCTCGAATCGAAAGGATATCGCTGCACCGCCGTGAGCAATGGCCGCGCTGCTCAGGAGCAAGTCAAAAAGTCCACGCCGGATCTGGTCTTGAGCGACATGATCATGCCCGAGATGGACGGCATCAAGTTGCTCGATTGGCTTCGCGAATATGACCCCGAAATCCCGGTCATCATGGTCACCGCCATCCACGACATTTCCACAGCTCTAGAAGCCATCCGTCGCGGCGCCTACGACTATATCCTCAAGCCCTTTGAAAAAGACCAGCTCTTCCTCGGCGTCGGCCGCGCTCTTCAGCACCGCCGCCTCGTCGCGGAAAACCGCAGCTACCAGCTTCAGCTCGAACAGCAGGTCGAAGAGCGCACCGGGCAACTGCGAGTCGCTTTCGCCCAACTGGAACAATCCTATGACGACACTCTAGAAGCCCTGGGCAGCGCCCTCGACTTGAAGGACGCCGAAACCGAGGGTCATTGCCAGCGCGTCACGGCCTTCACCATTTCCATCGCCAAAGCCATGCCCGTTCCAACTGACTATCTGGCCATTCTCGCTCGCGCCGCTTTCCTCCACGACATCGGCAAAATGGCCATCCCCGATGGTATTCTCCGCAAACCGGGTCCCCTCACCGACGACGAAAAGCAGATCATGCGCAAGCACTGCGAAATCGGCTACAACATGCTCATCCGCATCCCGTTTCTTCGGGACGCCGCCGAAATCGTCCTCGCTCACCAGGAATTCTTCGACGGCACCGGCTATCCGCGCGGCCTAAAAGGCGAACAAATCCCCCTCGGCGCCCGTATTTTCACCATCGCCGACTCTCTCGACGCCATGATCAGCGACCGCCCCTACCGGCGCGCGCTTCCCATGTCCCATGCCCGCGAAGAAATTCGCCGCTGCTCCGGCACGCAATTCGATCCCAAAGTCGTCGAAGTCTTCTGGACCATCCCAGAACAACACTGGATCGACCTGCGCGAACACCTCGGCTCCCCCTTCCGCCTGGCCCATCTGAAAAATCTATAGGCACTTCGGCTTAATCCGTCCAAGGGCGCACTTCGTGTCCCTTGATGTCATTGCCTCCAAGAAAACCACGTTCAGTCCCCTACCATACAAAAGGGAGGCCAACATCAGCCTCCCTCTTGGTACTTCTTGATATCCCTCGGAATCGATTCAGCTAAAATTCATACCGCAGCGCAATCTGACTAACGCGCGGCGAAGAAGCTGTCGAGTTGATGATCCCGAAACTGCTGGTGTTGCTAAGCGTCGCGGATCCTGGCCCGTTGAAACTCGGGTGGTTAAAGGTGTTGAAGGAATCCCACCGGAATTTCAAGTGTTGCTTCTCCGACCATGGCACCTGGAACGATTTCGTTATCCCCATATCTACGTCGAAGAATCCGGGTCCCCTGGCCGCGTTGCGATTGCCCACAGCGCCAGCGAATGGGAAGTTTATGTTGGAGAGCGTCGCAGTCGGATCGGCAAAGTACTGCAGATTCCCATTGACGTCGGTATGGATGCCGGTCTTCAGCGGACCGGTAACTACCGCGGGAGCATCCAGTGTGAAGTCCGTGGGGAACGCACCCGTGTTGATGGTGAACGGGTATCCCGTGCGGTAAGTCACGATTCCGCTCCAACTCCAGCCGCCGATGAAGGCGTCTAGCCACTTCGGTGCATCCTGCAACACCGATCGGCCTCGCCCGACTGGCAAATCGTAGATGTAGTCACCGGACACCATATGCCGCGCGTCAAAATCGGAACTTGCCCGGCACACCCGCAAATCTGTCAAGTCGCACACCAGGCCATCTCCGGTCCCGGTATAGGTTACGTAGTCGTTTGTGATCGCCGAGACATTGTCGATGGAATGCGAGTAGGTGTAATTAAACTTGAATTGGAAGCTCTGCGAGAAACGCTTGCGCACGTTCAACAAAAGCGCATTGTAATTCGAGCTGGCGAAATTGCCTATGTAGCCGTTCGCTCCCGTCTGTGCAGGCAGCCCGACATTGAAATCCAGGAGCCCGTTGAAAGCCAGCTGCTGAATCGTGTCCGAGAGATCGCCCTTGTTCACGAGCTGTCCGAAAAACTTGGTAACGATCTGCGAACAACTCAGGCCGACTATGGTCTCGCAGAAAGCCGTGCCCCCCATCTGGTTCTCAAACCATGGCGCGCTCTTGATCTGGCTGGTAGGAACGCCGTTCTGAACCTGTTTCTCCAACACTCCGAACTGCTCTTTTAGAAACGTGCCGGAGGTCGCGTCCTTGAAGTTCACAATCTGGGCTGCATCTCCAACAGCAAGCAAGCGTCGGCCTAGTCGGCTAACGGCATTGGCCTCGACGATGACACCGCCAGGCAGTTCGCGCTGAAAGCCAAAATTGAGCAGGATCGAATAAGGATTCTTGGTGTTCGAGTCGAATTGAAAAAATGCCGGGAATCCGCCGTTGGTTGTTCCCAGCGGAACTCCTCCAAACACGTTGGGGGTATTTGGCAAAGTAATCATCGGAGCGGTAGGGGCTGTGCAAGTTGACCCCGCCGGTGGCAGCGCCCCAATGGCCGTAAACCGGGGATCCGTCAGGAGCGAACTCTTTGCAGTTCCGGTCCCGCAAGGTGAATTGGCGTTTGAATCGAATAGGAATGTATTCTGGTCCAGACCAAAGCTGGCACCCCCCGCAATCCGGTCATACAGGATCGCTCCACCCAGCCGAATCGTGGTCCGCCCATCTCCCAAAACCGCATTCAATAAACCGTCTTTGAAAGAGGGGTTGTAAGCAAGAGCGAACCTTGGGCCAAGGTCTTTATAGTCCGGGTTATAGAAGCCCTGGCCCTTGTTTGCCGGACCTCCGAGGCTGTAGCTCACGAAAGGAATCGTGTTGGCCCCACTCTGCCCAGCCAATCCGGCTTGGACGCGATCCGCCAGGTAGGTGTTCTCGTTGATGCTCGGAACCGACTGAAACCCGTTAATCTCATACGGCACCGTATGATAGTCCCAACGGAGGCCGTAGGTTAGCGTCAAGTCCCGGCGCATCTTCCAGCTGTCCTGCACATATATTTCAAACTCGCTGTAGTTATAGTAGCGGGCTTTGTCGCTGCCGTTCGGCAAAACATTTTGGCTCTTGTCGTAGTTAAAGTTGGCGCTAATGTTGGCGTAACGCCCCAGAATCGTCGGAAACCAATTGTCGTAGTTCGTGGTCGCCGAAGTATCTGCACTAAGGTCGGTCGGCCGCACCGACGCGTCGAGGTTCTGCAGCTGGCCACCCAATCCGTAGTTCACAAAATCGTAGCTATTCGTTAGCCCGCTTATGACTCGCGTGAGCTTGAAATCCACTCCCACGTCAATGGTGTGGTTGCTTCTGGTTACGTTAAAGCTGTCGCGAATTTCTGGCACCGGCACGTTTCTGGACTGGGATGAATATCCTACGTAGGGGCTTGAAAGAGTCGGAGAGAATCCTGCCTCGACCGGGAAAGTCGGCTGGAAACCATTGTTGAACTCCAGGATGGGACGTACGAATCCTAGCGTCAAAACGTTCAGCATTCTGGGTGAAATGGTCCACGTCCAGCCTAGAACCCCCGTGTAGCTGTTGAATTTGTCCTTCTGGACCGGTACCACCGGGTCACCCGGGAACTGCTCGATCGAGGTATTGAAGAAATCGTCTTCCCCTCGCCTCGCGACGTTGGCCCGGAAGAATAGGTTGTGCTTTTCCGAAATGTTGTAATCGATGCGTGTAGTGTAGAGGTTCACGCTGTCGTGCGCCGGTGCCGTAAACCGGAAGCCCTCGGAATTGATGCCGTCTCCTCCGGTCGGATCGTTCGGCATTGGATAACGGCCCAGCATGTAAGTCATCAGCGCTCGATTGATGCCCACACCTTGTGGGTCAAGAGCCGCAATCTGGCTCGCGCTCAGGAAGCTTATGCACGTGGGGGCGGTGTTCAAACGAGCCGTGCCGTCGCATGGCTGTCCGGTGGCCGGGTTGGTCGTGCTGTTGACGTAGGCGAGTTCCCCGCTGCGAAATTGCGCGGTAGGAACGGAACGGTTATAGGAAGCAGACTCCGCCTGCCGTAGCCCTTCGTAATCAAAGAAGAAAAAGAGCTTGTCCTTCTTGAGGGGTCCGCCAATGCTCCCGCCAAACTGGTTACGCACCAAAGGAGCGCGGGGGATTCCATCCCGATTGTTAAACCAATCGTTCGCTTCGAGCAGCGTATTGCGGTTGTACTCACGGAGATTCCCGTGAAAAACGTTGCTGCCGCCCTTGGTCTCCAGGTTGATCATGCCGCCGCTGCTTCGCCCGTAATCCGCCGTTTCTCCTGCCGTGATCGTCCGTATTTCCCGCACTGAATCCACCGAGATCAGGGTGGTTGAGACGAATGCCTGCCCGGTCTCCTGGTCGTTCACGTCGATCCCATCCAAGGTAATGTTTCCCTGGTCGGATCGTGCCCCGGTGACCGAGCCCGCGTCATTCACCCCGGGCTGCAGCTGCATCAGCGCCGCGGGGTTGAGCCGCGCCTGGATGGGAAGATCGCTTACTTCGCGCGAGCTGATCACGTTACCGATGGTCGCCTCCGTTGTGTCCAGCGTCGATTCACCCCCTTCCTTCACTTCAACCGTCTGGGTAGTGCTGCCCAATTCAAGCGTGGCGTTGTGCGTCTCAGCGCTGCTCACCCCGAAACTCAGACTGCTCAGCACAACCGATCTAAAATCTTGTTTTGAAAAGCTTAATTGGTAGCCATCAGCCGGAGTCACTCGCAAAAACTGGTAGTAGCCGAGGTCGTTTGTAGTAGCGACAGCGTGCAAGCCTATCGCGGAGTTCTCGAGCGTTACGGTAGCCCCGGAAATCGACGCGCCGCTCTTATCGGAAACCACTCCATTCACGGAAGAGAATTGCTGTGCGCCTAGGGGAAAAATTGACCCTGGCACCAAGAACAACAGGCCGGCAACTACACCTCTCCACTTCATCATGAAACCTCCAAAAAATTGCACACTCAAACACAGCGAGATACGACGGGGGCGAAAGGCACGTTAAGAATTAATGATATGAGTGCATGCCACTTGCCAGAGACACCCCAGGGGAAAGACCTTCGTAAAGCGCTTCCTCGAAGTAAGCTATCAGCTCCCCGAGACAAATAAGAAAAGTTCGTTTGGATTTTCTTAGGCAGGGTTACATAGAGTGTATTGTCTAATAGGAGGGTCTGTCCTTCGGATAGGCTTATTGACTCCCGAATCACAGTGCGTGAGAATTATCGCAACGATGTCTATATAGAGTGGCCAGCGCGGGTGCGCTGCGGCCAGAACTGCATTGGTTGATTGACACCACAACGGTGGAAGCAAACATGAAATCAAATCATTCCATTGGGGTAGTGCGAAGCTTCGTCCTTGGGGCTTTCATTTTCTGTGGAGCACTTCCGCACTCGTCTTCAAATCTCTTCGGCCAAACCCCGCAAGCTCCTCTGGGAGGCAGACTCGGCCAAAATACCTTTGTAAGTCCGGATTTCGTCCTCAACTTGGACGTCCAAATCCACGGTCCAGACGGCGTGCCAGTTAAAGCCCTCACGGTCGTGACCCTCTACTCGCAGGCCGGGCTGCCCATCTCGACTGCGACGACTAAAGGCACCAAGGCACTCTTCACGCAATTGGCGCCTGGCTCGTACTACGTGGAAGTCGAAGCTCCGGGGTATTGGAAGGCCCGCGAGGATGCCCTTGTCCAAGGCACTATGGCAGACAGCGTTGTCTCGGTCGAGCTGGCTCCTGCGGTCGCCGGTAGATCTGCCCCTCCGGTCTACTCCCTTGCTCCTCTTCTTGCACCCGACGTTCAGAAGGAGTTGAGGAAAGGTGTCGCAGCCCTCCAGTCCGGAAACCTGGCCGTGGCCCAGAAATCGCTAAGATTCGTATCGGGGAAGGCCCCCAACCATCCTGTAGTTCTATACGCGCTCGGCATGCTCGCTGACAAGGAGGGCAATGCTTCCGAGGCGCAAGAGTTGTGGCAGCGGGCCATCGGCCTCCAACCAAACTATCTGCTCGCGGTCTACGCCCTCGCGCAATCCTATTTGCAACAAGAGAATTTCGCCAAAGCCTTCGAAATGGCGCAAAAGGCCCTGGATGTGGACCCCAACTCGTGGCAGGCCCATAGCCTGCTGGCCTCGGTCGCTTTCCGGCAGGAACACTACTCAGAGGCCGTTTCGCACGGCGAGCGAGCCTTGGAAATTGGCAAGGAAAAGGCCGGGAGCATTGCCATCGTTCTCTCACAAGCGCTCGCCGTCCAAGGCCGCCGCGATGAAGGTATTGTCGTGCTAAATCAGTATCTTGCGGCCAATCCGGACAGCGCTCACGCAGAAAGAGCGAGAACTATTCTCACCCGCCTCGAGAGCAAAGCCGACCGCTATGTGATCGAAGGAAGTGACGCCGAGAAGGTTCCTGTGGATTTGCCCCCGCCCGACATTTCTCCTCTGGTCGAACACTGGGTTCCCGTCGATGTTGACGATAGTGTGCCCCCCGTTGAACCCGGCGCTGCCTGCGACCTGAGTGACGTTCTGGCCAAAGCAGGTACCCAACTGGAGGTTCTGCCGCAGACCCTCGACCGCTTTTCTGCAACGGAAACCATTGAAAACCAAGCGGTTAATGAAAATGGCATCGCGTCAAAATCTCAGAATATCTCCTTTACTTATGTCGTTTCCATCCACGAAACTCGCCACGGATCTCTCAACGTTGAGGAGTATCGCAACGGAAAAGATGACGACTCTTCATTTCCTGATCGCTTTGCAACGCACGGGCTGCCCTCACAAGTTTTTGTCTTCCACCCCTATTACCAGGGCGACTTTGATATGAAGTGCGAAGGTCTGGCGCGTCACGGCACGGGCTTCGCCTGGCAAGTTCGCTTCGAGCAGAAGAAAAACGTTCCCAGCCGCATGCAAGTTCACTATTTGAACGGCCGGAGGTATCCCGTTCCCCTAAAAGGTCGCGCCTGGATTGACGCTAGCAATTATCAGGTTATCCGTCTGGAGACCGATCTCCGCGAGCAAGTTAAGCCCGCCGCGCTTTACGCGCAACACACCGATATTGAATATGGCCCGGTTCGCTTCCGTAAGGACAATCTGGAATTATGGCTGCCAATCCGGGCGGATTTCTATTTTCAAACCGGCGGACACCGCATCCACCGGCGCCACGATTTTCATGATTACATGCTATTTGCGATTGATGACCAACAAAATATTGGCAAGCCCAAAGAAACTCAGCAGCCGCACTAGCCTCGATTGATCCGGTCGAAACTCCGACCCGTTGGGGCCGCCCCTTTTCCAGGAATGATCAACCGGCAATCGACTAGATTTCGTTGGCTCCCCTGCCGCCTGCCCAACCCTGCTATTGGTTCACCTAAATCCGGACGCACGGCGGGATTCCCACACTCACCACTTCCGGCCTCGATGCACTTACTCGCTTATATTCCTTTCCCTGGTGACGGTCCTACTCTGGAACCAGTTAAACCTCGGCTGGTTTCTGCTACAAAAGGAAAGGGCCGACACATCCAACAGATCGGCCCTTCCAAAGTTGCGGCGCTAGGGGCACCGCGTCGAATTAGAAATTAAAACTTGCGCTCAACTGTGTGATGCGCGCCGCGATCCGCGTGGTCGTGACTTCACCAAACAGCGAACTGTTCACGTTTCCGCTTGGGTTGTTGAACTGTGCATGGTTGAAAGCGTTGAACAGGTCTACACGGAGCTGCAACTTGTAGCGTTCCGTGATCTGCGTGTCTTTGTAAAAGGAAATATCCGTGTCGTTGATCCCCGGCCCATGGAAAATATTCCTGCCGGCGTTGCCGACTGTACCCAGAGCTTCGACCTGGAAGCTTGCAGGAGTGAAGTAGAAGTTTCCTTTATGGTTCTTGCCAGCACCGTTAGCCAAGGTTTGAATGGTGCGGATGCTCTCGAGCTGCACCGGTGCCCCTATGCTAGGACGGTCCCAGCAGCCATAGAAGCTGATGTTGGGCGTGCACTGCAACGAATGGAACCCTGAATCAGTAAGATTGATGGGGAACCCACTCTGGAAGGACGATACTCCAGCCAGCGTCCAGCCTTTTGTGACTCTGCTGGGCAGGTGGTGGAAACCCCAATCGGGTATCTGATAGAGGTATTCCATGACCAGCCGTTGACGCCCATCGAACGCCGAGTTGCCGTACGTCGCGTTGAAATTGCCCGGAATGATGCCTCCCTGCGAGTTCTCGAAGCTCGAAGAGTTGTCCAAGGAGTGAGAAAATGTGTATGAGGCGCGTAGGCTTAGCCCATGCGATAGTGACCTCTCCAGCGTCGCCTGGAACGAGTTGTAGTGCGAGTAAAGGCATGTGCACTGCAGCCCAACCGAACCAAACACGTTTGGCGGAGCCTCGGCGAAGTTCCCGACCGGGAAGAACTCTTCGTTGGCCCTGTTTGCCGGGCAATTCGCGATGGCCAAGCAGGCCGCAGCATTGTAAGGAAGCGTTTCCACGGTGCCTTCGAGCCGCTTGCCATCAGCTCCAACGTAGCTAAAGGTTCCCAGCATACCGGGAGTAAATTGATATTGCACCGTCAATTGGCGGTTCATTACGTAAGGCGTATTGAAGCCGTGATCGACGATGTTCAGCGAGAACGGTTCAAAGAACGGGAAGTTAGGTGATGAACCCGGCGCCGGAGGCGCGAACGGATACTTGTTCGTGATGCTTGCGGCACCCGTAGTCGACGTGGTGATTGGCTTCGCCGCACCGTTGCCGTTATAACTCGTAATGGTGACCGCGCCGGGGTTTATGGTGCTGAATGGTGTAGCAAACCCCGGGTTGCCTCCCACGTCGCCAATACCGAAATCGATAAGCGCGAACGGAGGAGCCAGCAGGTTTTGCAATGTCAGTTCTTCTTCGGAATTATCGTAGTACATTCCGAAGCCGGCTCTCACTGTCAGTTTAGACATCGGATGCCATGCAAGGCCGATCCTCGGAGCGAAGTTAGCGAGGTGCGTGTAGTATCCCGCAGAGTTCACGCCCGCATCGCCGGGGAACAGCAGGCCCTGCGGGGCAGTCGCAAACACTGTGGATTGTTGTCCTAAGTGGAACGAGTTAATCGCCACTCCCTTGTTTGCGTGGTCCGTCAACGGCGTGTCGATCTGCCAGCCGATTCCGTACGTTAAAGTCAGATTGGACCGGATCTTCCATTGATCCTGAATAAACGAGTAAAACTCCCAAGAACGTGCGTCGATGAAATTGCCGCTCGATTGCGCGTAGCTGTCTGGGATTCCTAACAGAAAATCCGCTCCTGAATCGCCGGTTGAGAACGCACCTCCGCCGTTGAATCCGTACGAGCCGTTATTCAGGAAGTTGAACGGGTTCGCGACGTGAATTCGGCGAAAATCGATCCCCCACTTAAAGGAGTGCTTTCCCGTAATGTAGGAGACGTTGTCGATCAGTTCACCGGTATCGTCGATGCGCGGCTGCGGGCCGTTCGTCGAGAAGCCCAGGGTAAATAGGTTGTTGACGGCGATGTTTGGAACTCCCGCTCCGGCTGCATTTTGAGGTGTGATCCCGGTGAATCCGACGCTCGAAGGCAATACCGGAGTGACTGGTTGCACAGCATTAAAGTTAAAACGGTTATACCCGAAGCGGATTTCGTTCACCCATTGCTGGCTGAAAACGTGCGTCTCATTGACCGTATATTGATAAATCTTCGAAGTGTCGACTTCTGGAGATCCCGGCAGCGTGGCCCCGGTGAATGGCAGAGTGAGCGTCTGCGCACTCTTTGTCCAGAAGAGGTAAAAACCCATGGTATCTTTGGAGCTCAGGTTGTAATCAAGCCTCCCAAGATACTGGTCCGGCGATGAAATCGTGTTGTTCGAGAACTGGAAAAAATTGTTCGGAGCATTCGCAGCAGGGACGAGTTTGTTCATTAACCCGACGGAGACACTGCTGAGGTCCTGACTCGGGATTACTCCAGTGCTGAAAAGGCCGTTTGTAAGTAAGGCTCCATTATTGTTGTACGCCTGACCATAGTAAGTTCCCGCAGGGCACATGACCCCTCCGGAAACCGGGCAAGGCGAGCTGGCATCCCCGAACAGCGCTATCGGCGACACATTGGGGTTGGTGGGTGCGGCACCCGCCGTTGCCGGCGGTGCTCCGTTAAAATTATTGTCGCTGAAATCCCCGCCGCGTTGTGCCGTGCTGTAAACCGGTGTGTTCGCGGCTAGCCCCGCAAACGCCCGCGTGCCCTGATAGGCAAAGAAAAAGAACAGTTTATTTTTCAGAATGGGCCCGCCTACGCTGCCCCCGAACTGATTCTGGTGGAACGGCGGCACGGTGGTGCTGAAGAAATTCTTCGCGTTCATGAAAGTGTCGCGGTAGAACTCGAATGCGCTGCCATGCCACTCGTTTGTTCCCGACTTCGTCGTCACCATCAACGTCGCGCCGGAGTTGCGCCCGTATTCCGGATTCAGTGTGGCGTCCACTACCTTCACTTCCGCGATCGCGTCCGGGTTAATAGCGTTTGCGATCGGCGTATTCAGCGGCGCGTCATTCGAATCCGTGCCGTTCACCAGATAATTGTTTGACTGCGTTCGGCTTCCGTTTGTCGCGAAGTTGCTTCCGAAGCGGTCCGAAGATGCCATCACTCCAGGCAAAGTCGTCTGCAGGTTAATCCAAGCGCGGTTTAACAACGGAAAATCCTTGAGGTCCGCTCCTGCCAGATCGCCTCCCAACTGCATCGTCGTCGTGTCAGCTTGCAGTTTTTCTGCAACCACTTCGACGGTCGCGGACATCTCGCCAACTTCGAGCGTCCCTGTAAACGCATACGTCGCGGTAGCTTCCACTTTTATTCCGGTCTGCTTGAATGTCCGGAATCCGGTCTTCGTTACCGTCACGGTGTAGTTCCCAGGAGCCAAGTCCGGTGCGTCGAACGATCCCGTGTCGCTCGTGGTCAAGGTTCTCTCATAGTTGGTATCGGAATTGACAATCTTAACGGCCGCGCCAGAAACCGCTGCGCCCTGGGCGTCAATCACCGTCCCTCGAATCCGGCCGTTCGCATCCGCATACATGCTCGGTGCGAGCGAAGTGCTCAGCACCAAGATCACAGCAATCGACAGAAGCAGAGACAAACCAGGACCCGCCGACAGCAAACGTTTCATATCCATCCCCCCATCATCGTCATCTCAGTTTTGAATGTGAAATCCCGAAGTCCACCACGCCAATCAATAGGCAAGGCACTGTCCAATCTCTGCGGTGTATGGAGTTCCTATAAATTTAGAATAACTCCTTTAATTTCATCACGGTACTAGAACTCTTTAGTTGTTCTTTAGAATCATTTCTTCCATATTTTGTAGGGCCTTCGCAACACTCTCCGCTAAAGTGAATCTGGTATGTGTGTTCCCAGGTCGAGCGCATTTCAATGGCAGCTGGCCACCTCACAAATGCTTTAGTTCTCTGATACTTAGTGACTTCGGAAGGTACGCCAGCACGCCCGTCCAGGTTACTCGACCCGAACTATCAACAAGTAATCCTTCTTCTCAATTTGAGATAGATTCCTGGTTAACAGCCCTAGCTATGAATTTTGTTTTATGACACCCAAGGCGCACAAAGGCTATCCTCCGTCGGCTCCGAGGCCTAAGAGAAAAAGCAGTTGCCGTACGCCGATTGAAAACTGATTTTCGGGCGTAGTCAGGCTAACAACCACAATTCCCCGAGAAGGAAAGTCGTAGAAGTGCCCGGGGTGGAGGTAAACGCCCTTCGCCGCTAGGAGTTCGAGGGCCAGCTCTTCGTCTGAGCGAGTCGCGGGCACGCGGACCACGGCATTCCAGCCGGCTTCCACTTCCAGTCGGTTGCAGGATTCTTGTGCCGCCAGCTGCTTGTCCAGTTCGGCAAGGTTCGCCCTCACGCGCCACAACAATTGCTCCTGGAACCCCCGCCGTTGGCGCAACAATGCCGGCATGGCCCACTGAATCGGAGCATTCATTGACAGATAGGTATCCGCGATCACCTCAAGACGCTCAAGCGCTTGCGCTTTGAGCGGCTCCGGCCCATCAACGATCAGCCAGGCCGCCTTCATTTGCGGCAGACCGCAGATCTTAGATAGGCCGCTCATTGTGAACGTCAGCACTTCTGAATTCCCGGCAAATGTGGGGTGGCGCTTTTCGTCGAGGCCAAAATCAAGAAACACCTCATCGGCGATAATGGCAATCTCCCTCTCGGCGCAAACCTCGTTCAACTTCCGCATCTCCTCCGTTTTGCAAAAATGCCCGGTTGGATTATTCGGGTGCACCACGATCAATCCACGTGTCCGCGGCGTAATGGCCTGCTCCAGCGCGTGGAAATCAATCTGCCATCCATAGTCGTAGACCAGCTGGTAACGCACCAGCCGCACGTCCTGAATATCGGCGAGGAACTCGAACAGCGGATAGCTCGGCTCCGGAATCAATACCTCATCGTCTGGATTGCACAACGTTCGAAACACGTAGCTATAGGCTTCGCTAGTGCTTGTCGTCAGAAATATGTGGTCATGCGAAACAGCCGCTCCGCGCTCCGCGTAGTACTGCACCACGGCGTCCCGCGCCACCCTAAGACCTCGCGGATTCGGCTCATATTTCAGCGCCGCCGGATTCCGCAGCGCGCTTAAAATCGCCTCCTCGTCGTATTGAAATCCGCATTCCGTCGGATTCGAAACTGTCAAGTCAATCAGTGGCTTCCCCGCCGCGCGATGCGCCGCCAGCGCCGCGCTCAAGCGGTTGGTCTCAAGATTCCAATTTGTCCGTTTCGCAAACATTTTCATTGGCGCATCATTATATAGGCGATCGCGGCGTGCGCAGGGGCCCATGGCGTATACTCGGCAAGTTGCATCAGACTTCTACTGGCCTGTGAACAATTGATGAATGCACACCCACAAACCACTTCCCCGCTCGATCCCGTGCCACAACTCGATCTCGCGGGGCAATACGCTACAATCGGCGGTGAGATTCGTACTGCCGTCGAAAGCGTTCTCGCGTCGCAACAATTTATCCTCGGGCGCGAAGGGGCCGCGTTCGAACAAGAAATCGCCCAGCTCTCGGGCGCCGCTCACGGCGTTGGCGTCGCCTCGGGAACCGATGCTCTGATCCTCGCGCTACGCGCCTGCGGCGTCGACGCCGGCGACGAAGTGCTGATCCCGCCGTTCACCTTTGTCGCCACAGCCAGCGCCGTAAGCGCGCTCGGCGCCAAACCTGTCTTCGTAGACATTCGGCCAGACACCTACAACCTCGATCCTTCCGATCTCGCACGCCGCGTCACTCCGCGGACTCGCGCGATTATCGCTGTGCATCTTTATGGGCTAGCTTCGGACATGGATCCGATTTTGAATTTTGCGCGAGCGCATGATTTCCGCGTGATTGAAGACAATGCGCAATCGATTGGCGCGAATTACAAAGGCCGCCGCACCGGCTCGCTGGGTGACGCGGCGTGCATGAGTTTTTATCCTACAAAAAACCTTGGCGCGTACGGCGATGCGGGCATGGTGGTCACCAATTCGAGTGAGATGGCCGCGCGATTAAAATCGTTGCGCAATCACGGCCAGTCTTCAAAGTACGTCAGCAGCGAGCCCGGGTGGAACAGCCGTCTCGACGAAATGCAAGCTGCCGTTCTGCGCGTGAAACTGCGCCATCTGCCCGAGTGGCAGCG
>Ga0207059_1092_pt1 | contig 17408 bp, 15 predicted proteins | sample Alteio_BWMinCont_32_FD_153273 | JGI IMG/M metagenome (GOLD analysis project Ga0207059, IMG submission 153273) | Enriched cells from forest soil in Barre Woods Harvard Forest LTER site, Petersham, Massachusetts, United States -... | ecosystem: Environmental > Terrestrial > Soil > Temperate forest >...
GCTGACGTCCAACCAGGGCGCCGATGATTTTGAATTACAGCAAACGAGCGAAGGATATTTATATGAAAAAGTGCTTCAGGCTGTATCACGGTGGGGCACAACCGAAAATTTAATGTTTGTTATCGGCGCGACGAAATCTGCATGGTTTGAAAAAATCCGTCACATGACGCCCAAACATTTTTACCTGGTGCCGGGCATAGGCGCACAAGGTGGTAGCCTGGAAGAAATTTCAAAAAAAGCCATGAATGAAGATATTGGTTTGCTGGTTAATATCAGCCGCGCTATTATTTATGTATCGGGTGGAGAAGATTTCGCCGAACAAGCTGCTATCGCTGCATCAGGCTATCAGCAGGAAATGAGTACATATATCCTGTAATTTCAGTTGCAGAAAGTATGTGCGTTTTTGATGTCATGAAATGTAAAATGTAGAATATCGAATATAGAATGTAAAAGTTGATGGAACCCGCCGGTAATACTTTTACATTCTATATTCGATATTCTACATTTTACATTAATTCCGGTCTGTCTTATATTTTTCGGTTATTCTTTTTCGTTACTTGAATCATTGCGTTATTTCATTTATCTTTTCTGCTGAAAAACACTGTATGAAACTCCTAACCATTGCATTTGGCCTCGCCCTTATTTCAATCTCCTGTCTTGCACAGGAAAATTATGTTCCCGGTTATATTGTCAAAAAAAATGCGGATACGCTTCGTGGTTATTTGCAGGAAGAAAGAAAGCAAGATTTGCTAAAGCAGGTAAAGTTTAAAGAAAACAGCAATTCAGCAATCAGCGCGTTTGGAACTGATGCCGTCGTATCATTTGCGTATGACCAGGGCAATATTTATAAATCTGTTTCTTTCCAGTCGGCGGATGATACATCGGTCACGAAGACTTATTTCGCCAACCAGTTGGTAGAAGGCGGTTATAATTTATATGAGTTTGAGGAAAATGGTGAGACTGATTACCTGGTCCAGCAAGGCTCGAACACATATTTGTTATATAATACAACCTATCACGGCACAGGAGAAATAAACAGGCCGGGAAATTATTTGAATCAACTCAATTTATTATGTGTTGCCTGTGATCAACTCCGGCCGCGGCTAACGCAACTGGGATATTATCATAAAGAATTAATTGCTTTTGTTTCCGACTTGAATAAATGCGTCAATCCTGGTAAACAGGTTAAGAACTATTATCACAAACCAAAGATCCACGCCGAAGTAATTATTTTTGCCGGAGGTTTACCGATAAGCAGTGTCCGAAGCCAGATAACAGGAGAAATATTGGCGAGGTTTTCATACCCGCAAATCAGCAACAGAACTTTTTTAAATGTTGGGTTACACTATTCAAATACTATTAATTCGTCCACTCTATTGAGTTATGGCAATATCAAATACCATGATAAGGAACATCACCAGGTAATCTGTGTCCCTGCGACAATTCAATATAATTTGGTATCCTGGGTTGTACAACCTTATGTTTGTGTTGGGTTCTCTTTAGCATATCTATCCGAGATAACTGATGAGACATATTTTACTCCCCGGGTTGTCGATAACCGGTTTGGCGTAAGCGTAATTGGAGCGGCCGGCCTCGAGGTAAATATTTCTAAAATATTATTGGCAAAAGCGGAGTGGCGATATGAATTATTGCTTCAATATCCTGCCATTGGGCTTGCGCTTAAATTTTAATCGGTAATCATATTTCTTATATCTCGTTGAATTGTTTTAGTATTTCATAAAACCTGTACACATCTTCAAACGAATTATATAATGGGGCAGGGGCTACGCGGATAACGCCGGGTTCCCGATAGTCAACAATAATGCCCGCTTCTGTCATTTTTTGATGGATTTGTTTTCCCTTCTCGCTAAAATATAATGATAGCTGCGCGCCCCTGCGTTCAATTTCATTTGGTGTGATGATCTCAAATTTGATATTGTTGAGTTGTTGTAATAAAAAAGATAAATAGTTGGTCAATGCACAACTTTTAGTCCTTATTTTTTCCATTGTCGCCAACTCAAATAATTCCAGCGAAGCTTTTAGCGCCACCATATTAAAAACAGGCGCCGTGCTTTGGTTCCATCCGCTGGCATCGGGCTTCGGGATAAACCCTTTTTCCATTTTAAATCTTGTACGTTCATCATTTCCCCACCAACCACCCATACGTATATGCGCTTTATCATGTGCATATTTTTCGTGGATATAAATGCCTCCAACTGCACCGGGACCGGCATTCAGATATTTATAAGAGCACCATACAGCAAAATCAACATCCCAATCATGCAATTGCAGCGGGACATTCCCGATAGCATGGGCAAGATCAAAACCTGCGATTGCTCCGGCCTTATGCGCAGCAGCAGTTATTTTTTTGATATCAAATAATTGGCCGCTGTAATAATTTATGCCGCCGATCAAAACCAATGCTAATGAATTTTTATGTTGATCAATGGTTGCAAGTATATCTTCTTCCCTGATTATTTTTTCATCATGTGCGGGATGGATTTCTATAATTGCTTCATCCGGGTCAAAACCATAAAAGTGAACCTGCGTTTCAACGGCATATTGATCCGAAGGGAAGGCACTTGCCTCCATGATGATTTTATATTTTTCTTTTGATGGCCGATAAAAAGACAGCAACATAAAATGCAGGTTCACGGTTAATGCATTCATCACAGTGACCTCTTCGCTGTTGCAACCTGCAATTGCTGCTAATGGTTTGGAAAAATTATGTTGATAAAACAGCCAGGGAGTTTTTGCATGATAATATCCTTCTACTGCAAGATTTTGCCAGTCCTTTAATTCCTGTTGGATCGCAGCCTCCACATTTTTTGGTTGCAAACCCAATGAATTGCCACAAAAATAAATTGCATCTTTATTTTTGTGCTGCGGAAAATGAAATTGCGACCTGAATGATCGCAATATATCTTCTGCATCTTTTTGTTTTGCAAAGGTCAGTGTTGTTTCAAATTTATCTTTCATAAATCGTGACATTCTTTTAATTGGGTTTTGGATGGGACGCGGATTTATTATGACTGTTATGATAGTATCAGCAAAAATCATAACTATCATAATAAATCCGCGTCCCATTATCTAAAATAAAAATGGATAACAATTTAGAATTGTTATCCATTCTCGTCAAATAAAATTATTTTCTACTATACGCTCACCTTACTTTTTTTCGCGCTCTTTTTTTCATCCTTATCATCATCATCGTTGTCTCTATGGCTGGTTTTGTCATTGATGTCTGATAGCCGCACTTTACCAAAACTGCTTTTGATCTTTATTTTTGCGCGGCCATCACCTGCTTTGCCGGAAAAATCTTTATCAAAGCGTGGCCCTGAATTATCGTCATCATCTTCTTTATCTTCTGTTATTTTGAAATCTGTGCTGTTATGGAAAGACCCAAAACTTGTATGCACATCAAAATTTGCAGATAGCGCTTTTGTGACAACCATTCTAATGCTCGAATATGATTCGTGCAAGGTTAGTTCATCAATGGCATTGTCGATATCAAATTGTACATCGCCGGAAAATTCGCTTTTGATTTTTACATTGCCGCTAACACTTGCAATATGCGATTTGCCATTAAACTTGAACGTGATATCGCCATCATGCACGGGCCCGATTTCAGCATTCCCAAATTCAACATCGATATCATTTACATGATCCAGTTTGCCTGCATTCAGGCTGCCAAATTTGCTGGTGAGGTTAACTTCTCCTTTAAAATCAGGGACAGTTAATTTGCCAAACTGGTTCTCGACATCGAGCGGGTTGACTGCAGGCATATACACTTTATAATCGACATAAAATTTCCGGTTCTCTTCATTGTCATTATTCTTATGCTTGCCATGTCCATTGCCATTTTTATTGATATCGCCGATATTAGTTTTGAAGGAGATGACATTCCCTTCACGTGAATCTTTTACTTCCATTTCGTCAAGCATTTCCTGTGCTTTTTCATCGCTGCTTGCGTTTGCGCCCATTTCAATATCGACTTTGATTTCATTTTTATCCCAGGTATTGATCACCACATCGCCGAAAGTATTTTCTATGGATAATTTATCGCTCGATGTTACCGTATAGGATTTACTGATGGTTTTTTTCTTATCCGCATCGTCCTTATCACCGGCGAAACTCAGTGACGGCATAAGGACAAGGGCAAAGATTAAAACATTAAACAGATTGGTATGCTTTTTCATACGCTGATTTTTTTGAATGATTGATTTGTTTAATAATATTTAGCTGATGATTCAAAAGCCCTATCTGGAGTTGTAGATTTTGGATCATGGCTTCCAATAATTGCTCGCGGTTTGGATTTTGCGGCAATTGTTTTTGCAGAGAATGATAAACGCTATCCAGTTTGTGCACATCGCCGGCAAATTGTTTGTACAGCAATGGTTCATCTTTCTCAATTTTTTTCAGTTCCTTATGTTTGATTTCAATTAGTTTGGTATAGTGATACATTTCTTCTGATACATCATCGGTTATGCTTGGCTCATCATCCTTTTGTTTCTTTACATCAATTTTGGGCGATTTGTTTTTTATCGCTAATTGCGTTTGAGCAGTATCGATGGCTGCAATTGCCGGTTTGGTAGCAGCAGTATCAACAGCAGGTTTTTCATTAACGGCTACTTGTCCGACTGGGACATTATTGTGATGCGTATAGTACCAGGTTCCAATTCCGGCAATGATAAGAATTGCTGCTGCCACTGCGCTCCAACGTAAAAAATTAAAACGGACAACAGGCGCTTCTTCTTTATTGCCAGGTTCCCATTGTTGCCTGATATTATCCCATACTTTTTTCGACGGTTCATCGCCGTCAAATTCTTCCCGGTTATCTCTTATGAATTGCTCTAAGCGGCTGCTCATGATAAGCCTCCTTGTTTTATTAAACTAATTAACTTTTGTTTGGCCCGCATATATTGCGTGCGCACGGTAGCGTGCGATATCCGCAATATTTCCGCGATCTCTTCATGATCATACCCTTCAAATAAATACAAACTCAAAACAGTACGGTAGCCATTCGGCAATAATTTGACGGCCCGTTTAATCTCTTCTACTTTTAATTGTATACCTTTTTCATCCAGCGATTCTTCCTCAGGCAAATGACCAATATTTGTCTTCTCCATATCAATCAGGTCCATTTTCTTTTTCCTGAGATGGTTGATGGATTTATTGATCACAATTTTTTTTAACCAGGCTCCAAAAGTCGATTTATACTGAAAGGTTTCAATTGCGCCGAACGCATCAGTAAAAGACTCTTGCAATACATCTTCCGCATCGCCTGTATTATTTACGATACGCAGGCTCGTATTATACATCGCTTTAGCATATTTCTGGTATAACTCAGCATAACTTCGGGGATCCCCGTGTTTGCATCGTTCCACCAGCTCATCGTGTAGTATTGGTGCCGTTAATTCCAAACCGCCTGTTTTTAAAGTTCTATAATAAATACACCGGTAATTTTGCGATGTTGCATGCAAGGTAAAAAAAGTCGAGAATTGAGTCGGGGTTTATAGGAGAAGGTTGGCGTATAAGTATAAACCTTAGGCCACAAGACATGTCATACCTTAAACCAATGTCTCATATCATCCTCTACCTTAATTTCATCCTGCTGACTTTTTCTTACTTTAGCGGCTCATTAAAAGACTGGTCATGGCTGTCAAAACAGATGTTTTTCAAAGTCCCGATTATTTTTTGCTCGATGAATTGCTCACAGATGAACACAAACTTGTCCGCGATTCAGTAAGAGCGTATGTGAAGAAAGAAATCTCGCCAATCATTGAAGATTATGCCCAACGCGCTGAATTCCCTCAGCAAATAGTAAAACAACTGGGCGAGCTCGGCTGCTTCGGGCCTACGGTCCCGGTTGAATATGGCGGTGGTGGGCTTGATTATATCAGCTATGGCCTGATGATGCAGGAATTGGAAAGAGGTGATAGTGGCGTGCGTTCAACAGCATCTGTACAGGGGTCATTGGTGATGTTCCCGATATATGAATATGGCAACGAAGCGCAACGAAAAAAATACCTGCCAAAACTGGCATCCGGCGAATGGTTGGGATGTTTTGGTTTAACAGAGCCCGATCATGGTTCAAACCCTTCGGGGATGCTTTCAAATTTTAAAGATGCAGGCGACCATGTCATTTTAAATGGCAGCAAAATGTGGATCAGCAATGCGCCATTTGCGCAGGTTGCCGTGGTATGGGCAAAAGATGAACAGGGGGATATCCGCGGGTTAATTGTAGAAAGAGGCATGGAGGGTTTCAGCACGCCCACCACACATGGTAAATGGAGCTTACGGGCATCAGCAACCGGAGAATTGGTATTCGATCATGTCAAGGTGCCCAAAGAAAATATTTTGCCAAATGTAAAAGGTTTAAAAGGCCCATTGGGCTGTTTAACAAAAGCAAGATATGGCATCGCCTGGGGATCAGTCGGTGCGGCCATGGATTGTTATGATACGGCATTACGGTATAGTAAAGAAAGGATACAGTTTGATCGCGCTATCGGCGGATTTCAGTTGCAACAAAAAAAACTGGCAGAAATGATCACTGAAATTACCAAAGCACAATTGCTCAATTGGCGGCTTGGTGTTTTAGCCAATGAAAAAAAGGTAACGCCTGCCCAGGTTTCGATGGCTAAGCGAAATGGTTGTGAAATTGCAGCGAATATTGCAAGGGACGCAAGGCAAATGCTTGGCGGCATGGGCATCACCGGCGAATATTCGATTATGCGCCACATGATGAATATCGAAAGCGTTATCACTTACGAAGGGACGCATGATGTTCATTTATTGATTACAGGAATGGATGTGACGGGGCTGAATGCATTTAAGTAATGTGGAAATGTGAAGATGTGGAAATGTGAAAATTGGATAGGTTTTCAGGAAAATGGGACACGGATTTATTATGATAGTTATGATTTTTTATGATCTATCCGTGAAAATCATAACTATCATAATAAATCCGCGGACCAACAAATTTCCACATTTCCACATCTTCACATTACTTCAATAAACTTTAAAAATGAAAATTTTTCTTATCGGTTTCATGGGTTCTGGCAAAACGCACTGGGGCAGGCTGCTTGCGGATAAATTGCAATTGCCGTTTTTTGACCTCGATACGGTGATCACCGAAAAAGAAGAAAAAAGCATATCTGATATTTTTGCTGAAAAGGATGAAGAATATTTTCGATATAAAGAAAAAGAAGTGCTGGAAGAATTGGTGAATACGCATGAGCATTTTATCATTTCAACTGGCGGCGGGACGCCCTGCTTTTTCAATAATATCGAATTTATGAAAAAAAGTGGGCGGGTAGTATGGTTGAATACATCGATCGAAATACTTAAGCAACGATTGATCAAAGAACGGATGAGCCGCCCGCTGATCCGCAATATCGGTGAATCAGAATTGAAAGCATATATAATCCGAAAACTTAGTGAAAGGAAAATGTATTATGAACAGGCAGATGTAATGGTGAATGAAGAAAACATTTTATTGCAACCACTCATTGAATTATTATTGAAGGATGAATAGAAATTTTTTATCCATAGCGTCCATGTTTGGAGCGCTGGCTGTTGTGTTGGGCGCTTTTGCGGCGCACAAACTCAAAGAAATTTTTCCTGCTGATGCACTGGCGATTTTTGATACGGGCGTGCGCTATCAGTTTTATCATGTCTTCGCTTTATTCGTTATCGCGATACTTAGTGCGCACTACAAAACCAAATGGATAAACTGGGCGGGTTATTGCTTTATTATCGGGATATTATTATTTTCCGGCTCTCTATATGCACTTGCCGCATTAAAAGCACATGAATCAACAGGCCTCGGCGCGATTGGTATCATCACACCAATTGGCGGGTTGTTTTTTATTGTGGGATGGTTGTTGCTTTTTTTCGGAGTATCGAAGAAAATGTGAGGCAAATGTGGTAAATGCGAGAATGTGGAAAATGTGAAAAATTGGGCCGCGGATTTGTTATGATAGTTGTGATTTTCACAGATTATCATAAAAAATCATAACTATCCTAACAAATCCGTGTTCCATCTTCATAAATTAATCCACCCAATTTCCACATTTCCCACATTCTCACATTTCCACATTTGTTCCTCAAAGTTCCAATTCAAAAATCATCTTCGTTCCTTCATGATTTTCTATTCTTAACTCGCCGGCAATAGAATTAATCCTTTTCTTCATATTCTGTAGGCCATTGCCAAATTTTCTTACATTATCTACATTAATGCCTACGCCATTATCTGTTATTTCAATGATTAGTTTATCATCGGCAATAATGCCAATAGTCACTCTTGATGCATGCGAATGTTTCAATACATTATTCAATGCTTCTTTGACCGACAAAAATATATTCCTTCTTTTTTCCCCGCTTAAATCGTGGGAAATAATGGATGAAGGCATATTGAAATAGCATTCAATCGGCGTGTTTTCAAAAAATTCTACAGCATAAGCGCGAATATAGGCGACAAGGCTTTCGACGGAATCATTTGAGCTGACCATCGTCCAGATAATCGTATTCATTTTATTCAATAGGTCATTTGCCGATTGCGATATTTTTTCAATTTCCGGTAGTGTGCTTTCTTTCATTTTTGCTTTTACAATTTCGCTCATCAATCGGATAGCCGTCACGCCGGAACCCAATTCATCATGCATATCAGCAGAAATTCTGTTCCGTTCCTGCTGCTTCGCTTCGAGTATAGCAACCTGCTTTTCGAATTCTTTTCTTTCATTTTCGAGTTTGAGCCTTTCTCTCTCTTTGATCCTTTCGATCAGGTCTCTTTTATTTTTATAGGATAAGCCGGCCATAAAGAAAATCAGTTCGAGCACCAGGCCAATTTGATAATACAATAATGAATCATTCAACAAACTGCCGGCTGTTTTTGATAACTGGATCGCATTGATCAATAATAAAAAAGAAACAACAGAAAAAAAAAGTGAGGAAAGCTGGCCGGTAACAAGATAATTCATCAGCATATCTTTTTTCTTCAGCCCATAAAAAATAAAAATCAGGCTCGCCAGCAATAACATTTGCTTGGTGATATTTTCAATCAGGTTAATGACGCCGAATTCTGCAGTCATATAATAAAGCACGGTAAAAGCGAGTATGGATACTACGATGCACCAGCTACTGATGACAAATACTTTTTCAAGAAAAGGGTGGTCTTGTTTTGTATTAAGAAATTTCCTGAAGAAAAGAAGATAAAAATAATAACCGGTCATTTGAATAATAAAATCGAAATAACCTTCAAAAAAATAATTGAAACTAGTTGGCGCCCCAAACAAATACGATTTCAGGAAAAGCAATACAGCCATACAAAATGCATACACCGAATAATAAATAAATTCAACCGTATAACTTTGGAGATAGACAGCCAGGGAATAAAATATCATCATCAACAGGATGCCGGCTGTCAGGTAATTAAATAAATTGACAGTTGTTTTATTGCTAAGCAGGTTGGTTCTAAAATATGGTATGAAATCAGTTTTTATGACCCTTGGCCACAAACTATTTACTGTCGTTAAAATAAAATCGAGTTTTAAGTAGAATAGCGCTTTCTCTTTTGGTTGAAGCGTAATCGATGCAAAAGATCCGGGGAGATTTTCTGTGGCTTGCGAAATTTTTTGCGGGTCGCCAGCCGAGGTTTTGAACAGTGTCATTTTTTTGCAATAAATGCCGGGGAAAAAGAAAACTTTTACCGGCGAATCGGCACTGTTATATAGAGGGAATTTTAGATAGATATTTTTCCCAACCGTAGGTAAAGGAATTTTTTGTCTAAAAGCGTCCGGGATTTTTTCCGAGATATCCAGCCTGGTGATATTGCTGTCTGGAAGTGAATTTTTTTTGTACGTAGTATAAAAAACCGATTGACTGATGGTTTCAACAGTGCTGACTTTCGATATATCTAATATAGACGTATCCGTGCCTGATTGGCCGTTTATAGTTGTTGCTAAAAAAAACAACAGGCAGGCGCAATTTATTTTCAACCCAATTTTATATACAATATTTTTTTTTGGAAAACACCGGTATAGAGGGATGATATCGGTAAAAAAGTTTCTCATAATCCACGACGCTGGTTGTACAAGTATAAGGATATTTAAGTTACGATTAATTTTGGTGAAGGCAGAAGGTAAGTACGCCATGCCCTAAACCCAAAACTCGTTTAAGAAACTTGCTATAGTTTTACCGGGTTGCTTATCTTTGTTGTCATGGCCAAACGCTCGAAATCTAAGAAAAGCCAGGCGTCCTACCCTGATAAACTGAAACCTGAAAAAGATCAACAGGTGACAGTCAGGCAGGTCATTAGCGATGAACGTACCCGTAAAATAACCGGCGCTGTTTTCCTGTTGCTCGCCATATTTCTTTTTATTGCTTTTACTTCTTATTTGTTTACATGGAAAGATGACCAGGATAAGGTTTTGCAAGGCGCTTCCATATTAATGCCTTCATCCAATTTAAAATCATCAAACCTGCTGGGCAATCTTGGCGCTTATATTTCACACCAATTTTTTTACAATGGTTTTGGGTTGGCTTCTTATTTTATTTGCTCTTTCTTTTTCATTACGGGCACGAATTTGCTTTTCGCAAAAAAAATATTTTCCATAGGCCGTAATCTTCGATACGTGATAGTCGGCGTGCTGTTTTTTTCAGTCGCATTTTCATTTATAATGCGCGGGAGCAGTTTTTCATGGGGCGGTGCTGTTGGTGATATGATCAGCGACTGGCTGACAAGATCCTTAGGCAAGATAGGTACTGCTGCATTAATCCTGGTGGGTGCTTTAGCGTATATAATATGGAGGTTTAACCCGGTATTTAAAGTGCCTGCACTGCCCAAAAAAGAAAAGTTGGCGGAAGGATATGATATGATGAAAGAACAAGGCGCGAAATTATTTGTGGAAGAATCATTCAACAATAAAGGGAACATATTAAAAAATGATAGCGGGGTAGTAGTGATATCACCAAAAAATAATGTAGACGATGAGGCCATGAATTTTACTTTGATTGAAAAAGACCTTCCTCAGGAAAATGGCGATATTCATGCAAAAGAGCCAGACCAATTACCTGTACAACCTACTATTGCTAAAAAGCCCGAAGAAACACCCAAGACAAAAAAACCTATCACGCCTGCATTGGAATTGGAAATAAAAACCGTTCCTGCAGAAAATGAAACCGATCCTGCTGAAAATATTTTTAGGAAAGATAAACAGCAGGCGTTACCCGATTATGAGCCCACGCTGGATCTCAGCAATTATAAATATCCTTCCCTTGATTTACTCGAATCGCATGGCAGTGAAAAAATAATACAGGATGCCAGTGAATTAGAAACTAATAAAAACCAAATCATAAATACGCTTAAGAATTATGATATCGATATTCAAAAAATAAGTGCAACTGTTGGGCCTACCGTTACCTTATATGAAATTGTCCCCGCAGCCGGTATCCGTATTTCACGGATTAAAAATTTGGAAGATGATATCGCGTTAAGCCTAGCGGCATTGGGCATCCGCATCATTGCACCGATCCCCGGAAAGGGTACCATTGGTATTGAAGTTCCGAATGTGAAGAAGACAGTTGTCGGGATGAAAACATTATTATCTTCTGAAAAATTCCAACATAATAATTTCAATCTCCCAATTGCTATCGGCAAAAAAATTGATAATGAAAATTTTATTGTCGACCTGAGCGCAATGCCACATTTGCTTATGGCAGGTGCGACCGGCCAGGGCAAATCAGTTGGGTTAAATGCGATACTGGTTTCCTTACTTTATAAAAAACATCCATCTCAACTCAAGTTTGTATTGGTCGATCCGAAGAAAGTAGAATTGAGCATATACAGGAATATTGAAAAACATTTTCTTGCCAAATTGCCCGGCGAAGAAGAACCCATTATCACCGATACAAAAAAAGTGATCCATACATTGAATGCATTATGTATTGAAATGGATAACCGGTATGATTTATTAAAAGAAGCTGCAGCGCGCAATATCAGGGAGTATAATGATAAATTTATTAAGCGAAAACTCAATCCGCAAAAAGGTCATCAATATTTACCATTCATTGTTTTGGTAATCGATGAATTTGCTGACCTGATCATGACTGCGGGCAAAGAAGTAGAAATGCCATTGGCGAGGCTGGCGCAGTTGGCGCGCGCAGTAGGCATTCATCTCATCATCGCAACACAACGGCCATCAGTAAATATTATTACAGGTACGATCAAAGCAAATTTCCCTGCGCGCATTGCATTTAAAGTATCTTCAAAAATAGATTCAAGGACCATCCTGGATACTGGTGGCGCGGAACAATTGATTGGGAAAGGTGATATGCTTATTTCGTATAACGGAGAAATTACCCGCTTGCAATGTGCGTTTGTCGACACGCATGAAGCCGAAGATATAACTGCTTTTATCGGCGACCAGCAAGGCTATCCACAGGCATTCCTATTGCCGGAATATGTCGATGAAAAAGAATTGGAAAGCAGAGATTTCGATTTGGCCGACCGCGACCCTTTATTCGAAGATGCTGCCAGGTTGATTGTGATAAACCAGGTTGGTTCTACCTCACTCCTGCAAAGAAAAATGAAATTAGGGTATAATCGTGCCGGCCGGTTGATGGACCAGCTGGAAGCAGCGGGCGTTGTTGGCCCTAACCAGGGAAGCAAAGCCAGAGACGTGCTTATAAAAACAGAACTGGAATTGGATATGTATCTTGATGGCGGGAAAGGATAGACGCAGAGACTGTCTTAACCCAATTCTTAGCTCAACTCATGCCCAACCTTAATCTGCCCAATGGCACAGCTATTGCAATCTTTTTGAATATATTTACGGCTTATTATTAAATCAAATTGCCAAATGAAGAAATTATTAGTTGCATTGTTTCTTGGTTTTTGTGTTGTTGGTCATTCGCAAAATAATAGCATTGGTAACAGTGATCCCGATGCTAAGAAAATATTGGATGAAGTCAGTAAAAAAATAAAATCATACAAAGGGATACAGGCAACATTTACATTGAAGATAGAAGATTCCAAAGGTGACCCGCAAGGCTCAAAAAAAGGTACACTGTATACAAAGGGAAATAAATACCGTGTAAATATAACCGGGCAGGAAATTTATTGTGATGGGAAAAATGTATGGACTTATGATAAATCATCAAATGAAGTGACGATCACAAAATTTGACCCGACTATGAATACGATGACCCCACAAAAACTATTATCCAATTTTTATGATAAAGATTTTCTCTATAAATATAATGGTGAACAAAAATTGGGTAATAAAACAGTACAGGAAATTGAAATGACACCTGTAGATAAAACAAAAAATTTTTACAAAATTTATATTTATATCGATAAGGCTAAGAAGACAGTTTACTCCGGCAAGATGCTTGACAAAACTGGTAACAGGTATCTATATACGATAGAAAGCCTTAACGGGAATGCCCCCGTAACTGATGCACTCTTCGTTTTTGATAAAGCAAAATACCCCGGTGTTGAAGTCGTTGACCTGAATGAGTGATTTTACTTTGGGATTCGTCGAGGATGGAGAATAAGCAATAGGCAATGGGCAATAGCAATGGGCAATCTACAATATTACACTTGTTGATTGCCCATTGCTATTGCCCATTGCCCATTGCCCATTGCCTATTGCTCATTGCTCTCCCCCCATCGAAATGTGCTGATATCAAGTCCTGCGAGGTCTAAAACTCTATCTACAACTGTTGCTGCTACTGCTTCTATTGTTTGTGGCCTGCTGTAAAAAGAAGGTGATGCCGGGCAAATAATACCACCGGCAAGTGTTACTGTTTCCATATTGCGGATATGGATAAGATTAAAAGGTGTGTCACGCACAACACAAATTAATTTTCTTCTTTCTTTTAATATAACATCAGCCGCTCTTGTTATTAAATCAGATGAAACACCGGTCGCGATCCTCCCTAATGTCCCCATTGAGCAGGGGACAATTATCATGGTATCATATTGGCCAGAACCAGAAGCAAATGGCGCTGAAAAATCATTTTGTTGAAAAAACCTGGCTGTATAATTTTTGTACGTTGCATGGCCAAGTTCTGTTTCCCATACCTGCTTTGCATTTTCTGTCATCACTACAGATAATTCCGCCCATTGCATTTTCAATTGCGCCAATTTATTTAATAATAGCGAAGCATATAACGATCCACTGGCTCCCGTAATGGCAACGACAATTTTATGCATGGTATTTGTTTAATTTTGCTATGGTTAGCTAAACAAAAATACTATGCAAAAAATTAAACTGCTTTTTTTATCTGCCTGGGTTATTGTCTTTTCCTGTGCTGATAGGGCCACATCAACGAGCGGGCATCTCAAATGGTTGAAGATTAGTGAAGCAGCAATAAACCTGCAAAAAGAAAAAAAACCTGTTTTGATCGATCTCTATACTGATTGGTGCGGTTGGTGCAAAGTGATGGACAGGAAAACATATTCGAACAAACAGGTAATTGATTATATCGAAAATAAATTTTATCCGGTAAGGGTAAATGCTGAATCAAAGGAAACCATTCTATGGAACGGGAAAAGTTATTCGTTCAACCCTAATTATCGCTCAAATGAATTTGCCTTATATATAACACAGGGCCGTCTTGAATTTCCAACCACAGTTATTATCCCGGCCGATGGGAGTGAGCCGCAGGCCATCCCTGGCTATCTGGAGCCAAAAGATTTTGAGTTGATCGTAAAGTATTTTGGAGAGGGCAGCTATGGAAAAGTGCCTTTTGATGAATTTCAAAAGAGTTTTAAGTCAAGCTGGTAAGCACTTTAAGCATTCAGAAAATGAATTTACTGAGCAATTATTTTCAAATTGTCATTCTGACACTTTATCGGGTTTACGGGCTTTCTGCCGCTTTAGCGTTGTAACATCGTTAACCAGAGAAGGTCATTTTATACTGCTTTAAGATTAATTGTCTAAAACACACTTGATTTGAATCAATTTTATTATCTTTTAGAAAAAAAAAGGGATGCTATGCAACCATTTTTTCAATACTAAGATGTTATATTTGACTTTTCATAGGATAAGGTTTAATGGTTAATGGTATTTGATTAGTGCGGCCTCCTCAAAAGGGAGGCTTTTTTGTGCATAGAGGCGAAATATATGTATAATGTTACGCATTGATCATTTAATGATCAATATTGAATATGAATCAAATTTTTTTGGCTACTTATAAAAAGAATCACGCGTGACCAGGAGATTAGAAAAGTCAATTTTTTCTTCTGGTATATATGCAAAACCCGGGACAAAGAGAGGCGGTTCGCTAAGTTTCAAAAGGACTTTATTTTCTTTATTCGCTTTAGCATTTATTTTTCTGTCGAAGCATTCGCGATTATACATTCCAAGACAAACTATATTGACATAGTATTTTCCTTTCGGGACAGTTACTGTTACTTTATTTGAAACAGGATAAAATATTTGTTTAACGACACCAGCCCCGCTGTGATCACACCTGTCGAATACCAGGTAAATTGAATCAACTGAAACATGCTGATCGGGAGCAATATCAAGCGCAATAGTAATAGTTGTTGAATCCTTAAATGAGTTTTTATTTGCAGCCAGGCATATAGTACAGGAAAAGACGGAGAGGAGTAATATGATATACTTCTGTTGCAACAGGTTTTCAGTTTAGGTACAAATTATATTATCAACCCTGTGAAATATTCCATTACTGGGGGGTCGCCGGTAAGGATTTTTATTTTTTTAGTGATATGATTAATATCACCTATGTATAAACGAAGAATTCCCGGTTTTATTAAAACCGGGAATATATTTTTTTCAATTTTTTATTTTGAATAATGATAATAGTGATCCCCGGCCTACGCTTCAGCCATGTGAGGGATGGCTTCTACCTTATAATCGCCCGCATCAAGCTTTTTCTTGGTCTCTTCAAATGCTTTTAACGTGGCTTTTATATCGGCATCGGTATGCACTGCAGTAGGTATGAGCCGGTAAATGATATGTCCCTTTGGGATTACCGGGTATACAACAATCGAACAGAAGATGCCATAATTCTCACGCAAATCCATCACCATTGCCGTTGCTTCGGGAACGTCTCCCTTCATATAGACTGGTGTAACTACGGAATCTGTGTTGCCGATATCAAACCCTTTTTCTTTCAAACCGGATTGCAATTTCCTTGCGTTTTCCCAGAGCTTATCTTTTAGGCTGCGTTGAGTGCGCAATAATTCAAGACGTTTCAAATTGCCTATCACAAATGGCATAGGCAGGCTTTTAGCGAATATCTGGCTGCGGATATTATATCGTATATAATCAATGATGATCTTATCGCCCGAAACAAAAGCGCCTATTGAAGCCATTGATTTGGCGAATGTGGAGAAATACAGGTCTATTTTATCCTGGATGCCCTGTTCTTCACCGGCACCTGCGCCGGTTTCGCCAAGTGTGCCAAAGCCATGTGCATCGTCAACCAAAAACCTGAATTGATATTTGTCTTTCAACGCAGCAATTTCTTTCAAACGGCCTTGGTCACCCGCCATTCCAAATACGCCTTCAGTAATTACCAATATGCCGGCTGTTTTTTGTTTTTCGATAAGAGCAGTCGCCCGTTGCAATTGCTTTTCACAATCATCTACATCGTTATGTTTAAAAACATATCTATGGCCCGGATGTAACCTCAGCCCATCAATAATGCATGCATGGCATTCGCCATCATAAACCACTACATCATGACGGCTGCATAAAACATCGATAATGCTGACCATTCCCTGGTAGCCGTAATTTAATAATGCAGTATCTTCTTTCATCACAAAATCCGACAGTTCTTTTTCCAGTTGCTCGTGGTTATTGCTATTGCCACTCATCATCCTGGCGCCCATTGGCATAGCCAGGCCAAATTGTGCAGCGCTGTCTGCATCTGCCTTTCGCACTTCCGGATGGTTTGCCAGGCCAAGATAATTGTTCAGGCTCCATACGATCATTTCCTTGCCACGAAATTTCATCTTACTACCTATTTCACCTTCTAGTTTAGGAAACGCAAAATATCCATGCGCGCGCTCACGATGCTGACCAATTGGTCCATAATGTTTGATTAACCTTTCAAAAATATCTGCCATTTGCGAATAATTAAGGGTTCAAAAATTGTCGCAAAAATAAAGCATTTAAATTAAAGGGCAAGGCGTTATATTAAATGTGGAAATGTGAGGATGTGAGAAATGTGGGAAATGGTTACGCTACTTTAGGAAGATGGGACACGGATTTATTATGATAATTATGATTTTTTATGATGTATCCGTGAAAATCATAATTATCATAATAAATCCGCGGCCTAATCATTTCCACATTTCCACATTCTCACATTTCCACATTAACACCTGCTTTCATCAATTTTTAACTTTGAATTAAACTGATTCAAATACT
>Ga0207059_1095_pt1 | contig 17127 bp, 18 predicted proteins | sample Alteio_BWMinCont_32_FD_153273 | JGI IMG/M metagenome (GOLD analysis project Ga0207059, IMG submission 153273) | Enriched cells from forest soil in Barre Woods Harvard Forest LTER site, Petersham, Massachusetts, United States -... | ecosystem: Environmental > Terrestrial > Soil > Temperate forest >...
TCGAACAATCAAGTACGTTGCTTATTTTGTTTGTTAATTTTTGTTTTTTACAAAAACTAGGATTTTTTATCTATGTCTCCCAAAATTTTAGCAATAGAGACCACAACGGAGGCGTGCTCAGCCGCTTTATTGAATCAGGGCGCTGTACAGGAACGATATCAACTGGCAGCCCGGCAGCACACACATTTGATCTTGCCTATGTTGGAATCCTTGCTCACCGAAGCGATGTTAAAACTGCGTCATTTGGACGCCATTGCTTTTTGTCCAGGCCCTGGCAGTTTCACCGGCTGCCGTATTGGAGCGAGCGTTGTACAAGCCATTGCTTTTGCAGCAGATCTGCCAGTCATTCAGGTCTCTAGTTTACAGTGTTTAGCACAGGGTGCTTATCAGGCTTTTCAAGCAGAACGGGTCTTAGTAGCAATGGATGCCCGTATGAATGAAATTTATTGGGGAAGTTATCAGTTAGCGGAAAATGGTATTATGTCTGAATTAGATGTAGTTCAGCTTTCTAAGCCGAGCCAATTGTCATCGACGCAGCTAGCTAATTTTATTGGGGTAGGGAGTGGCTGGGATAAGTATTACGATATATTGGCGCTGCAATTCCAGGAAAATCAGTTGCAGCAATACTACCCCAGACGTTATCCTAGGGCGACCGATGTGATAGAGCTGGCTAAGCAAGCGTATCAACGAGGCCAAACAGTCTCTGTGGAACAGGCTTTGCCGGTTTATTTAAGGGAACAAATCACACAAAAGCCTGAAAATTAGGGGTATGCATGGATAAGTATCTACTGAGTATTTTAGTTTGTCCTTTGTGTAAAGGGAGTTTAGTTTACGAAAAATCGGCACAAGAACTTGTTTGTCGATTTGATCGTCTGGCTTATCCTATTCGTGACGAAATTCCTGTCATGTTAGAAACGGAAGCGAGAGAGGTATCCCTAGAAGAATATGATCGTTTAAGTTAATCAAGATGGGTCAATATGGCGGCTGATTTACAAGTTATCATCGATGATGCAGCACAAGCGGTTGCTGATGTTAGGCGTTTGACAGATTTGGATCAATTGCGATCAAATTTATTAGGAAAAAAAAGTATACTCAGTACTCAGCTTAGGGACTTAGTACAGCTACCGGAAGAGGAAAGACCGCGGCGGGGGCAGGCGGTAAATCAGGCAAAACGACAAATAGAGGAGCTGATCAAAGAACGATCGGAGTATTTAAAAAAACAGGAGGTTCACAAACAACTCAGTAGTGAATCTATAGACGTTAGTTTAGTAGGTAGAGGTCAGGGGATAGGAAATTTGCATCCTGTGACAAAAACCCGAGAGCGTATTGAAAATTTTTTTAAAAGCTTTTTGTTAAGTGCTAAAAAATTTTTATATTTCTCTGGTAAATCATCTTCAGCATAGATGGCTTCCACAGGACACTCCGGCACACAAAGACCACAATCAATGCACTCTTCGGGATGGATGACTAACATATTGGGGCCCTCGTAGAAACAATCCACAGGACATACTTCCACACAATCCGTATATTTACAGCGAATGCACCTTTCAGTAACAAGAAATGTCATCGCATTTTCCTCCAAATTCAACCTAGATCAGCCAAGACACGAGCATGTTGGCAATTTATAGAAGCATCCTCTAACAGAGTATTATATCCCTGATCAAGCTGGTGCCCAGGACCGGAATCGAACCGGTACGGTGTTACCACCGAGGGATTTTAAGTCCCTTGCGTCTACCTGTTCCGCCACCCGGGCATTTTTTTCATGGTATTGGAAGGAAACTTCCAGCATGCAGTCTCATAGATTGGAGGCTAGGGCCGGAATTGAACCGACGTACACGGCTTTGCAGGCCGCTGCATAACCACTCTGCCACCTAGCCAAACCTACAAAAAATGGCGAAACCCCTCTTTCAAAAAGCATGCATGAGCGGGAAACGAGGCTCGAACTCGCGACCTCAACCTTGGCAAGGTTGCGCTCTACCAACTGAGCTATTCCCGCAAAGCGGCTGATATTGTAACGGCACCCTCGATGCTGTCAAGCAGATAGATCGTGCCATACCGCCATCAAGTAAATACACATACTCCATAGCGTTAGTAACGCTGCCAGATAAAGCAATGGATATCCTAGCACAGCAAACAGTAACCATACTCCTGGTTTGTAAAGCAACAAAGCGATGAGTGCAAGCATTTGAACCATTGTCTTGATTTTTCCAAGCCGTGACACCGCAATGCGCGCACGCTTGCCTAGCTCCGCCATCCATTCACGCAACGCGGAAACCATAATTTCTCTTCCAATAATAATTGCCGCTGGCACCGCTAAATAAGGTAACGCATGATCACCCACGAGTAAAATTAATGCGGTCACGACGATCAATTTATCCGCAACAGGATCCAGAAAGCTACCGAATCTAGATACTTGATCAAGACTACGTGCCAAATAGCCATCCAACCAATCCGTCATTGCTGCAAAAGTAAAAATGATGGCAGCAACCACATGACTACCACGAAAAGGTAGATAAAACAACAAAACGAAAACAGGAATTAATAAAATACGTAGAACAGTCAGTAGATTAGGGATACCCATGAAACAAAGTCGCTGTAGTTGGCGTTAAGCTGTAGTTGGCGTAAATGATATTCATTAAAGTTTAACTGGTAATGCTAGCCTTTTAAAGAAAAATAAACGCGTTTAGCTAGTGTCTTACTAATTCCTGGCACTTTTTCAATATCGCCAGGACTCGCTGATTGTAGTCCTTGTAAACCACCGAATTGCCGCAACAATTCCCGTCTACGCTGCTTACCTATGCCAGGAATTTTTTCCAAAAGAGAAGTTTGGCGTCGTTTTGCACGTCGACCTCGATGACCCGCTATTGCAAAGCGATGCGCTTCATCACGAATCTGCTGTATTAGGTGTAAGGCTGGTGCATCTACTGTTAAATGAATAGGAGACCTTTTTTGAGATAAAAACAACTTCTCTAAACCTGGTTTACGCCCGGGACCTTTGGCGACAGCAACTAATACAACACCAGTGATTTGCAACTCTTCCAGTACTTGTTCCGCTTGTTTTAATTGTCCTTTTCCACCATCGATAAACAAGACATCGGGAAGCATCTCTTGATGCATTTTGGCATTTCGATAATGACGTCTCAGTGCCTGTTTAATTGCTGCATAATCGTCTCCTGGGATAGTTCCCTCGATATTAAAACGACGGTAGTCCCTCTTACGTGGACCACGTTGATCAAACACAACACAAGAAGCTACCGTGGCTTCCCCTTGACTATGACTACTATCAAAGCATTCCAAACGTTGTGGTAAACTAGCTAATTGCAATGCCGTTTGCAAATTCTCCAGCTGCGTATAAAAAATTTGCCCGTTTCGTGCATGTGCATCCAGCGCTTGCCTAGCATTTTCGCTTGCCAGTGCAAGCCACTCTCGGCGTTTACCCATCACCTTGTCTGAAATTTTCACCGAATGTTGTGCACGTTCAGTTAATGCATTGATTAACCATATTTTATCCTTCAACCGTTTTTCCACCACTATTTCTACAGGAACCGTGTGTTGGCTTTCTGCTTGTAAATAAAACTGTGATATAAAGGCAGATAAAACCTCCGCATCAGTTAGCGTAATGGGTACCTCTGGAAAATAGGCTTTCCCTCCCAACAGACGACCATCACGAACCTGCATTACATAAAACACATAGAGCCCAACATGATGCGCACAACTAAAAATATCCAATTCTCCCTGCCCGACACTAATCACCTGTTTCTGCTGAATTTCTCTTAAAAAGGAAATTTGGTCGCGTAAATACGCGGCAGATTCATAATCAAATTGATTAGCTGCATCTTCCATTTGTTCTGCTAAACTCGTTATGATCGCTTGATTTTTTCCATCCAGAAACAAAATAGTACGCTCGACATCCCTGTTATAATCCTCCGGGGTAATAAGACCCACACAAGGACCAGTACAACGCTTAATCTGATATTGTAAACAAGGACGTGAACGATTACGAAAAAAACTATCCTCACAGGATCGTATCTTAAAAAGCTTTTGCAGTAAATTTACAGTTTCCCTCACAGCAGCTACACTGGGGAAAGGACCAAAATAACGATTTTCTTTTATCCGTGTTCCACGATAAAAAGACAAACGCGGATAACTTTGTTGCACACTTAATGCAATGTAAGGATAACTTTTATCATCACGTAGCAGAATATTATAGTGCGGCTTCATTTGTTTAATGAGATTACTTTCTAACAAAAGTGCCTGGTTTTCTGTTTCAGTACTGATCGTTTCTATAGCGACCACATATCGCATCAATGAGGCGACACGGCTATTTTTTCGTCCTCTAAAATAACTATTCACTCTTTTTTTTAAATTACGCGCTTTCCCTACATACAGTACTTCCTGCTTTGCATTTAAAAACAGGTAAACCCCTGCACTGCTGCTTAAAAACAGCAAACTCGCTTTTAGATCATCACGATCTTTAAGCATTTTTTACTTATCTTCTGCAGGCATTGCAGGCATTGATTTTTCTCCTACTCCTCCATTTCCATCGTCATCCACCATGCTATATCGAATAGCAAGATGCGTTAGCTCTACGTCGTTATGCACACCAAGTTTTTCAAACAAACGATAGCGGTAGGTGTTGACTGTTTTTGGACTTAAACAGAGCTGCTTAGCAATGGCATTCACTTTGGTGCCTTGTGTCACCATATACATCACCTGCAGTTCACGTTCAGAAAGTTGCGCAAAAGGAGACTTTGCTGCATTGCACACTTGACGCAACGCCATACTCTGCGCAATTTCTAAGGTAATATAGATCTGTCCAGCTACAACTTTACGAATCGCTGTAATCAATTCTTCGGCATTGGTATCTTTTGTAACATAGCCAACGGCACCAACTCGAACTAAGCGATCAGGGAAAGGACCTTCCCTACAAACAGTCACTACAATTATTTTTAATTTGGGGTTGACACGCATAAGCCTACGCGTCGCATCAAGACCGCCGATTCCTGGCATCTTCAGGTCCATTAACACAACATCCGGTTTAGTTGCCTTCACCAGATTAATGGCTTGTTCACCATTTTCTGCTTCGCCCACGACTTTTATATCACGAACGTCCTCTAACAGGCGCTTCATGCCTAAACGCACCAACGCATGATCGTCGACGATGACCACGTTAATCATGGCGTGTGAATACTCCTCTTGTCCATGTACTACGACAGCACTTGGCGGAGGGGCAGGGATTCGAACCCTGGAAGGGGTAATCCCCTTAACGGTTTTCAAGACCGCCGCTTTCAACCACTCAGCCACCCCTCCATTCTAACTACTGTATTTTAGCATAAAGCCATCTAAGATGTAGATCGCGGAAGAAAGAGGGGGAAACATTAAAACGTCCATGCTAATTTAGTCCCCGCCGACGCTGTACAAAAAATTCTCGCAGAATTTCAGCAGATTCGTCGGCCAGCAAGCCATCCGTTATCAAAAAACGGTGATGAATCCCCTGATTTTGTAAAATGCTGAACACGCTGCCCGATGTCACTGATGGGTTATCATATGCTGCAAAAACAAGGCGACTAATTCTAGCGTGAATCATAGCACCTGTGCACATGAGACAAGGTTCCAGCGTAACGTACAAAGTAGAACCTAATAAACGATGATTATTCACCGTTTTCGCCGCCTTGCGTAACACTAACATCTCCGCATGCGCTGTAGGATCACACTGTGTAATAGTCTGATTGCTGGCGGTAACTATCAAAGTTCCATTGAGCAGCAGCACAGCGCCCACGGGCACCTCCCCCTGTTTTTCAGCTTGTTTAGCAAGAACAAGGGCTTTACGCATCCAGTAAACATCGATATCACGCCAACCCATGACACACCCGTAAAGCACAAATAGAGGTCACGGTCACGGAAATTCAATTAGCTTTTACAACCACACTGTTTGCAATGATCACACGCGCACCGACACAATTTACGTCGATGGCAACATAAGTATTTAATCAAGGCCCCCACAGCCAAGATAGGCAACATAATATCAAAAAAACGAGAAGCCACAACGATATAGTCGACATAGTCTGGTTTAGCCATACTGGCTGCAATAGCCATAACCACAGCAACAACTATCACTACCACTGGAAAAATTCTACGATACATAACACACTCTCCTTTTAACTGGATAGACAAAATCAATTCTTGGCTAAAGGGCGGTTGCCATATTACCATACTCTGAATTTCAGGACATCTCTCTAAAGTGCCCTTTAGATGGACATGGCACTGCTCTTTGCCTCAGCACCTCAAATAAACAAACACCTGTCGCCACAGAAACGTTTAAACTCTCCACGGTCCCTTGCATAGGAATGACCAATAAATTATCGCAAAGCGCTTTTGTTAAACGCCGTAAACCCTGACCTTCTCCGCCTAATACCAAAGCAATGGCAGCAGTTAAATCCGCTGTGTACAGCGACTGATGCGCGCTGCTATCCAGTCCATAAATCCATATTCCTAATTTTTTCAATTGTCGTAATGTATTCGCTAAATTCGTCACTGTAATGATAGGGGTTGTTTCCGTCGCACCCGCCGCTACTTTTCGGACCACCGGCGTCACATTCACTGACCGATCACGAGTGAGAATAACAGCATCAACATTCGTCGCATTGGCTGAACGTAAACAAGCTCCGAGATTATGTGGATCCTGAATCTGATCGACTACCAATAGCAAAGCGGGTCTTGTTAAATTAGCAATAACACTTAACAAATCATTTTCTATCTTTCTCGCAAGAGATCTGGCCTCTATTAACACCCCTTGATGTTGTTCTCCATTCGTCCATTGATCGAACTGGCTCCGTGACAACACCTGTACTGCAATGTGTTGATGTGCTGCAAGGTGAAGAATAGACCGTATACGTTTATTATCCCGTCCTTCCTGGACGCAGAGCTGTACTACTCTATGGGGTGATTCTTCCAAGATAGCTTTAACTGCATGAAAACCAAAAATAATTTCTTTTTTAGACATGCGACTTACTTTTATTTATTAGCGTTTTTTTTTCGACTTTTTTTCCTTTTTTGTTTTTTTAATTGACAAAAATTTTTAATTTGTTTTTCATCCGCCAGCTCAAAATCAATCTTGCGTTGATCTAGATCGACACGCCCTACTTTAACCCCCAAGCTATCACCTAAACGATAGACAATTCCAGTACGCTCACCACGCAAACGATGCCGCTTAGGATCAAATTGATAATAATCATTATGCAGAGCGGTTACATGCACCAACCCTTCAACATAGATATTTTTCAATTCAACAAATAAACCAAAGCCAGTTACATTGGTAATAATACCTTCAAACACTTCACCAACGCGGTCACGCATAAACTCACACTTGAGCCAATCCAAAACCTCTCGCGTTGCTTCATCGGCACGACGCTCCGTGGTTGAACAATGCTCGCCCAAGCGGCTTATCGTGACGGCATCATAAATAAAATGCTTCGGCTTACGCTTGGCTAAAACATGCCGAATTGCTCTGTGCGTTATTAAATCCGGATATCGACGGATGGGAGAAGTAAAATGAGTGTAGGCATTAAATGCCAAACCAAAATGGCCAATATTATCCGGGCTATACACTGCCTGGCTCAAAGATCGCAAAAGTACCGTTCGAATAAGATGTGCATCAGGTCGATCAACAATGGATCGTAACAGCGCAGAATAATCTGCTGCTTGCGGAATTTTTCCACCGGGTAAACGCAGGCCTAATTCAGCCAAAAATTCTCTCAAATCAGCTAATTTTTCAGCTACTGGTACTGCATGAACACGAAATAAAATAGGAATCTTAGCTTTTAATAAAAAATGTGCAGCAGAAACATTGGCAAGTAACATACACTCCTCAATAATACGATGTGCCACTGTTCGCTCTACGGGAACGATCTGTTTAATTTTACGATTTTGAGCAAAAACAACCCGAGTTTCCGTCGTTTCAAAGTCGATCGCTCCGCGTGTTTCACGATTTTTCCGTAATAATTCGTATAAAGCATATAGATCGTTAAGATGAGGCAATAAATCCCTGTGACTTAGCGGACAATTTTTATGATGCAACCAAGCCGCCACCTCGTTATAAATCAGCCTCGCTCGCGAATGAATCACAGCGGGATAAAACTCAAATTGCTTGAGCTCTCCCTTGGCTGAAATTTGCATGTCACAAACTAGACATAAGCGGTTTAATTGAGGTTTCAAAGAACAAAGCTCGTTAGATAGAAGCTCCGGAAGCATCGGAACCACGGTATTTGGAAAGTAAACGGAGTTCCCTCGTGCCTGTGCCTCTTTATCAAGCTCGCTTTCAGGATTCACATAATGGCTCACGTCAGCAATTGCCACGACCAAGCGCCACCGCTTCTTTTGTCGTTCACAGTACACTGCATCATCAAAATCTTTGGCATCTTCACCGTCAATGGTTACGAAAGGCAGCTGTGATAAATCTTTGCGCGCCTGATCAACAGGTAATAAACCCTCTTGCAACTGCGTTATCTCTGTTTGCACGGAATCTGGCCATGTGTGCGGAATATTGTAATTACGAATCGCTATCTCAATCTCTAAGCCTGGTGCCATGTGATCGCCTAATATTTCGGTAATGCGACCAATGGCTTGTTTACGAAAACTGGGGTAACTCGTTATTTCAACGACAACAATCTGACCTGGTTGAGCTCCACCTTGATCCTCTGCACCAACTAAAATATCCTGAGCAACTCGGGTATTGGAAGGAACGACAAAGGCCACTCCTTTTTCAGTAAAAAAAACGACCTACAAACGAAGGAGTATTATGTTCCAACACTTCGGCAATCACCCCTTCGCGACGATTTCGTTTATCTATACCCACCACTCGTGCTAAAACACGATCACCGTGAAACACACATTGCATTTGACGAGCATTGAGATATAAATCATCGCTGCCGTCATCAGGCACAAGAAATCCAAATCCATCCTTATGACCGATGATACGTCCCCTAACCAAGTTCATCTTATCTGGCAACCCATATCCTTTACGACGAGTTAAGACAATTTGCCCATCGCGCTCCATTGCACACAAACGGCGACGCAGTGCCTCCTGCTGCTCAGGATCCTCCTCTAGACCTAAAATTCGATACAGTTCATCACGTTTGACAAGGTGACCACACTCTTTCAGATAGCCCAAAATATATTCCCGACTCGGGATAGGGTTGGTGTATTTCTCTGCTTCACGCTTGGCAAATGGATCAAGAGGGAGTTTTGGTTTCTTACTGGAAAATCTCATTGTACTCACTTTAAAAATAGGCCCATGTACACCTGAATTATCGAACTTGCTGCTTCAAATTCCATCATTTCAAGACGAAAACACTTTTAAAAATACCTCTTATAAGCCTGTATTTCTATTTTTAAAAACACTCAAAGCAGACCGTTTTATCCTAAACTAAATTCAGCGAGATGTCGCCAAACGCTCCCTGAAATAAAGTGATGGCAACTAAACCGGCTGTTTCGGTCCGTAAAATACGCGGGCCTAAGCATATAGGAACACAGCCAGCGGCTATCGCTAAACTGATTTCAGTTTTTGACCAACCTCCCTCGGGACCCACAAATATCACAACGCGCGGTGCGGAGCTCTTCAATTTTGAAATAGCTTGCACAGCGGTAGGAATCAAAATGGCACGAATATCGGCTTTTATTTCGTTGACTGCTACCACTAAAGGGATTGGCTGGGAAACGGATGGTATCTGCGTTCTACCGGATTGCTCACAAGCGGCTAGCACGACCGCTTGCCAATGTAGTAAACGTTTTTTCCAACGTTCCATAGATAATTTTATACACGAATGCTCGACTAGTAATGGCACAATCCGTGTAACGCCTAATTCTACTGCTTTTTGCAGGGTGTAGTCCATCCTTTCAGGTCGACTAATAGCTTGGCCTAAAACAATCTGTAGGGGAGATTCTCGAGTAATTTGACTGTACTCACCCACTTGTACGGAAACGCTATTTTTTTCAATAGAAACAATTTTTGCTAAAAATTCTCCACCTTCACCGTTAAATAACGTAAACTCGCTACCTACCGTTGCGCGTAGCACGCCGACTAAATGGTGCGCTGCCGCTTTGGACAAATTGATTAGATCATCTGTGCATAGCGGTTGTGGTTGATAGATACGGGTAAGACGCATAAAATGCCTCAGCCACATCTCTTAAACTTTGTGTGTCTTCATCAGCTTCAATCGATTTGCACAAATTATTATGAAAAAAACTATAATACTCATCTTAACGTTTTTTTTCACGGCTTGCTCAAGTTTTTATCAAGCACCTCCCGTCTATCGATCAATGAATCATTATCTACCATGGGCTCAGCGTAAGGCACAACTCAATGCTTTATCCGACTGGCAAGCAAACGGAAATATTACTATACATGCACAAACAGGATATGGTACAAATACGTCATTCAGCTGGCAGCAAATTGGACAAAATTATCAACTACGATTATTTGGTCCTTTTGGCATACAAAGCATCCTACTTGCTGGAAATCCTCGACAGGTTACGCTGTTAGCCCATGATCAAGCCGTCACCGCACGTAATGCAGAAGAATTACTGGCACGACAACTGGGATTGCACTTGCCTGTTTCACAGTTGTATTACTGGTTACGTGGATTACCAGCGCCACAAGCTCGTTATCGCATCAACCTAGATGCTTATAATCGCGCGATGAAATTACGTCAATCTGGCTGGCATATTAACTACTTACAATATACAAATCGTGGAAAAGTAGACATTCCACAACGGATCGATCTTTATAATTGCCAGTGGAAAATAAACATTCTAATAACGGATTGGAATCTTAAATGATCCAATGAAGAAATGACCAGTGAGAGCGAGTATCAGACTACATGTAATTTTTTTACATCCCTAATTGACATAAAAGGCAACAATCCTCAGAATACAAACGTTTTCGATTGGATGTTCAAGAACACATGGTAGCTTTGAGATATTATTCCGCAAGGTTGACCGGTGACAGGTGTCATCTTTACGATCGCCTTTACAAATGTATGAATGGGTTCTATGGAAGATTGGGGTGTCGCCAAGTGGTAAGGCACCGGGTTTTGATCTCGGCATTCCTAGGTTCGAATCCTAGCACCCCAGCCAGTATCTACCGACTAAATTTTTTGTTTCTCCTGTCTTATTTCGTTAATTCATTCACACCGACTTAAGGGGAAACTCTGTGTCAGAGATGATGATCTTTACTGGAAATGCCAACTGCGTTCTCGCCGAAAAGGTAGTGGAACATTTAAACATGGAATTAGGAAAAACCACTGTCGGACGTTTCAGTGACGGTGAAATTATCGTAGAAATTTTACAAAATGTGCGTGGCCAGGATGTCTTCATTATACAACCCACCTGCCCACCGGTGAATGATAACTTAATGGAATTAATCATTATAGCTGATGCGCTGCGTCGAGCATCTGCCAAGCGTATTACGGCAGTGATTCCTTATTTTGGTTACGGACGCCAAGATCGACGCATCCGCTCCTCTCGTGTCCCTATCACGGCTAGAGTCGTCGCCGATATGATCACGACCGTCGGCATCACTCGGATATTAACAGTTGACCTACATGCTGATCAAATCCAAGGTTTTTTCAACATACCTGTTGATAATGTCTATGCCACTCCAGAAATTTTAAGCGATATTCAGGCCAGGCATCTTTATAAAGCAGCGGATCCACTCATTGTTGTTTCTCCCGATGTAGGTGGCGTGGTACGTGCCAGAGCTATTGCGAAACGGCTGAATGACACGGATATTGCCATCATTGATAAACGCCGTGTCGGTCCTAATAAAACCGAGGTCATGCACGTCATTGGTGACGTCAAGGATAGAAATTGTTTATTAGTAGATGATATTGTCGATACAGGTGGCACTTTATGCTTAGCCGCTCAATCTTTAAAAAAAAATGGTGCTAAGGGAGTAATGGCTTATTGCACGCATCCAATTTTATCAGGAGACGCTATTCAAGCAATAGAAGCTTCCTGTATCAACGAATTGGTCGTAACGGACACCATCCCCTTACATGAGCAAGCCAAACGATGTAAAAAAATCAGTCAACTAAGTTTAAGTAGCATGTTGGCTCAGACCATCTGCCGCCTGAATAACGAAGAATCTGTTAGTTCGATGTTTGTCGATTAATCCCTCAGCACAACATCACAGACTGTGGTTTCAACATGGGAATCCAGCTGTCATCAAAAAATTGCCAAACCTAACATTCTAGTTTACCCTGACGGCCGTTCCTAACGCCGGAGGGGTGTCCGAGTGGCTTAAGGAGCACGCCTGGAAAGCGTGTGTAGGTTTAATCCCTACCGCGGGTTCGAATCCCGCCCTCTCCGCCAGTTTCTAATACTCGAATCTTATTTGCTAACCAGCCTGCAAAAGCTTTATAATAAATCGCCTCTAAAAATTAGAAATACAGGCAGTTATAGAAGGCTCTAAACAAAGCGTATGGTGGTTGTATTGGTCCCTTCGCAGCGCAAAGCAGCGAACCCCGTCAGATCCGGAAGGAAGCAGCGGTAGTTGTAGACGCGGGTGCCGAAATATGGCTGGTACAACTGCCGCCATTCAAGGGGATTGTGACACATTGTGAGTTACCAAGTCCTTGCTAGAAAGTATCGACCTCGTTCTTTTACTCAGTTCATAGGGCAGGACTCTATCTGCCGCATCTTAAAAAATGCATTACAAAGTAAACGAATTCATCATGCATACCTCTTTACGGGGCCTCGTGGCGTTGGCAAAACTACCTTAGCACGACTATTAGCCAAGTGCTTGAACTGTCGAGAAAGCGTAACAGCTGAACCCTGTGATCAGTGTACAAACTGCCACGCTATCAATGAAAATCGGTTTATCGATCTCATTGAAGTGGATGCTGCCTCACGGACTAAAGTGGAAGATACCCGCGATCTGCTAGCAGATATTCACTACGTTCCTAGTCAAGGACGTTACAAAATCTACCTAATTGATGAAGTACACGCGCTTTCTGCAAATAGTATCAATACGTTTTTAAAAAAACTTGAAGAACCGCCACCACATGTTGTTTTTCTGTTAGCGACAACCGATCCACAGCGCTTGCCAACGACTATTCTTTCACGTTGTCTACAATTTCATCTGAAGGCACTGTCTATCGATCAGATCCATCAACATCTCGCCACTGTCTCGCAAAATGAAAGCGTCACTTATGAGATGGGAGCATTACAAGCACTAGGCCAAGCTGCACGCGGCAGCCTACGCGATGCTTTAAGTTTATTAGATCAGGCCATTGCCTATAGTAATGGCCATCTGACTGAACGAGATATGAAAATCCTACTCGGTAGTACCGCTACGGTAGAGATCAGCACACTACTTAAGGCACTGATTGCTCATAGTAGTGAGCAGCTTTGGTCGATTAAGGAAGAATTGAGCGCACAGGCTGTGGATTTCATACAAGTAACTGATGAGCTACTCACCCTATTGCATCGTATTGCACTGGCTCAAGTATTGCCCGAGGAATTCAGCCGATCCGATGAAACGATCCAACAAATTTCACAACAACTCTCCCCAGAGGATACACAACTTTACTATCAGATCGTTTTACGGAGTCGGCAAGATCTAACGCTGGCGCCAACTCCATGCTTAGGTTTTGAAATGATGTTATTGAGGATGTTAGCCTTTATACCGTTGAACGACAGCCTAAACCATGTAGCAGAAGAAATACATCCAACTGATAAGCTGCTGCCCGTTCCTTTAGAAAAAAATCCTCCACTGATGGAGTCTACAGAACCGATAAAGGCTACGGAACTCGATAACACAATAGAAAATGCCGTAGTAGACTGGACCCGTATAGTTAAACAATTAAATTTAACGGGCATAACCCATACTTTTGCCCATCAATGTGTTTTACAAAGCTACACCAATAACCACGTTACGTTATTACTGGATCCTAAGCAAACTGCACTACATACATCGAAACAAGAAGAAAAACTAGCTCAAGCCCTCTCCCGTTTCTTTGGCAAGCCTATCACTTTATCGATTCGGCTTGGGAACAGCAACATACCGACACCTGCACACTATGAACAACAACAAAAATTCCAGCGATTGCAGCGCACCACCGAAATTTTAGGGAAGGATCCTACAGTTCAAGCTATTATCAAGACATTTGGCAGTAAGTTGCATTCCGGATCTATCCAATTTCTGGACAAAGATTGATTCTAATGATAAAAACGAGTGATTGTCACCCAGGGGAGGATAAATAAGCATGACCATGAAAATTGATATCGATAACCTTTTGAAACAAGCACAGGACATGCAGTCAAAAATGCAGTCCGCTCAAGAAGCGCTAGGAAACGTCATTGTTACGGGAGAAGCTGGTGGTGGATTACTCAAAATTGACATAGACGGTAAACACACTGTTCGATCTATCTGGTTGAACCCTACGCTGCTACAAGAAAGTAAGGAGTTTATAGAAGAATTATTGGTTAGCGCATTTAATAATGCACTAGCAAAGGTCGAAAAAGCCTCACGTCAAAAATTAAGTGATATAACAGCACAAATTCAAGCAACACTTACTGACAATATAACAGAAGCTTGAGCAAGTGAATTTTACTGATGATGGTTTTTAGTCCATTAATCACACAGCTTATTGCGAGTCTACGCTGCTTACCAGGCGTTGGACCCAAGTCTGCGCAGCGCATAGCCTTCCATGTACTAGAAAATGCTAGGTCAGATGGATCACAATTAGCCAAGGCCCTTGTTCAAGCTATTCAAAAAGTCGGAAATTGTGAGCAATGCCGCAGTTTAAGTGAAACACAAATTTGCGCACTATGCGCTAATAGCAGTAGAGACGGCACTCTACTCTGCGTTGTGGAAACGCCGATTGACGTGATGGCTATAGAGCAAACTGCTAGTTATCGTGGCCATTACTTTGTGCTCATGGGACGTTTGTCACCTTTAGATGGCATTGGACCAGAAGATATTGGCATTGGACACTTTATAAAGCGGCTCAACAAAAATCCACCACAGGAAGTTATTTTAGCCACAAACCCGACAGTAGAAGGTGAAGCAACAGCGCATTACCTTGCAGAATTGATCAAACAACAAGGTATAAAGATCAGCCGCATAGCCCACGGCGTCCCCTTGGGCAGTGAGCTCGAGTTTGTCGATGGCAACACCTTAGCTCGGTCACTTCAGTTCCGCACAGTAGTTTAGATTCGTCAATTTCCCTTGGTAATTAATATACGACTGAATCGCTTGGTGGTAAGGTCAACCCCCCATTTTTAGTTACATGAAGTAGTTTTTCAATGAGACCTACTTATCAAAAGCATTGCTGTATGCGCAGATGGCAACGGGACACGCTTTACACGATAAAGTTGTAGGTCCTTTTGTAGCAGATTATCGGCAGATGCTAAATAGACAACATGTGACTTCTGTAGAGGCTGAAACTGTAAGTGCCAGGTCTTTTGGTAGTGAGCGATTCCTAGCCACAGAGGTGTGCCATTACTAAATTGTGTATGAGCTCTCCAGAGTTTTAAAACTAATAAAGTATGAGTGCTCTGGTAATATTTTAGCATGGTTAAAGCGGGTTTTTCTCCAGCGTTATCCGATATAAATGGAGGGGTAAACGAATCGTGCTGACGTAAACTCAGCTGATAAAGTGTCGTTAAAAACTTTGCCTTATGGAGTGTGTGCCAGCCGCGTTTTTCCAAGTGGTGTTGAATATTAGGTAGTGTTTCAGCCCATTGAATATTCAGCGTTTCTATGGGTTTTCCAAAACGATTCATCCGGTAAATAGGTTTTTGTTGTTTTGCATGTTGCCACCAGTCACGGATGTCTAGCACCGATTTAGGTGCTACATACAGGCGATAATTTTGCAGTTGTTGAGGGTATTCGTGAATAAGATTAGCCCCCCACAAAATGAAAAGAACGACAAAACCGATGACGCCAAGTTTGGTAGCTGAGAATGCATTACGTTGCCTTTTTCGCCGATACGAAAGTGTGACACCCGTGACAAGGCTCATACCTAAGAAAACACCACCAATAATATCGGTCAACCAGTGAGCGGTTAAGTAAATTCTAGAAAATAGGTTTAAAAAAACAATGAATAAAATTAGTCCATAAAGCAGCATTCGCCAGGATTGTACAGCATAATTTCCGACGGTTAACACAGCAAAAAATCCCAGCAGTGCGACACTGCTAACCGCGTGTCCACTGGGAAATGATGCGCCCGCAGGCGTATGCATTAAACCATGAGGACGAGGCAATTGTATTGTATATTTAAAAATGTCTACTAATCCGAAGTTCAAAAGTCCGAGAATACCCCAGTGTAATGCGGTCCAAAAATTACGTTTAAATAGCAAAACTGCCAGGACAATGGCCCAAAAACCACATAACACACGCGGGCTAAGTTCCGTTATCGCAATAAAAAATTTGTCTAATGTAGGTTGCCTAAGACTTCGCATGAAGTAATAAATAGGTTCATTGACATAGGTCGCTACGCTATGGAAGGAAGTACCAAAGGCTAGTAATAGAAATGCTAAAAATAAAAAAATACTGCACAAAGCCAGCGTGAATTGCTTATGTGATTCTGGGAAACGAGGATCTATAAGAAGGGATGCCAATGATCTAAATCGCTGATGATGACATGAAAAGCTCCATAAATAAGCAATTTGCTTGTTTAATAAATGGCTAAACCAGGCATAACAGGATTGTATGGAAGACTTTATAGAAGCGTATAGCAACCAGGAAAATAATAAAAGCAAAATGACGAAGAAGATGAGTTTAATAGCAACATCGGGAGGTAACTGCTGTGAAGCCTGGCCCAGTAGTATGCCGGGCAGCATGTAGATGGGCACCCAAGCAATAGCAGCAATGATGTCAGCAATGAGAAATTGGCGATAAGGCATACGTACCACGCCAGCAATGAAGGGTAACACGGCACGAATGGGACCCATGAAACGTCCAACAAAAATACTTTTACCACCGTGTTTTTCAAAAAAATGTTTTTCCTTTTTGCAAAAGTTTGGGGTAACGATGAAATAATCGGAAAGTAGAGGTGCGTTCATAGTAATGGGAACCTATCCAAAAACTTAAAACATCTCCCGCAATGGCGCCTACGATTGCCC
>Ga0207059_1096_pt1 | contig 17102 bp, 15 predicted proteins | sample Alteio_BWMinCont_32_FD_153273 | JGI IMG/M metagenome (GOLD analysis project Ga0207059, IMG submission 153273) | Enriched cells from forest soil in Barre Woods Harvard Forest LTER site, Petersham, Massachusetts, United States -... | ecosystem: Environmental > Terrestrial > Soil > Temperate forest >...
TGATCATGCTGAGCAAGTGCCACCTGGATTTATGGTTACACTGCACACGCTAAACACACCTATTGCGGGCATGGAAGATCCAACACGGCACTTCTATGGCCTACAGTTCCATCCCGAAGTCACACATACCCAGTATGGTAAAGAGATATTGGAACAATTCCTCATAAATATTTGTCACTGTCAACCCAGTTGGACAGCTAATAAAATTCTAGAACGCGAAATAGCAGAGATAAAACAAAGAGTAGGGAAAGAAAAGGTGTTATTAGCCCTCTCCGGTGGTGTAGATTCTACCGTGCTCGCTGCTTTGTTACATAGGGCCATCGGCGACCAATTACTTTGTATCTTCGTTAATACCGGACTACTACGAACCTCAAATAAAAACCTAGCCATTCAGGCGCTAGCTGACGATATGAAGATTTCCGTAATCAAAGTAAATGCATCTCAGCACTTTTTAAAAGCATTAGCTGGGATTACTGATCCTGAGGAAAAGCGCAAAACGATTGGCAGCCTCTTTGTACAAATATTTGAGACAGAGGCCAGTAAACATCCAGACATCGCTTGGCTAGCACAAGGTACCATCCATTCCGATGTTATAGAGTCAGCTGGCACTGCTACACAAAAAGCTCATGCTATTAAATCCCACCATAATGTCGGCGGACTTCCCGACACATTAAAACTTAAGCTGTTGGAGCCATTACGTGAGTTATTCAAAGATGAAGTATGCCAATTAGGATTAGAATTGGGTTTGTCGCCAAAATTAGTCTATAAGCATCCCTTTCCAGGTCCCGGATTAGCTATACGGATTTTAGGTGAGGTCAACCAAAAAAATATCGATCTCGTACGTAAAGCAGATAATATTCTTCAAGAAGAACTGAAAAAACACGATCACTACGCTAAAATAAGCCAAGCCTTCTGTGTATTTCTCCCTGTCAACTCTGTCGGCGTTATAGGAGACGCACGTCAATATGCACCTATCATCGCTATACGCGCCATAGAAACCATCGATTTCATGACAGCCCGGTGGGCACATCTCCCCCATGTGTTGTTAGAAAGCATATCCAATCGCATTATTAACGAGGTCCCTGGTATTTCACGCGTCGTTTATGATATATCTGGAAAGCCGCCGGCGACCATCGAATGGGAATAAATTAATATGTTACAACTCATCAAAACCTGGCTAATGCGATACGTTTTTGATCCAGAATTGGCGATTGTGTGGTTATTCTTGCTTTTTATCGTTCTCGTATTTTCTTTTTTAGGAAAAATTTTGGCACCGGTATTTGTGAGTATCGTGCTTGCTTATTTATTACAATGGCCCATCGGTGCTTTAGAAAAACTTCGTGTACCTAGGCCAGCAGCAGTTTTAGGAGTATACATTTGCTCCTTAGGCGCCCTAATTTTAGGAATTGTAGGCTTATTGCCTTTGCTGTTTCGTCAATTGAGTAATCTATTAGCCGAGCTACCCAATCTGGCAGCGCGAGGTCAAGCTATTTTACTGTATCTGCCAACACGTTACCCTGATTATATTGCAGAGCAACAAATTCAGGAATTGATATTACAATCCAAATCCGGGCTAACTCACCTTGGCCAGCAGATTTTCTCTACCTCGTTGCTTTATATCCCAAACCTCATTGCCTTTACCATTTACTTCGTATTAGTTCCATTGCTGGTTTACTTTTTTTTAGCAGATCAGAAAAAAATTCTGGTCTGGTTCACGCGGTATTTACCTGCAAAACGTCGTTTAATTTCACAAATTTGGAAAGAAGCGTACGCACAAACCGGCAACTACGTACGAGGCAAGGCCTTAGAAATGCTGATTGTCTGGGTTGTGACATATTTAGCTTTTACAGTGCTTGGCCTGCAATATGCTATGCTCTTAAGTGTATTGGTTGGTGCTTCCGTAATCATCCCCTACATCGGTGCCGTCATGGTAACGATTCCAGTTGTTATCGTGGATTTTTTACAGTGGGGCTGGACGGCACATTTTGCCTATCTCATCGCTATCTACACAATCATCATTACCTTAGATGCCAATTTATTGGTACCATTTTTATTTTCTGAAGCTGTTGATTTACATCCCGTTACCATCATCATTGCTGTACTTATTTTCGGCGGGGTATTGGGATTTTGGGGAGTATTCTTTGCCATTCCTTTAGCCAGTGTAATAAAGGCAATTTTAAATGCGGTTTCTTATAAAGAAACCAGTGTTTAGTACCTAGTACATTAGCTTTGATGTTTCTATGTAGTGTTATATTTTTTACCGCAAGGAACATTACCTCTATGATTTGATGATCGCCGTCATATCACTTGTTTTCATGGTAACTTTTCCACTAAACTACCACCGATGTTTTAATTATTAGAATAAAAATGGTGGAAATATGCCAACAAACATAAAAATAACAAGAGGGCATCGTGGGTCTGTACCGTGTGAAGTAACAGCATATACGATCGCATCAAGACATGCACAGGATCTACAGAACAAGTCTCATGCAGTTCGCACGGCTTCTCTCCCCCCGAATCATCAAGCTACATCAAGCAGCGTCAACGTAAGTAATAAAGTTCTGATATACATTGCGGAAGACCACCTGCCAATAGGTTGTAAGGCAGAGCTGATTCATCAGGGGTTTTGTCGTTTAGAACAACTAGAACAACTAGAACAAAATTCTACACAGCATACAGTGCTATGCACTACCTTAAGACAGTACATGCAACCACATAAGAGTACACTTAAAAATGATAGCTTTTTACGCCTTGTAGGATTGGAAGTTACAGGGAAAACTAAGACAATGCTAAATGCCACACCAGATGTGGCTCTTCTTCTATTTACCAGTATATTTATACTTCTGCTCTGTGCTTCCCCTGCAACTATACTATTCCCTGTTATCTTTGGTACGCTGGGAGCAGTATTTGTGGTTACATCAATTACGTTGGCTGGCCTGACCCTTGGTACTAAATTGGGGTGGTTTCAAATTCCTGGTATAAAATACGTCCAAGATCAAATTACACTGGAGGAGAGGCAGAAGAGCGAAGCGCAGCTTCGACAATTGGTAACAACAGTAGGAGATACCTGTGGTAGCAATAGCGACACTGGGGCACCAGCAAATGCTTCAGCTGATGTTCCATGTTTAGCTGAGCATGCTACAAGCTCCCAATCCGGCTATAATGGTAAGTATTTCAAATCTCAACAATCTTTATCTTCTACGGAGGAGCTGTCTGAGGACCAGGCCAGCTGTACACAGAGCATGAGCAATAGAGTATAGTTATTGAATTTAAAGAAAAGGGATAGGGAGGGAAAGGTATGCCTAAAACAATTCGCATCACTAGGGAAAATTCAGACGAAACTGAAACACGAGTAACAGCATATCGGCTAATGGATTACCAAGTAAGAAGATTAAAAAATTGCACTGCATTTGCTTTATTCAGCTCTGATTCAGAGGCGATGCATCAAGAACCTTGCACTCTTAGTCTTCCGTCAGAATACAACCCGTATATGTATGTGTACATTAAAAAAGAACAGGTACCAGACTGCATGCAGCATCTGATGGAACAAGCTTTATCTTATGTAGAAAATAATTCTAACCAATTGACATTGACTCTGAGAGTAGTCAATGCCTTGCGAAGGTATGCGGATGCTAGACATATGAAAACTGAACTTGCATCAGTCAATGGTTCTGTATTAGAAATTAAAGGGTTAACTGCTGCGGTAGTACGTACGTTATTAATTATGATTCCTCTTATATTATTGACGATGGCTATGATCGGTATGATTGGTATAGCACCACTACTCCCAACATTAGTAGCTACTCTTTTTATGGTGTCGATAATATTTTTGGGCGCGCTAACTATATTGATATCTTTTTGCATGGAATGGAAATCCTGCCAAGTCGCTAGCGTAAGGCTTGTCTCGCCTACTGAGGAACGTCGATCTACTATTTTTAATCAGATCGAAACCCAGCTGCAGAACTTAGTGGAAAGCACAGAGGTAACATTGCCAGTGGTAGCAGAGACTGATGAACTAGCAAATGTTGCAGCAAGCAATTTTCCACCTTTAGTTAACTGTGCTGAAAATCCATCACATTATACATTTCCGTTTTTTTTATCTCAGCAAATTTTCCCGAATGAAGAGTCATCAAGTTTACTGAGATCGACTATTTGATTAAAAAATCGAACGTGCAAGCTGTTGAGCGTAAGTCGCTCCATGAGCTTACCCCAGATTTTTGAACTCATAATTAATTATGCAAAACAGAACAAAATTAATAGAAGAGATTAGATGCGAATCTTTTTAACTCACAGCAAGCGGTATGCCTGATCACATGACTGGCAAAAGCAAAGCTTCCGCGCAGTCATTCAAGGAGAGAATCGCGGTTCTCTCCTTGAAAATCCTCATCGCGTAAAGAAAGTACTTGAAGTTGCGCATTCGCAACTTCAAGTACAACGAGTAAATGAAAAAAATTGTAAACAAATCAATACACCTATATACTGCTAGACTGTTGGTTTTTTTGTCGCCTTGTTGACAGAGACCTGATGGACATCAATCATCCAAAGCCCTTCTCATCGGCTAAAACAGAAGTCAAAAAGCGTACCGATAGAAAGGTGGCTTGGCCTGCCTATGAGCTGGCTTTTTTGGATCATGATTTTTTACTGCATAAGTCTCTGCGATCGGTACGTTTACAGTTGGAATTGCTAAAGCCAGAGCTTTCTCAGCAAAAATTGAAAATCGAATCGACCATTGTCGTATTCGGTAGCGCCAGAATCCCAGCTCATGATGCGGCGAAACAGCAGCTGAAACAAGCACAACAAGAATTCAAAACTAATCCGGAGAATCCTCGTTACAAAAAAGCGCTTAAACTAGCTCAAAAACAATTAGAAAAATCTAATTATTACCAAGAAGCGCAGCGTTTTAGTCAAATCGTCTCTGAACGTTGTCAAAAAAATAAACGACGACATTTTGTCATTGTGACAGGTGGTGGCCCTGGTATTATGGAAGCCGCTAATCGTGGCGCACAGGATGTACAGGCCAAAAGCATTGGTTTGAACATCGTCTTACCACATGAACAGTCACCAAACCCTTATATTTCTCCAGAGCTTTGCTTTCAATTTCATTATTTTGCGATCCGAAAAATGCATTTTCTCATCCGTGCACGTGCCTTAGTCTGCTTTCCTGGCGGTTATGGTACTCTCGATGAATTATTTGAAGCCCTTACCCTACTACAAACTCATAAAATTAAACCGATCCCTCTCTTGTTGTTCGGAAAAAAGTACTGGTCTAAACTCATTAACTTTCACTTGCTAGTCAATGAAGGAATGATTTCCCCTAATGATCTAAGATTATTTCGTTACGTGGAATCTGCTGAACAAGCATGGAAGATCATCGCTACGTTCTATGATCTTCCAATGAAATAAATAAAGACCCCCTAATGGTTTTTTAATAAAAACAGCGCTAATATACTTGCGTGCATAAAGACGCGAGAACAAGCAAGGTTTGCTTTTTAATTGAACTGCTCGCTGATTCAGTGACATTGCTTTTAAAAAATTTATTTACTAAAAATATCAAAAACAGTATGCAGCAGCTTTGCAGAAATTTAAAGCATTTATTTAATCTTAATAGACTTTATTTAATCGCAATAGTAGACTTTATTTCTAGCTTATCAGCGTGTCATACTTAAATACGGCTGACCTCATGAAAAAAATAATAAAATCACACAATTAATAATATTAATAACATTAAAAAGGATATTAATCATGCCAGCTCACACTGTAACTCCTACCGCTACTACAACCATCGCAAAGTTTAAAAAAAGTGATATTCGTTCCATACTGGGAACGGATGGTTCTCTACTAACCATTATTAGCATGGAGAGCCCGAAACAAACTGGATCCAATTTTAAGGCTTTTGTTGTATTAGTTAACGATAGAGTAGAAACTGATAACGTTTCCCTCCTATATATACTTCTTACAGGTGAACTGCATATACATTATCTTCTCTTACAATATCCTAAAGATCCAGAGCAATCGGAGAACGACTATAAAAAATTTATTACTGAAAAAGCAAAAGAGATGAATGAAAAATGGCAACGGGATAATGAAGCCACTCTTCAGCATTTAAAGTGTAAGGTTGCAATAATAACGTGGGGACAACTACGCAGCGACCATGAAAATACCTTTCAAGTTACCCGCCGTGTAATTCAGTATTTGTATAACAATGAACAGGAGTTTCAAGAGATAGTCGATCAACACAGTAAAATATGGCATGGAAATAAACTTTACAAAAAACAACAAGCCTTACACTCACCAGGAGCTGAAAGTGAAAGCCTCCTTTTAGCTTGCCGGAATGCCTCGGTTAATTATATAGTGGAAGAAGCGGCGTTTGTAGCTGCCATACTATCATCTATGCGCTATACCGGTTTTTGCTATCCTGGACAAGCAAACAAACCTATCGAATGGTTGCAAAATCACCAAGAGCATCTACCAGCAACAAACCGCCTCCCAATTTGCGTAGAGTACGAGCTGACCACAAAAAAACTGCAATCTGATCAAGCTGTGCAAAACTCAAAAACAGTAAAAGATCGAGAAAAATTGCAGCAAAGTCCTAACAAAAAAGCTATAAGAAATGAATTGCGTATTATAATAACAGAAACGCTTCATCAGCACAGGCAACAGCGTTTAGCACAATTGGAATTTTTTTTTCAGATGCAACCATTGCTAAATCCTGTCTGTACACCCGAAGTAGTACTGCTATCTAACAAAACTGTTCAAGCATTGGGTAAAACAACACAAGAGTTAAATAAACAAATGCATATTATGCTAGAAAGACAGCTAGCCGCGGTTGAAAAGCAAGGTGGCACTGCAGCACTGCTACTTTTCCGCTGGCAAGTTCTGGTTACAATATATAATTTCACCGCATCTACTACCGCATTTGAAAAGCAAAATGGTACTACGGTATCAAGCCTCTTCTTCCGGACATTTGATACTATGGAAACATCTTTCACTACAGCTAAGGCAGAACCTAAATGCAGAAAATTCAGTTGCTAGACAAAGATCTGTATCTGCTAGTTAATTTTTTTAGTAAAAACGTTTTTGTCCCCATGAATGTTTTTATTTTAAATTCTGCGGGTTCTATTGTTTGGGCTAGTGATCGCTTGCTTAAGGAAGCTAATGTAGAGCAATTAGAATCAATTTTGGGTAAAAGTGTAGCCATCTTTGGAAACACAGTTTACGAGGGCGTGATAAAGGTTATGTACAGCAAAAAAGAAGAAATGGTAGTCGAAAAATACAATACCAGTCATTATATTACTTGTAGATACCCTGTCGTTGATTCGGATGGAATGATCAAATACATTGCTGGCGTCTCATTCAATATCGACCAAATTAAACAAGCTGAATTCGCGAAGCAAGAATTTTTACAAAACATGGCACATGATTTAAGGACGCCTTTAGCAGGTATCATCGGTCTATCCAGCCTGCAAGCTGCAGGAGATATCCGTGATCCCGAAGAAGTAAAAGAGTATGGTCGCATGATTCATGGTGCTGGCGAGCAGCTATTGGAATTATTCAATACCGTCATTCAAATCATCGACACAGAACATATGACAGACTCAGTGAAAGCAGCTCCTCTTGATTTAGCTGACCTGGCTAAAGAGTTGCAAACACTGATGGAACCCTCTGTTTACAACAAAGGATTACAGTTTAAGCTAAAGCTGAGCGCTGAATTACCGATTGTCCTCAGCGATCATGTTCAGCTAAAACGTGTTTTGCTCAACCTTCTGTCTAACGCCGTTAAGTTCACCAAGCAGGGTGAGGTGGGCTTAACCGTTACACTGTTATCCGTAGAAAATGATCAGGCAAAAATAGAAATGCAGGTAGTGGATACAGGCATTGGGATTGCGGAGAACCACCTCGATAAAATATTCGATCGTTTTTACCGTGTACACCCATCCTATCGTGCGGAATATGACGGTTATGGCGTCGGCTTATACTTGGTGAAAGCGGCTCTGCAATTGTTGAAGGGAAATATAGAGGTCTTTAGTGAAGAAGGAAAGGGAACCTGTTTTACTTTACAATGTAATTTTCCTGTGTTTCACCAAAATCGATATAAAATGTAAAAGTGTTACCACCAAGCGATGCAGTTGTATATTAATTACCAAGGAAAATTGACGGATGTACTGCTCGTACGTGAAGATGTGAATCTTTTTAACTCACAGCAAGCGGTATGCTGATCACATGACTGGCAAAAGCAAAGCTATTTGGTTAAATATACTCCACTCTATCGATTCTTACACTGAGTACACCTGCCGGTATCTGCATGTCTACCCTATCACCTTCCTCTTTTCCTATCAGAGCTCTTGCAATGGGAGAAACTATAGAAATTTTACCCTGTTTAATATCCGCTTCATCTTCACCAACAATTTGATAAACAAACGTTTCTTCAGTCGTTATATTGACGAAATGCACCGTCGCGCCAAAAATAACCTTGCCATGATTCGCAATCTTTCTTACATCAATCACCTGGGCAGTAGCTAATTTATTTTCAATTTGAGCAATACGTCCCTCAATAAAGCCCTGCATTTCCTTAGCTGCATGATATTCACCATTTTCCTTGAGATCGCCATGAGCCCGCGACACTGCAATATTATTGATCACCTCTGGACGTTTCACAGTTTTCAATTCATATAATTCATTTTCCAGGCGTTCAGCACCCAGTACTGTCATAGGAAATTTTTGCATGCTCTTTTCTCTATCAAATTCAGACGACACGCGAAGCCAACAAGTATCAATCAACATGCACCGCTAACGTAGTCATGAAAAATTATGATCATACCTGTTTACAATAGATTTTTCGAGCATCTGCCTCCTTCCTCATGTAGACCTATCTTGTATTAAAGGCGTTTTTAGAAATTAAAAATTTTATTTAAAACAAGACATGATGGCGGTGAGTAGATGCTACCTGTTAGCTTTGTTTAGTAAAAAAGGTTCGCATCGCTTCAAGCCACCGCTTTGACTGAGGATAATGGTTTGCAGTAGACGGCTGAGAGGACGTGGAGTAACGATGCCCTTCAACCTGATTTTGCAAGATTGAAGATTTTTCAGACAGCTGGTCCTCTAGTTTTTGCACTAAATCCTTTTGATCTTTGCTGAGATTAACCGGTGTCTCCACAAAGACACGACATAGTAAATCACCTGATGCACCAGGACGTCCTGGAACCCCTTTGCCACGCAAGCGCAGTATTTTTCCACTTTGCGTTTCGGCAGGAATATGCAATTTCACAACACCTGTCAAGGTAGGAACCTCAATCTCTCCACCCAGTATCGCTGTTGCAAAATTAATAGGCACATCAGAATATAAATTATTCCCTTCACGTTTAAATAAGGCATGTGGCCTTAGATGAACCTGCACATATAGATCACCTGCTGGCGCACCACGTGTGCCAGCTTCACCTTCACCGCTTAATCGAATTCGGTTTCCTTCATCAATGCCTGCTGGAATTTTGACAGATAAGGTTTTTGCTTCCTGTACTTGACCTTGGCCACGACAATCTGGACAAGGATCTTTAATAATGTCTCCACGTCCATGGCATTCAGGACAGGTTTGCTGAATTGTGAAAAACCCCTGTTGAATGCGTACTTGACCCTCCCCTGCACAAGTTTTACAGAGTATAGGTTTATTACCTTTTCGCACACCTGTTCCAGCGCAGCTTTTACAGAGCGCTAGACGAGGAACACGAATTTCTACTGCAGTGCCGTGCAATGCTGATTCTAAATTAAGTTCTAAGGTATAACGGAGATCTGCACCACGCTGTGGGCGTTGATTAGATTGACTTGATCGACCACCAAAAATGTCACCGAATACCTCCCCCATCTCACCAAAGACTTCATTAAAATTAAAACCGCGTGTACCAGCACCGGAACGTACTCCTTCAACACCGGCATGACCAAGCTGGTCATAAACATTTCTCTTCTCTGGATCAGACAAAACTTCATAAGCTTCTTTAGCTTCTTTGAATTTTTCTTCTAATGTTTTATCCGATGTATCGCGATCGGGATGATACTTCATTGCAAGCTTGCGATAAGCCTTTTTTAAATCTTTCTCGCTGACATCGCGGGTAACCCCTAATACTTCGTAATAATCGTTTTTTTTTGCCATAAAAAGAGGTGCCAAGGTGCGCCACTAACCCCAAGAACACAGAAAAACGCAGATCACTCCTTATTTTTATCCTTTTTGTCCTTCACTTCCTCAAACACAGCATCCTCAATGTCTCCTTTTTCTTTTGTAGTGGACTGCGTAGAATCCGCCGCAGTAGATTGTTGAGTCGCGGCCTCTGCATGTGAACCACCTGGAGCATCTTTAGCATAAAGACGTTCGGCCATTTTTTCTGAAATATCCGTCAACGCACTCAGCTTCGTTTCAATATCTGCCTTATTATCGCCTTTCAGTGACTCTTTCAATGAATCGATCGCTCCTTCCAGCTGGCTTTTTTCATCTGCACTGATCTTTTCACCTGAATCTTTCAATGCTTTACTGACTCCGTGGATCAAACCGTCCGCTTGGTTGCGGATCTGTATAAGTTCATGGAATTTGCGATCCTCCTCTGCATGTATCTCGGCATCTTTGACCATTTGTTGAATTTCTGCTTCCGATAGCCCACTAGCCGCTTTAATGACAATTTTTTGCTCTTTACCGGTCGCTTTATTTTTAGCAGACACATTAATAATACCGTTGGCATCAATATCAAAGGTCACTTCAATTTGTGGGACACCACGCGGCGCCGCTGGTATTTCTGATAAATCGAAACGTCCTAATGATTTATTGGCAGACGCCATCTCCCGTTCACCCTGTAACACATGGATCGTGACAGCAGTTTGGTTATCATCAGCTGTAGAAAAGGTTTGACTAGCCTTGGTAGGAATCGTTGTATTTTTATCAATCAGCTTAGTCATAACGCCACCCATGGTCTCTATCCCTAAAGAAAGCGGCGTCACATCCAACAACAAGACATCTTTCACATCTCCAGCGAGTACACCGCCTTGAATGGCTGCACCAATCGCCACTGCTTCATCAGGATTTACTTCATGACGCGGGTCCTTCTTAAAAAAATTCTTAACCACTTCCTGCACTTTAGGCATGCGCGTCTGCCCACCGACCAAGATAACTTGTGTGATCTTCTCTATAGGAACGCCAGAATCCTCAATGGCTATCCTGCAAGGACCGATGGTTCGCTCAATGAGATCCTCGACTAGCGACTCCAATTTTGCACGAGTCAGCTTCATATGTAGATGCTTGGGGCCACTGCTGTCCGCTGTAATATAAGGTAGGTTAATCTCTGTTTCTTCTGTCGATGAAAGCTCAATTTTTCCCTTTTCAACAGCCTCTTTAATGCGCTGTAAAGCCAAAGGATCCTTGCGCAGATCAATGCCCTGCTCCGTTTTAAACTGTTCTACAAGATAATTTATGAGACGAAGATCAAAGTCCTCGCCGCCTAAAAAGGTATCCCCATTAGTTGCCAACACTTCGAGCTGGTGCTCGTTATCGACTTCAGCAATCTCAATGATTGAAATATCAAAGGTACCCCCACCTAAATCGTAGACAGCAATGGTGGAATCACCGCCATGCTTCTTATCAAGACCATACGCCAAAGCAGCGGCAGTGGGTTCGTTAATAATGCGCATGACATTAAGCCCAGCGATCCGACCAGCATCTTTAGTCGCTTGACGGCATCTTTGACTTCATGGCCTAAATAAGCCTCGGCATCACTCTTTAATTTCATCAAGACCTGCGCGGCAATCTGTTGCGGTGACAGCTTTTTATTGCCAACCTGTATCCAGGCATCACCATTTTCAGCTTTGATAATGGAATAAGGGACCATTTCGATGTCTTTTTTTACCGTCTCATCATCGTAGCGACGACCTATCAGACGTTTCGCCGCATAAATAGTGTCCTTTGGTTTGGTGACAGACTGCCGCTTTGCCACTTCACCCACTTTAATTTCATTGCCATCGTAACAAACAACGGATGGTGTCGTCCGACGTCCTTCCTTGTTTTCTATAACCTTAGGATTTCCATTTTCCATAACGGCAATACAAGAATTCGTGGTCCCGAGATCGATACCTATTATTTTTCCACCCATAATGCTCTCCGCTAAATGACTAATAATTTCTTTCAACCAAACCCAGGTTTAACAGGAATACGTCGTTCGTCAGCTACCCATTTACATGAATCGATAGATAGCTTCTTTCTAAGGTTGGGTTGAACCACTACATTTTCAAGACGCCTTCCTTAATAAGCCACGTTACAAACGGATCCATTAGTTTTCTTCAGCTGCCTTGGCAACAACGACCAGCGCGGGACGTATAAGCCGCCCATTAAGCAAATAGCCTTTTTGAAGGACTTTTAAGATAGTATTAGGCAACTGTTGGTTATTCTCTTCGGCTAGCATCGCTTGATGGTAATGTGCATTAAAAACCTCACCTAAAGCAGGTTCAATGGCCTTCACCCCGTTTCTGTCTAGGACTTTTTGAAATTCCTGTAGTGTCAACTGTACACCTTTTAAAATCGAGCTATTTTCTAGCGTACTATTGATCACATCTAACGCAGTTTCCAAATAATCTTTCACCGGAAGTAGGTTTTTAACAAAGCTTTCCAAAGAAAATTCACGAACACTCTTAATGTCAAGCTCAGAACGGCGCCGGAGGTTCTGCATTTCAGCCGCGTGATAAATCACTTGCTGCTCATATTGAATCACCTTGCTCTTGTGTTCTTCCAATAGGGTCTCCGTCTTAAGCAATTGTTCCTCCAAAACCTCATAGGAAGGATGAGTCAACTGGCTCGCTGCAGGCTCTGGTTTTTTTGTTGTGGTAGTGTCCGCTTCATCCACTGAAGTAGCGGCTGGCGTTACTTGTTCCGCTTGCACATTTAATTTTCCCCAATCCTTTATCTTAGAGCTCTCATTTTTCTTCATTCCAAACAATCCCCATTTTTATATAAAGCTACACGGATACCCTACAATTTGACTGAATTATGGGGGATAAAAATCCAGGATTCAAGATTTTACACGTGTTAAAGTTTAATTACGTGTTACCATTTTCCTCGCATAGCGGTGTTCAAAATAGGTAATATGACATGTCTAAGCACTTTACTACTATCGGTTTGATCGGCAGACAAGGAATTCGAGATGTCAGCGATACTTTGATCGCTGTCTTAGATTATCTGCAGTTCACGGGATCCAAGGTACTTGTTGAACAAGAGACCGCTAAATCCCTCAAAGGCCGTCCATGCGATTGTTTTTCCCGAACGCATGCATTAGCGCATATCGATTTATTGATCGTAGTAGGTGGTGACGGTAGCCTCATTAATGCGGCTCATAACGCTGTGCTTTATGACATCCCTGTCCTTGGCATTAATCGAGGACGCTTAGGCTTTCTTACGGATATTCATCCACAGGACGTAGAAAAAAAAATCGGTGAAGTATTAGCAGGCCATTACCAAGAAGAAAAAAGATTTCTATTACAGGCCACCATCACCTTAGCAGGCAAAGCAGTACAAACAGGTATTGCTGTCAATGAAGTAGTATTGATGCCAGGAAACGTCGCACGCATGATCGGATTTTCTATTAGTATTAACGATCAATTTGTCTGTGTGCAGCAAGCCGATGGTTTAATCGTTACCACACCTACTGGTTCTACTGCTTATGCGCTATCAGGAGGTGGGCCAATTTTACATCCACAACTCGATGCGATTGCCTTAGTCACTATGTTTCCTCATACACTCAGCGCAAGACCTATTGTTGTCAGCGCAACAAGCCGTATTGTCGTCCACATCGATACCTATAGCCTGTCATCGCCATGGTTAAGCTGTGACGGGCAGGCTAGAATTGCTGTGCCTATAAACGGAGATATCACCATTCAAAAAAATGCCAAAGCGCTACGTCTGATTCATCCTCTTGATTATAATTATTTTGAAACGCTACGTACAAAATTACACTGGAATATAAATCATCATTTGAAGTAAAATAGCGTTATTGATTATCAGTGATTTTAATATGTAAAAATGGTTAAAAATTTCTTATTTTATACCATTAAATTGCCATTAACAAATCTATTTTTATCATTTTTGATTTTGATTTTTTTATATTTTTTTTAGTATATTTCGGTACTGAATTAAATAAAATAAAATCATGAAATAGGTTATTTATGCCATCCTCTATTGTTCCGTATTGCAACAAATTACATCTCCTTTCTCCGTTTTCAGACGAAACACAAGCACTGACCTGGCTACAGCAAAACAAACTCGATAACAACGGCATCACTTTGTTAGTGCCATTTTTAGATGAATTTGGAGATATTCATTTTCTAAAACCAACGAACGAAACAAACGATACACGAAATCACACGATCAGAATCCTAGGATCAGCCAACGAGTGGAAGCTAGGTTTACGGGAGAAATTATTGGACACAAGCTCCGATGCAATACATCACAGAGATCATGTTCCCTCTATTACCAGCCTGGATGGATCTAACATAACGATGCCTACGCCTCACGGAATTTCAATAGTTTATGCAGCAAGCTCAGATGCTAATGCATGTGAAGTAGGACAGCATATTTACAAAATATACAATGAATTAAATGCTCAATTAGCCAACACAGTTAAAAGATCGACTAGCAACAACTTAGATCAGAATATCAATGTAGAACAGTTGATGGAAGGCTTGTCGCTTCTAACGGTGATAAATCGTCATATACGATCCGGAAGCATCTATTTTGTTCAGAATGATTCTCCCAATAAAAAACTCTACAGATACATCTTTGCACAGGATGCTACTAATAAAACCGAAATGGCTTTCTTAGCAGCAGAAAAAACGACCACAGTAGAAGGCACCCCCATGGCCATAAGCACGAAAGCCCGTACAACAAAAAGCATGAATCACCATTATGGGGATAACTTCATGGAGTACGTAAAGGCGTGCGTTCTTTCTATCGCAATAGCGCTATTCATGAGCATCATATTATTCATCGCTCTGAGTATGGTCATGCCCCTACCTGTAGCTGTGCTCATGACTGGTATTGTCGGTGCGTTCATCTTCGGTATAGTGTGTGCAATAAAATTTGCACATGTGATTAAAATTAAAGATACAATTGACTATGGAGATACCACGTTTAAGCCATCACTCAACCATACTGATAATGATTGCTTCAAAACCTTGAAGTCACATTTGACGCACTGCTTACAAGATAGGGCTACCATGCTACCGGAGGAAATAGAGGAAACCCAAACGGCTGCCAGGACAGTGGGAGATACCAAGCACACTGCTACTGCAGCGCAATCTACTTCTCTTACAGAGAGTCTTTCATCACCCGCTGTGCAAAAAAGTACAATTTTCTCCCGCTTATTTAATTTTTTTAGTACACAAAATAACGCAGCTCTTCGATCAAAATCAGAAAAATTTGTTGAAACAGCGGGAGATAAATGGCAACAATCGTTACGTTCACACTGAGGAAAAATATCGAATGATACGTAAAAATTTTCTCATAGGCAATTGGAAGATGCATGGCAGCAAACCCCGTGTAGAGCGGCTATTAACCGCACTTACCTCCTCTCCTGCGAATGATCCGAGCAATGCGTCAGTCAAAATAGTGGTTTGCCCCCCCCTATGTTTTTTTGGATCAAGCACAGCAGTTATTGCAAGATAGTCACATTGCGTTGGCAGCACAAAATATGGCCTCTGAGCAAGAGGGAGCTTATACCGGTGAAATATCAGCGGCCATGCTGCGTGAATTTGCTTGCCAGTTCGTTTTGCTCGGCCATTCAGAGCGACGTAATTTATACGGGGAAACAAATGAGCTGATCGCTAGAAAATTTACGCTAGCAATTGAATTAGGTATTATTCCCGTGCTTTGCATCGGAGAAACGGATGAACAAAACCAAACTGGACAAACGCAACAGGTTTTACAACATCAATTAGACGGGATAATGGATTTAGGAGAAAGGGTGTTTGGACAGGGCATACTCGCTTATGAACCGGTATGGGCGATTGGTACAGGACGTTCTGCAAATCCCGCACAAGTACAATATGTACATCAATGCCTACGAAAACAGATTGCTTCTCGATACCCTGATCTTGTGCAAAAACTACCTATCCTGTATGGTGGCAGCGTTAAAATTGACAACGCAAAGGATTTATTCAGGATGCCTGACGTTGATGGCGGATTAGTTGGCGGTGCATCCCTATGTGCTGATGAATTTCTACGGATCTACCAGGATTGTGTTTTGGTAAAGGGCGCCTCTAGAAATTAGAAATTTTTCTTTAAGACAAGGCGTGATGGCTTTTTGTGTTTAACGGCTCTTGCATTAGCAAACGCATCCGTTTAGCACACTGAGGCTAAATTACAGGTATTTTTCTAAGTTGTGTTATGCTGCAGCCATTACTGCTTTTATTTCATGTGTTGATTTCCATTGGCCTCGTTACTTTGGTCTTGTTACAGCAAGGAAAAGGTGCTGAAGTCAGTGCTGGCTTTGGTAGCGGTGCCTCGCAAACCGTATTTGGCAGCCACGGCTCAGGTTCTTTTTTATTTAAATTAACAGGATTGTTTGCTTTGTTGTTTTTCATAACAAGCCTTTCCCTAGGTTACTTTATAGCGCACTCTGTTGAACAGGGTACGATAAAAAAGACAGCGGAACCGTCGCAGAACAATTGGCAGCAGTTGCCGATGTCAACCCCTATCAAGGAAAGCAAAGAAAGTAAAAAAACTCAAAAATTATAATAGAACGTTTCGGTTGCCGAAGTGGTGAAATTGGTAGACACGCCATCTTGAGGGGGTGGTAGCGCAAGCTGTGCCGGTTCAAGTCCGGCCTTCGGCACCACTGCCCATGCACTGATCATCTAGAAACTGGATGGCGCGTGACTTTCCTCTCTACTCCCAACACAATAATTAATCAGTATCAGCTATGCTGATTTTTTAAAAGCAGATTACTTAGTGTTACATAATTCATAACAGACAGTTCTTCGGGTCGTTTTCTGGGATCAATACACAATGATTCCAACTGTTTGCTACTGACCAATGTACCTAAACTATTGCATAGCATTTTTCGACGATGACTAAATGCAACCCG
>Ga0207059_1098_pt1 | contig 16994 bp, 19 predicted proteins | sample Alteio_BWMinCont_32_FD_153273 | JGI IMG/M metagenome (GOLD analysis project Ga0207059, IMG submission 153273) | Enriched cells from forest soil in Barre Woods Harvard Forest LTER site, Petersham, Massachusetts, United States -... | ecosystem: Environmental > Terrestrial > Soil > Temperate forest >...
AATAGCTCATCAGCGCTTGGGAAAATGTAAGTTCCGCCGGAGTGGGTGTGTACACGACACCACCGCCGGGCGTATGGGATACTATATTATATTTACTAATTGCGCAGAACAACTACAAGTTCGAAGGCAAGGAGCGTGACACCAAAACCGCTAACGACGACTTCGGTAATGGGAGGGATTTGGATTTTCTAATCCGCGGAAAATTGGATCACGGAGGGAGCTTTCGCCCATGAGCCACTCAGAGCGACTTCGCGCATTGGTTTTCTTAGTGATCGTTTGTGCGGGGTGCGGCAACGGAACTAAAACCCTAAAGCTATCTATCGTTACGCCGTCCTTGCCCGATGACATGATCGGCTCGCCTTACAATGGGGTGGTCCAGGTGACAGGTGGCACCGCGCCATTCGCCTAGAGCGTTTCTGCCGGCGCCCTGCCTGATAACCTCACTCTCGCGGGCAGCTCAAGCAACTCGGTAACAATTTCTGGAACGCCCGACCGAGTGCAAGCAACAGTCTCATTTACGATTCAAGTTTCTGACGCGACGGGCGAAACCGCAACGCAACCCTACAAAGTGAATATCGCCAGCTCTCCAACAGTTGTCGTGACGCAGTCTGGCGCAATCCAGGGCACCGTACAGGGCAACATTCTCGCATTTCGCGGGGTCCCTTTTGCTGCTCCGCCGACGGCCAATCTTCGCTAAGCGGCCTCCGCAGCCGCCTGCAAGCTGGTCGGGCGTAAGGAACGCAACTTCGTTCGGCAATATGTGCCCTCAGCCCGATGGAAATGGTGGTGTCGAGGGCGATGAGGACTGCCTCGTGGTCAACATCTTTGTCGGTCAGCCCGCTTCGGGACAGGCGCTACCCGTTATGGTTTTCTTCCACGGAGGCGGCAACACTGCGGGCGACACCCATCAGGCGCCGTTCGACTTGCCTCCTTTGGCAAACCAGGGCGTGATCGTCGTGACCGTGGAATACAGGCTCGGAGCGCTGGGCTTCCTGGCCCTTTCGCAGCTCACGGCCGAAGATGGCGTCTCCTCGAGCAACTACGGACTGATGGACCAAATTGCCGCGCTCACGTGGGTGCAGCAAAACATCGCGGCTTTTGGCGGAGATCTGACGCACGTGATAATGTTTGGGCAGTCAGTAGGTGCCGGTGATACGGAGGCCTTACTGACTTCACCACTAGCCAAAGGGCTGTTCTCTGCCGCCGGAATCGAGAGTGGCGCCGGTCATTCTGCGGCGCTTGACACGCTGGCACAGGCCGAAGCCAGCGATGCGGCAATCGTTTTCCTGCTCGGCTGTGGATCGGCCGTCGATGTTCTCGCGTGCCTTCGAGCCGTACCGGCCGCGACAATCGTCACAAACCAAAGCGCACTCCCTCATGTCACCGGGGTTATGGAGCCTCGAGTTGTTCCCGCCGATCCACTCGTGGTTCTTGCACAGAGCGGTTCGCCCGTTCCTCTCCTCATCGGATCGAATCGGGAAGAAAATGCCGCCATCAACGATGACCCGACCGTGACGCCGCCACTTACTGTGGCCGGCTACGACGAAGTCCACGCCGAGTACGATCCTGTGGGCGCTGGCGTGGCAGATCAGATTCTGAGCCTGTATCCCGCAAGCTCCTATGACGCACCCATCTACGCTCTCATCGCGGTGGACAGCGATTCCTTGCTCATATGCCCCACCCGTGAGGTCGCTCGCGCTGCTACGGGCGCCACTCGCCCCGCCGTTTGGAGGTACCTCTTTGTCCACCGCTACGATAATGACGCGACGTTAAATCTGTACCGCGCCTTTCATCGCGCGGAGCTGTTTTTCGTCTTTGGCAACGTGCACCCAAACGACCCAAACGGGTACGTTCCGACCGCAGCCGAGCTCACTCTTTCTCTTCAAATGATGGGCTATTGGACTCGCTTTGCTGCCACGGGCAATCCCAACGGCGCTGGCGCGGTTCAGTGGCCAGCTTATGACCCAGCCACCGATGCGATGCTTCAGCTCGACGACACCTTCGTCGCTATCAACGGCTACCACAACCCACAATGCGATTACCTCGCAACACTCCCCTACGTTCCTCCTCATCCTTAATCTGGCCTTACAATCTTAAATATGTTTATTAGATAACTTATCGTTGACGAATTGATACGAGGGCCGATATTACCGGCAAATCGCGCCGCGAAAGGGAGGTGCGTCTCCCTTTTTGAACGGACCTGGTGACAGTGAAACGCACTGCAACTAAGAACGCAAACACAGCATGATTTCATTCCAGGTTTTTGCGGCGCCTGACCGGATACCACAGTGAGCTCGAGGTTAGGCAGCCATTGGGGTCTGAAAATAAAGATCGACAATGGGGCTGCCGTCCAAACGAGCGGAGATTTGCGATTGGTCGTGACATCGGCGTATCGGGTGTTCGCCCTTCCCGTGAGATATGCGTGCGATGGTTGTTGAAGTAGGTCCTGAAATCGAGCAGCTTCTTTTCGAGATCTGACGTCGTCCAGAACAACAGGTGATCCAAATACTCTCTGCGAAGGTGCCGATTGGCCGTTCCACGAATGGATGGGAAGAATGGAAAGATGGACAGGGCTCGAGTTTCCCTGAGCGATTGCTCGATGTACTGTCGCTGGCGCGGATGTACAATCCCTGCTGGTTCGAGAAGCAAGACCCCCTACAAATGCGAGGACGCCATGAAAAAATTGATCTTCTGCGTTCTTCTTTTAACTCTTCCCTGGCAAGTTTCGCTCGCTTCCGCCGCAGACACCCCCGACAACGCCGCAAAAATCGATAAGCTCATGTTGCAGTATGCAGATTGCTGCTCATTTACCGGCACGGTCTTGGTCTCGGATCACGACAAGGTCATTTTTAAAAAGGGTTATGGCCTGGCCAATCGTGAGTGGAACATCCCCAACACGCCGGAGGTGAAGTTTCGCCTCGGCTCCATCACCAAGCAATTCACTTCCATGCTGATCATGCAGCAAGTGGCCAAGGGCTCCATTAGGCTCGACGGGCACCTCTCCGACTATCTCCCCTATTATCGCCAGGACACCGGTTCGAAAGTCACCATCAGCCAATTGCTCAGCCACACGTCCGGCATCCCAAGCTATACCGACGATCCCAAATTCTTTCCCGACGTTTCGCGCAACTACTACACCGTCAACGATTTCGTGAAAACATTCTGTAGTGGCGACTTGCAGTTCGCGCCCGGCACGAAGTTCCACTACGATAACTCCGGATTCTTCCTTCTCGGCGCGATTCTCGAACATGTCACAGGAAAAACCTACGAAGCGCTCTTAAAGGAAAACATTCTCGTCCCACTCGGAATGAAGGACTCCGGCTACGACCACTATGGCGATATCCTTTCGAAGCGGGCTTCGGGATACCAACAGGAATTGGGCGGGGTAGTGAACGCCCCGTATTTGGACATGGCGCTGCCTTATGCCGCCGGTTCCCTCTATTCAACCGTCGAAGATCTTTATAAGTGGGACCAGGCTCTCTACGCCGACAAACTTGTTCCTAACGATCTCAAGCAAAAGCTCTTCACTCCGAATCTAGAAAACTACGGATACGGTGGGGACATTCGCACCATCCCTGCCGATGAGCCGGGTGCCAGACAAACCATGATCTCCCACGGCGGCGGCATCAACGGTTTTAACACGCTCGAACAGCGCCTCGTCGGCGATCACGACCTCATCGTCATCTTCAACAACACCCCCGGTACGAACCTGGGCGAAATGGCCAAGGGCATTCGCGCCATCCTCTATGGCCAGGAGCCGCCCACGCCGAAACGCTCCCTGGTCCCTGACCTCGGCGCGACTTTGGTGAACCGTGGCGCCGATGCTGCCGTCGCTCAATACCACGAACTCAAGCGCACCAATCCCCATGGTTATAATTTCGAGGAACGTGCCCTCAATCAGCTCGGCTACATGCTCCTCCAAAAGGGCCAGAACGCCGACGCCATCGCCATCTTTAAACTCAATGTCGAGGAATATCCCAAGTCAGGCAACGTCTATGACAGCTTGGCCGAAGCATACGCTAAGGACGGTCAAAAACGACAAGCCATCACCAACTACCGCAAATCCCTCGAGCTCGATCCCAAAAATCAGAACGCAGCGGAGAAACTGAAAGAGCTCGAACAAAAGTAGCGGAATACTGCTCCGTCCAATATGCCGAGCTCAATTCGCGAAATGTGCCCTCGCTGGCCTCGGCTACGTGGCAGTAGATATACTTCCGAATCATGGCTCGAAAACTGATGCTCTCGATGATCGTTCTCGGAGGCGCTTTTTTGCCGACCGCGCCCCAAGCAGAGTCCTGTGAAAGTCTCTCGAAACTCGTTTCGCCGACAGTCTCTATCACGCTTGCGAATATGATTGACAGTGGTTCCTTCACGCCTCCGGGAAGCACCATGTCGTTTCCGCGCCTACCCGCCTTTTGTAGGGTCACCGCAGGTCTCAGACCCACGTCCGACTCTGACATCCGAATCGAAGTCTGACTCCCTATTGCCGACTGGAACGGCAAGTTCCTCGCAGTCGGTAGCGGCGGATGGGGAGGCTTCTTTAACTACGATGCCATGGCCAATGCACTCCGTCGCGGCTATGCGACCAGCGCTACAGATGATGGCCATACTGGTGCCGGGGCTAGTTTTGTCGTTGGTCACCCGGAGAAATTCATCGACTTCGCCTACCGCGCTGAACACGAGATGGCCATGGAAGCTAAGACGCTCATCAAAGCCTTCTACGGTCGTGAGGCGCGCTATTCCTATTGGACGGGTTGCTCCGGTGGCGGGCGCGAAGGCCTGCTACAAGCCTACCGCTACCCGAACGAGTTCAATGACATCATTGCCGGTGACCCGGCGAACATCCGGCGCAACGCTTGGGCGCTCTGGCTCGCCGTTCAAACCTTCAAAGACTCCGACGCGTATATTTCGCCTGAAAAATACCCAATGATTCATTGCGCCGTTCTCGACGCCTGTGATGCAAACGACGGGCTAAAGGATGGTCTAATCGAGGATCCAGAGAACTGTCACATCGACTTCAAAGCTTTACAGTGTAAGGCTGCGGATGGCCCCGACTGCCTGACGCCACGTCAGGTCCACACCGCGCAGACAATCATAAGTCCCGCCACGACCAGAACAGGCAAAGTGCTTTTCCCGCGCCTTGAGCCTGGGACCGAACTCGGTTGGGCTCGTCTCGCCGGGGGACCGAGCCCCGCCGATCTCTTCCTAGACGAGTTCCGCTATGTTGTGTACCAGGATCGAAAATGGGACTGGAGGACCTTCGACCTTGAACGCGACTCTGCCAAGGCGGACGCAATCGATAAAGACATCGACGATCTCGATCCCCACCTTGCCTCTTTCGCCAAGCAAGGCGGTAAGCTGCTCATCTATCACGGCTGGGCTGACCAGCAGGTAGCGCCGGGCTCCAGCATTGAATTCTACAAATCGGTCCTCACCCTCAGCGCAAATCCCGAACAAGCTGCGAACTGGATCCGACTCTTCATGGTTCCCGGGATGGGGCACTGCTTAGGTGGAGAGGGCCCGGATACCTTTGACAAGATCAGTCTCATCGAGCAATGGGTCGAGCAGGGCAAAGTTCCAGAGAAGATCATAGCTGCCCATCAGACAGCAGGTAAGGTCGATCGCACTCGGCCTCTTTGTCCTTACCCGCAAGTTGCTCACTACAACGGGACCGGCAGCATCGATGACGCATCCAATTTCACCTGCCGTTTGCCCCAATAGCCGTTTCGCGAGTTGGTCTATGGGGCCTTGGTCCTTTGAGCGGGAAGACTCCACTCGGTTCAGAATACAAGAATACACAAACGTTCGTAAACGTCGTTACCCCGAGGGAGCCTAACATGCTGCGCGGCTCTTCTTGCAGTGAGCACAGAGGCTTCCCATTACTCTGTCATGGGTAAACAACACTGCCGGCGGATAGAACAGACCTAACCTATCGCGTCATTCCAACGGAACAGGGTAAATCCACAGCGCTCCCCGAAAGGGGAAAGTACATCGCAAGATGCACCGATGGCGGTGCGGACAACAGATGAGGGAGAAAGCGAATGCCGCTCTGTAATGGAGCGGATATCGGTTGCGTCAGCTACACCGACAACATCACCGGACGCGAAAGCGGGCGGACTTCCCTTTGGCGCTTCACACGAGAGAACTTGACTAATCGGCTCATGAGGCAAAGCAGATGTGAAATGCGATGAGGGCCGATGCGGCAACTAGACTGCAAGGCCAGGGTTCCAGGTGCCTTTCGGATCATGGTGATCGCTATTTCTTGAAGTAACTTGGCGCTTGCGCGTGTTTCTACCAGCGAGCGCTGAATGACCTATCGGGCTTGGCCATCATTCGGGCGTCACACAAGGAACCACTTGTCGACTGTGGCGACGGTAAACTCGGAAATCCTCGTCTGTCGTCAGGATGATGGGGTCGGCAAGCGCTTCGGTCATGCGAACGAGGCAAGCATCGGCGAGGCTCATGGGAACGTCGGAGTATTTCTCGATCAGTTTGGTAACTGGCTCTATGTTCTGAGAAAGCTCGAAGGCGACGACCACGGCACGGCGGCGAAGCAATTGACCGAGGCTCGGTGCGCCGCGCTCTCCGAGAAGGTGGTACGCCTCGGACAAAGCTGCTTCGCATGTTGACCAAGGCGGACCCAAATCGTGGGCTTGAGTCACGGCCCATTCGTGGTGAGCGTCGCGGTTGCTAAGCAGCGCCACCACAAAGCCCGCGTCAGCGAGAACGCTTCTGGCCATAGCCCGTGGCTCGCAAATACGCTTTCTTGCGCCCAGTTAGGTCGGTCGGTAATCCGTCAACCGATCCGACGAGATCGGCAATAGCATTGAACGAGGCAATGCTCCGCCGGCGCGGGCGGGGGGCGAGCTGGAGCCGTTCGCGCACTACATCGGACTTCGAGATCTTCCGGCCCCGGGATTCTTCCTCGATGTCCGCAACCAGTGGCTCGGGCAATCGTACCGTGAGAGTCTTCATGACGTTAGTGTATTACATCTCCGGCAGGTCTGCAAGACAAGCCGAACCGCCGACAGCCACGGGGAATGTGTTCCGGTCTCCAGGGCGATGAGACTTCGCGGTATCCTTTCAAATGTCTGCTTCACCGCCTCCGGTGTCGTCGCTAGTTTCTGTTCCAGAAGGACTTCGCCCGCTTCATCCAAAACGCAGTAGTTCGACGAGCGATCGCCGAGGTCCACACCAATCGTGAGCTTGTGTCCTTTGAAAATCATGTTTCCATTTACCCGAACAGTGCTAGTCTTTTTCATAGCCGGTCTCCTTTTCTTTGCGCCTCCAGCGCGTCGATCCTTGGGAGCTTAATGCATCCCGCGGAGACCGGCCTTCTCATCCCATCTGGTAAACGCGGTGATCGTCCATCCGGATTTCAAGTCTCCGATTATTAATCGGGCACTAAGGATTCCAATAGTTGCTGCACTCCACTTTTTGTTCTACCTCGACTGGCTTATCGAGCACGAGATAAGGTTTAAAAATCCATTTTCGCACTGCATTCTCGCACGCCTTGTATTCCTCAGGAGGACCTGAAATTGCGTGGGCACTTATGACATGCCCATCCTTCCCGACGATAATTTCTACTTTCACAGTAAAATGCTGTTGCCTCAACGATGCTGGCCATTGAGGAATGCTCGACATGTCTATGGGCACGAGATGCACACCCGAGACACGGTTACCGAGCGGACCGACCGCGTCGCGCGGTGGCAAGAAACTCGCGTCATCGACATGAGATAGAAATTCGATGGTTTCGAAGTGCAATTTCAGATAGGGCTTCCCGCCATCCGTTACATCGACTTCTTGCTGCAATGCTACGTCCCTGAAGCGGCTCAATTCGATTGTAGACCGTCTGGAACCAGCCAAATCCACGGGTATACCGAAGGACTGAACTGTCGGGTTCAAAACAATACTGGGTGGGGTCGCTGATTCCGGAATCTCTCTCAATAAATACGCACTGAAGCTTGTAACCGCTGAACGTGCGCACCACATTTCTTCCATGGAGGCCCTGCAGTGTCGCAGCGTAATAAAATGGTGCAATTACTTCTGACCGAACTTGTGATTGTACGCGGTCGGGCCACTGCTGGTCTCCCTGACGAAACAAGCCCTTGTCAGTTGCGTAGTCCGTTTGGTTGAAATTATCGCTCTTGTAAATGCGTTTGTACCCTTTTTTCGCCCGCCCAATATTCTTCGTAAATACCGCTGTGCACGTTGTCGCCATCTTCATCAAATTGGTCGTAGGTCACAACAACGTGCCACGGGAGCACATCTGCCGATTGCAGCCCGTTCAGCGCTGCCTCTTTGGCTATCCAACTCGGTAAGTCAATAGCGTCCGCGCTCAGCTTTTTGTCCACCCTTAAGTTGACGCTCACGGACGTTATCGGAGGCACAGCAACAACCGAATCGGACTTTGTCTCTGTTGCGACAATCAGAGTTTTCTGGTTCGCAAGGCCGTTTGCCGGAGTGGGGTGACTCTCTTGCCCGTGGACTAAGGCGGACGAAGCAAGGACTAATATCGAGAGCAATACAAAGTCAGCTTGTTTTGGCATTCGTTGCACGCAACCTCGTGGTTGTAGCTTGTGGAATTCTACATCATACTGCCCGGTTAACGCCGTTACTGGAAAAGTGGATTTTTGGACAAGCGGAATTGAATCGCAAACCTAGGGCGTTCGTCGGTCTATTCCGACGCATCAAGCCGATAGCTTCCGGCCTGCGCATGATTCAGGACGAATAAGGACGCTCAGCGTGTTCACGTCAGCGTCGCCGCGCTGCCTCGATGGCGGCGACGTCGATCTTCTTCATCGTCATCATCGCCTCGAAGGCACGCTTTGCCTCATCGCCACCAGCCGCGAGCGCATCGGTTAGTGGGCGCGGGGTGATCTGCCAGGAGAGGCCCCAGCGGTCTTTGCACCAACCGCATGCGCTTTCCGTTCCGCCATTGCCGACGATCGCGTTCCAGTAACGGTCCGTCTCTTCCTGATTGTCCGTCGCGATCTGAAAGGAAAAAGCTTCGGTGTGCCGGAACGCCGGGCCGCCGTTGAGACCGAGACAGGGAATGCCCAGGACTGTGAACTCCACAGTTAGCACATCGCCCTTCTTGCCGCTCGGATAATCACCGGGAGCCTCGTGAACCGCGGTTACTTGACTATCCGGAAAGGTGGTGGCGTAGAAGCGCGCCGCCTCATGCGCGTCTCTGTCGAACCAGAGGCAGATCGTGTTCTTTGGCTTCATGTTCGTGTGCTCCTTGTGCTCGATCAGGGCGAACCCCGCTGGTCGTGATCCCCACGGATTATAGAAGAGAAGCCGGCAAAGTCCCGGTAAACGCTGCCGTACAAGTGCCGGTCGCCGACATTTTAGGTCTACAATCATTGCGTGGACCACCACACCGTCGCGGTCGTCAGTATTACGGGTACCTGTCTTGATGTGCTGGGTAGTCTCTATCTGGCCTACGACCTGTTGGGTGGACAACACGGTCCGTTGCGCCTGCTTACCCGTGCCGTAACGTACGCCGTTGTTTTCGGCATCGGCTATGGACTTGGCCTGGGTCTCTTCTTTGGGCTGGCTTCCGGTTTGGCCAGCGGTATTACCTTGTCGATTGAATTCAGCCGGGCATCTCGTGGGCTGGATCATTACTCATTGCCTTGGGAAGGACTGTTTGCCTCTGTTCGAGGGTTTGCTTTCGGAGCCGGGCTGTATCCGATGGTGGGCTTCGGATTCGCCATTGCGTTTGCCATTCTGGTCACCGCCGGGCAAATCCTTGCCTACTCTCGCGGAATGCGTCCTGCGGCCGAATATGCAGCGTCTCGGCGTCCACGGCTTACGCGTCGTCAGTTTTGGGGAACGGTGCTGCGTACCGTCGGCTACACGGCCACAGCGTTAATCTGTAGCGCGTTCATCCATCACGTGGACCACACCTGGCTATTTGCGATTCGCGTGGGCCTGGTGACAGGCATTGTCACCGGCGTGGGAATTACGGTGAATCCTTACATCGAATATTACGCCGACAATCTCCCGGAGCGACGACTCGGCGTATTCGGCATTGGGCTCATTCTTTGCGGTTTTACCCTGCAATCCCTTCAGTATTGGCTGTCACTATTTGATGTACGTCTGACTTAGGAAAATCGTCCTTTCGCGCTTCTTTTTTATTCAAGAAGAGTGGTCAGCCGTTCGGAACTAATAGCCTAAGTCCTGATTGACTTACACCAACTGAGCTACGGGCGCGTTAGGCATTGATTCTAAGACATTTGTGCCTCGCCGGCACACTGTTTTAGATGCATTGACCCTCTGCGTGGAGGGCAGACAAGAACGAAGAACACCTAAGCGAGAAGTTCCGTTGGCCATTCATTTTTTCCGACTGTCCGACCGAAGAAGCGCGTTATCGATCAACTTCCCCCATGCGGGCTTCTGGACCGGAATAACTTCTGGTCAGCCGTGATCCGCTCACAATGTGCCTCCGTGGGGCCACATCTCCCAGATGCCGCCGAAGCAGCGGGTGAAGCAGCTACAATGAAAAGTATGGAACCTAGAATTCCAGGTGGGCTTGCGGCTAGCTGCCGCAAGACTCCTAAGCGTGCGGCGTGGCTCGGCCGCCTGCCCGATGTGCTACGAAACTTGGAGCACAGATGGTCGCTGACGCTTGATACCGGGTTCGATGACGAGGAGGTGAGTTGCTCGTACGTGGCAGCGGTGGTACGCGCGGACGAAACACCCGCGGTACTGAAGATCGGAATGCCGCACATGGAGGGAGAGCACGAAATTCAGGGGCTGCGCTTCTGGGACGGAGACCCGACGGTGCGCCTACTCATGGCCGACGATGATCTCGGTGCCATGCTCTTAGAGCGTTGCGAGCCCGGGACGCCGCTGCGCGCGCTGCCGGAATGCGAGCAGGACGTGGTGATTTCAGGATTGCTGCGTCGACTGTGGCGCGTGCCATCAACGCAGCATTCCTTTCGCCCTTTGTCGGCTTTGGCAGAGTATTGGAGTGACGAGACGCTGGCGCACATTAAGCAGTGGCCTGATACGGGACTAGTCCGCGAAGGTCTGCGCCTCCTTACGGAGTTGCCACGCACGGCACCGACAGAGTTCGTGTTGGCGACCGACTTGCACGCAGGCAACGTCCTCCGGGCGGAACGCCAGCCCTGGCTCGTCATCGACCCAAAACCCTTCGTCGGAGATCCCGCCTACGACGCGACGCAGCACCTGTTCAATTGTTCTGCGAGATTGCGATCGGATCCGGAAGGAACGATCCGGAGCTTTGCGGACCGGCTTGGTGTCGATCACGAACGTGTCCGGCTGTGGACGTTCGCTCGCGCAGCGGCGGAGCCGCGGGACGATTGGAACAACGGCGAGTTGGTGGCACTCGCTCGCGCAATTGGTCCGTAAGCTACGCACATCAGCTAGACCTTTACATCGCCGCGAGGACTAACTCTCGGTTTGCCAGTTATCTGGAAGTTACGACCATCTGATGCTAACTTCTAGTGTCTATTAGCAGCTACAACCGCACGCCCGACGCCTACGGAGGTGTACTTATAGACTATATATCTACTATTTTCTCCTTTTCAACCGTAAGAGTTGACCTCGATGGTTAGTATTTATAAATTGGTGCCGCATTCCAAGACGCTGGTAACTATCTGCCCTCCCTGGTGTCAAATACCCACATGGACTAAGGGACTCATCGAGCGGTTACCCGATGAAAATACTTGGAATCATCTTTATCCTCGCTGCGATACCTGCCTGGGCTTACGTTGCCTGGTGGATGAATCACTTCTGCGCTCCGGCAGGCGGGTGGGATGTCTGCTATGAGCTAGGTTCGGTAGCATGGCCCTATCCACCCTTGCTACGTGCGGCGCGGCTGTTTGGGTTTCTCGGTCCGCTATCGGGGCTTGCTTTCCTGGGCTTTGATTTCATTCAACGGAAGCGGAGAACACCTCGGAGGCCGGGACGGACATTGAATCTGTAGTTCTCCAAATCACAACCTGGTAAGAGGCTAGGGTGTTGGATGGTCACTGCGCTCCCTCCCCAACTCCCGAGAATCGTAGCGTATCGGGGCTCTGCCCTCCGGCGTTAACCCGCCAAGATCGCAGCCGGAAGCGGAGCTCCTTCCTCCTGAAGGCAAAGTCCAACTGAAAGAGAATAACCCTTCTCGCCTACTGCTTTTATGGGTGTGATTCAAAGGATTGGCCGGTAGTAATCGACTAATCAGGCAAGTGAAAACGACTAGAGACCACGCACTTCTACAGGATGGCGATTGCAGGGAGTATCGATTGCGTCGAACGCTCCATTCGGCACCTTGCAAATGTCGTGGCTCACGTTGCCGGTTTGGCCGAATTCGTTGTCGCCCCAGCAAAAGACGCGATCATCTTGCGTAAGGGCGCAGCTGTAACGGGGCCCGACGGCAACCTGAGTGGCCTTCTCGATCCCCTGAACTTCGACAGGTTCGCCCAATGCCTGCGGAGTTGCGTCACCAAGCTCGCCCAGAGAATTTGGGCTACCCCAGCAATAAACTTTGCCGTCTTTGACGGCACAAGAATGATTAAGCTCCGTAGAGACGAAAGTGACGCCAGTTTCGAGTCCGGCGATTGGCGCGGGGGGAAGATTGCGGACGCCTCCCGGTCTTCTTCCCATGGGCCGGGCAAAATTGTTACCCCAACATTTCAAACCTTCCGAATCAACGGCACAGGCAAAGTGCTGTTCGTCGTACCCCGCGGCAGAAAGCGAGCGAATCGCGCCTTTCAGCCCTGAAATATCCTGGACGACCAGCTTGGAACGTTTCTCTTGTTGTTGGTATTCGATGGACCAGCACTTGAGGCCGCCGCTGGAGAGGACTGCGCATTGAGGATCTCCGGAGGAAAGTTGGACAACTCCTGAAGGGATGATTTCCGTGACGCTGCCCGCGGACAGGGAGGACCCATCCCAGCATTTGAGAGCGCCGGAAACCGCGGCACAAGAGTAACCCTGGTTTACGCCAATCATGGTGGCACCGCGCTCGAATCCAGGAATCAGTGTGAGCTCGGGCAGCGAGAATTTGGGATCGTAAGGTTGTGCGCACCGCAGGGAAGAAGATTGCAGAACGCAAAGTTTGCGCGAGGCCGTGGCTACGGCGAGGATCGTGTCGTCGATTAGAAGATTTGGCAGGGCGCGACGGGCCACCATACCTGGGCCTCTGGTTCCGAGGCTGGGCATAAGAACGAATTCGCCCCAGCAGGAAGCCCCGAGTGTACGCAAGACGCAGGAATGATAGGGCCCGACGGCCAGAAAAACAATTTGAGGCCTAGTGTCCCAGATTTTTTGGAGAAGCTGGTGTTGCTGGGGCGTGATTTGCCCGAGGGCCACGGGCAATTTGCGGTTGCGGTCCGCGCTCTCCCAAGCTCCGTCCAGACGACCGGGGCCCCCCAATTCGTTCAGTGTGAAATGGCCAGTGACATCCCCTCGTGGGTCAGATTCTTCCAATTGGTATTGGGCTGGCGTCATCATTTCGCCTTTGAGAGAAAGGCTTTTGCGGTGGCTGGCATACACGTAGCTTCCGTCAATCAGCTTTCCATGCCTCGTCAAAATCACCTCAACTTCAAGAGTTTGGTCAATGGAGCCGTGAAAATAGAACGTGCGATCTTCGGCCTCGGAGAGAGGTTGACGACTTTGGCCCTGAAGGAAGGCTGCCAGCGTAGACAGGGCAAAGAATGCCACTGCCAAGCGAGTATGGGTTCGATAGTTCATCAAACTTGTGTTGGGGAACTATTACCCAGTCGCGACTTAAAGTCGAAGCTGCGCCGCGAAGTCTGGAATCGAATTATCGCACCGTTGAACTCGGCAAGATCGATACAAAACTGGGTAAGTACGTAAGAGGCTACATGGCTCACAACCCGAGACATCACGCTCCCCGGAGCGAGGGAACCTTTGCCCGAGCTGGCAACGTAGAGTTGGCTTGCGCACTAGAGCACAACCGCAAGGTAATGCACAAGCCTGGTTAACCGGAAGTTTGCTCTCAGCCCAGACCGATTAGCCGTAAGCATTGAGCGATCAAGACCGACGATGATACCCTCAGCGGTACGTATGACAACCAGGTTCATCCATCATCCCGGCCTGTCCGGCCCGTTCGGCGCTTTGATGGACGAGTACGCGCGCGCTGCGGAGGACTTCTGCCGCGTGGTCGAAAGTTTCGATCTCCTCCGGTTCGACGCCGAGCGACCATCGAACAATCCGAGCACGATTTCGCCGCGCGCGATTTGCCTCTACGTGATTGGCGCGGCGCATCGATACGCGCACTACATCCGCAAGGCGCTCGGCGTTGAGTTCGTCGAACGATACGAGGCCGATCCAGCGCGGTTGCACTCCCCACGGGATGTCCGAGGTTTGTTAACTGATGGAATCGTGTTGACGGAGCAAACCGTCGAGCCACTGCTGAAGGCGACCGAGCAAGAAATTCAGGCGCTGTCATTCGCGGTGCGCTGGGGTCCGCGATACGACCCGGAGATGATCCTCGAGCATGCGGTTTGCCACTTGCTGCGCCATCGCCGACAATTGGAGCGCTGGTAGTTGTATACGGGCAAGAAATGGGTATTAGGGGCAGGCAAAGTCCCGATTAACGTCGTACACGTCCATATGGATTTCAAGTGTCCGAGTACGCCACGAATCAGGACTCGGGGAAGAACGAAGCTGCGGCGAGAAGAGTTTTGTGGCCGATTAAAGAATGATCCTTTTGTCTTCTCCGGCGTGGAGGGCGCAGGTGACGACTAGAACCGCAGACGGTACGAAGGGCAATAAGACGGAGAACCAGAAGCCAAGTCGGAAAGTGATTCTTCGATAGCTCGCTATGTTTTTGGGATGAACGACTCGCTCTGACCACGGGCCTAAGTAGTAGCAGAGATTTGCCACACCGATCATCACCAGATAAGCGAAACCTTGGAAAAGGGTCGTGAGGATCGTAATCTCCCAATCGCCGGGAGCATGAAGTTCAATGCACCGGGAGATGGCCAAAGCATAAAAACCAAATCCCAGTGGGCCAGCAGCTAACAATCCGATGTTATAGCGAAGCCGACGCATAGCCCACCACGTCTCAGTTGCGCGTGGGCCGGAATCCGTTTCGAGAGCGAAGTCTTGAGCCATTTGTGCTGCTTTAGGGAGGCTACCACGTCGAGCGAAGATAATTAAAGTTAGAGAAATGTCAAATGGTTGAGACCGCGATTTTCAATGCATTTCGATGAAGTTGAGCACTTTGGGCCAGCCAGAATCGTAGCGCATGATAGCCGCTACCGGAGAAGCGGAATCGACCCCAAAGCACATGTCCTGTTACGCGGCTGCACGTCCACTTGCCCTCGAAGCGCCTCGTTCTTATCTCCTTACTGACATTAGCCCGCGACGAATCGAACCGGAGCGCAGCGCTCGCCGTAGAATATAGCTAGCATTGTTTTGAGGTTGGGTCTGCTTCGGTAAGCGCGGTTGGGAGGCATAACTGATGAAGAAGCTCTGTACGATAGTCTTCATTTCTCTGCTCACGATTTCCAGCAGAGCAGGTGATCTCGCTAGTTCATTCAAACAAGCTGCCGCCCTAGCAGATGCACAAGGACAGGAACGCGCCGCACGGGCACCTTGATCTGATGCCGTACTACCAGAAAAAATACTCGCCTGTCTTTCAGTCTTGTCTAGCGTCGACTCATCACGCCGACACATCGTCGTTCTCATTCGTTGCGGCAATCGGGAAAAATGGTCGTGTTCTGCGGCTCTACATGGATCACGAAAGCAACATATTTGCCTGTGTGCGGCGGGCCCTGCAACAAGACGAATTTCCACATCCGCCAGTCTCTCCCCATTACTTACACGTTTCAATGAGCTTTGATAAATGAGCGAGACTCTGCGAAACCCGAGAGAAACACGGGAGAAACCCCGCGTGAGGACGATTAAAGTCGACGGGACAGCGGGCGCTGGGCTCGCAATCAGCGCATATATTAAGGATACCGGGGAATGCCCCATCGCAAGAAGACCTCCCGGCCTGATTTATCATGGAGACAAGCAGGGCAATGCGTTCTGGCTCAGGGCCGCGACTATAATAGGACGAGTTTTTTGTCCATTATGGGGATGCCGGGAACCCAGAGACCAGGCCTTGTGTTAAAATGTCTTTATGGAGATTACGGTAAAAATCTCGGATGAACTCGCGGCCCAAGCTAAAGCGCGTGGGCTGGAGGTTCAGGACTATGTCGAGGAGCTTCTGGCGCAACGAGCGAACACGCGTTCGACTGCCCGACAGGTACGCACATCAGAGCAAATTCGAGCATGGCTAGATTCGCTCGCACAGTTTTCCGAAAAAATCCCTCCACTTCCAGAGACCATTTCGCGAGAATGGATTTACTAGGACCGGGACTAAATGGCAATTGATTCGTGTCTGGTAGATACGAATATCCTCCTCCGCATGACTAGGCAGTCCGACCCTCAACACAAGGTTGTCGCAAATTCTCTCGCCCTGCTCTCCGAACAAGGCACAGCTCTTTATTACACTCACCAAAATATTGCAGAACTCTGGAACGCAATGACCCGCCCTGTTGATCGCAACGGTCTCGGGTTGATCGTGAGTGAGGCCGAACGAGAAGTTGAGGCCATCGAGGCAGGTATGAGCCTGTTGGCAGATGGCGAGGCCGTTTATCGAGAGTGGCGAAGAATCGTGACTCAATACGATATCTTGGGTGTCCAACCGCATGACGCACGCCTGGCTGCCGCGATGTACGTACACCGGATCGGCCACATTCTTACGCTGAATGTTTCTGACTTCATTCGTTTTCCTGGCCTCACAGCCCTCCATCCGAACAGTGTCTGATCGGGAGGCGAGAGGGCAAGGCCCAAACTGGCAAGCAAAGAAAAGCCGACAACTGAAGAAGAGAAGTATGCCGAAGTCTTGATGTTAAGCCTCAACGCGCCGGGGCGGGCAGTTTCTGGACACCTCTGGACACTGTCGACCGGGGAATGCGCCGGCCACACTAACCTTACTATTCCGGAAAAGTTCTGAT
>Ga0207059_1100_pt1 | contig 16422 bp, 14 predicted proteins | sample Alteio_BWMinCont_32_FD_153273 | JGI IMG/M metagenome (GOLD analysis project Ga0207059, IMG submission 153273) | Enriched cells from forest soil in Barre Woods Harvard Forest LTER site, Petersham, Massachusetts, United States -... | ecosystem: Environmental > Terrestrial > Soil > Temperate forest >...
TGATCATTTCTCCAATTCAAACCGAATCATCACCAATCATATTAATTGAATCAACTGATAGCAAGGTTCATTTTGAAAAACACGAATTGATATTTGGCAAGTCAGCAGCAGCTAATCATCATTTGGTAAATCCGCAGTCGTTGCCAACAGTTGCGACTATTGCTATGCTGGATGCCGATCATATTCAATTTCCCATCATCCTGCGCAAATGGAAGCAAGGAGATTATTTTTATCCGCTTGGCATGAAAAAAAAGAAAAAACTTGCACGGTTTTTTATCGATAACAAATTATCAAAAATTGATAAGGAAAATACCTGGCTGCTAGAGATGGATAAGAAAATATTTTGGATAGTAGGCATGCGCATTGATGACCGGTTTAAGATCACTGCACAAACTAAACAAATTTTAAAAATTGAAATGCGGATGGCTTAGTTCGGTGAGGAATATTTGCAATACCTGTGGCCTTACCGCAATGGTAAATAAAATACCAAATAATGCGCCCCAGAAATGTGCATCGTGATTGACGTAGCCACCACCTCGTCTTGACATATACACGGAATAACCCAAAAATAATAATGCATAAATGATAGCTGGTGCCGGTATAAAAAATACCAATATCGTGACCCAGGGTTTTAATAAAATAAAAGAAAACAACACTGCGCAAACTGCACCGGAAGCGCCAAGGCTTCTATAATTATAATCATTGCGATGCTTGAAATAACTCGGCAGGACGGAAACAATCAGTGCGCCAACATATAAAATAAGAAATGTATAATGCGGCAATCCCAGCTCACTCATATATCGGTCTTCCATTTCTTTCCCAAAAAAATATAACGTGAACATGTTAAATGCGAGATGCATATAATCTGCATGTATCAGCCCACACGTAATAAAGCGATAGTACTGCCGGTTTTTATTAATTCCCGGAGGCCAGAAAATGAGATCATCAATGACTTTTGGGCTATTGAAACCAGTGATAGATATAATGCAAGTTAAAATGATAATGCTAATCGTTAGCGTGGACGACATCCGTATTTTTTTTTAAAGATAAGTTTTAATTATTCACTTGTATCAGGCATGATGATATTTTTCATTTCGGATAATTGTGCATGCCCTGTACAATTGTTCGGCAAGTATCAATCTTACCAATTGATGTGGGAATGTAAGTTGCGAGAGCGACCATCGCTGATTTGCCTTTTGCAAAACTTCTTCATCCAACCCGTATGCGCCACCGATAAGGAATATAAGGTTTTTTGTCCCTTCATTCCCCCGCAGCTCTATAAATTGAGCTAGACCATCAGAAGAAAATTGTTTTCCTTTTTCATCTAACGCTACCAGGTAGTCGCCTTTTTTCATTGATGCAATAATAATATCAGCTTCCTTTTTTTTGAGATCAATAGCAGGCAACCCCGCAGCAATTTTAGGCACGGGGATGATCGTCCATGCCACCGGATAATATTTAGATATCCGTTTGCTGAAATCTTCGATGCCCGCCTTTACATAATGCTCATGGCTTTTGCCGATTGACCAAAGTTGTATTTTCATTGGAAGAAATTTGCGATTGTGAGTTGTCAGTTGTGAGTGGTTAGTTGTGAGTAGTGAGCTGTGAGTAAGATCGCAAATTTGAATGAACTCACTCACCACTGACTACTCACCACTGACAATTCACTACTCACATCAAAAAATCATCACAAGCCCGATATGCCTTAATTAAAATCATTTCTCCTTCTTTGCCGGGTTGTGATTTTCCGTGTTCCATGCCGAGTATGCCTTTGTATCCTTTGTTGTAAATATGTTTGAAGATATTTTTATAATTCATTTCACCGGTAGTAGGTTCATTTCTGCCAGGGTTGTCGCCGATTTGGAAATAAGCAATTTCTTCCCATGCCTTATCGATATTTGGGATCAGGTCGCCTTCATTGCGCTGCATATGATACATGTCGAATAATATTTTACAGGAAGGGCTGCTCACCGATTTGCAAATGGCGAAAGTTTGATCGGGGTGGCGAAGAAAAAGATCTGGCGTATCGCTCAATGGTTCCAATACCATCACGAGATTATGTGGTTCAAGTATTGCAGCAGCCATTCTCAATGATTCAATCACATTTGCCGTTTGATAACCCATTGGCAAACTCCGGTCATAATTGCCAGGCACAACTGTTATCAGTTTGCCATTGCATCGTTTGGCCACATCGATAGCTTGCTTGGTATATTGCAAAAATTTTTCGCGCCAATCTTTATTGCCTGAACAAAGCGAAGTGCTTACAGGCCAATGATCAAAACCATGAACAAACACACCCATGCCCATATTTAATTTAGCAAGAGCATTCCCGATTTTTTCCTGCTGGTCAGCAGGCCTGTCCATCATGCCATTGTCTTCAATCGCACGAAACCCCATATCATACGCAAATTTAATCTGGTCTATAAAATCATTGCCGGCGCTGTTCTTGAACATGCCGTCATGAATGCCATAATTAAGATTGAATGGCTTATCTGCGATATCGGCTGCTGTATTGGGCTTGGGCGAATTTTGCCCGGCTATCACCGCAGAAGAGAGCAGCGCTGCGCTCCCTGCCGCAAATCCCTTTTGCAGAAAATTTCTTCTTCGCATAGAATGGTTATTAAAAATTAAATTTAATTATAACAATATTATAAAGTTATCCATCTGCCTCGAAGTTTTTGTATTTTTATCAGGAACTGTAATAAATTAACTGTCTTGCTGAAAACATTCTTCTCCTTTTTTGCTCTGTATTTATTTTGTTTGTCGTCCTTTGCTCAAAAAAAGAATCAATTATATCAATATCATATTCGCGAGGCTTCATCACCCATAAAGATTGATGGTATTGCTGATGAGACAGCGTGGCAAAATACACAGGTCGCTGATAATTTTTTTATGGTATTGCCGATGGATACCAGCATGGCACAAATACGGACCGAAGTTAGAATGACATACGACCGGCAAAACCTTTACCTGCTTGCAATTTGTTACAATGGCCAGCCAGGCCCGTATATGGTCGAATCGCTTAAACGCGATTTTAGTTTTTTGAAGAATGATAATTTTTTATTGTTCATGGATCCTTTTGATGACCAGACAAATGGTTTTTCATTTGGCGCAAATGCTGCTGGCGCGCAATGGGACGGCACTATGTATGAAGGTGGTAAAGTTGATTTGAGTTGGGATAACAAATGGGTTTCTGTTGTAAAAAATTATCCGGACAAATGGATATTCGAAGCTGCTATCCCTTTCAAATCGATCCGATATAAAAAAGGAATCAGTGAGTGGGGAATTAATTTTAGCAGGAATGATTTAAAGTCAAAAGAAAAATCAAGTTGGGCGCCGGTGCCCCGGCAATTTCCAACTGCATCATTAGCGTATACCGGTGTATTAGTATGGGATGAATTGCCACCAGAACCGGGCGCAAATGTTTCCGTGATCCCGTATATGCTTGGCGGTATTGCAAAAGATTATGAAAATAAAACTGCTAATACTTATCGTCATTCAGTAGGGATGGATGCAAAAATTGGGATAACTTCTTCTATGAATCTCGACTTGACCGTGAACCCGGATTTTTCGCAGGTGGATGTGGACCAGCAGGTAATTAACCTGAGCCGATATGAACTTTTTTTTCCTGAAAAACGTCAGTTCTTCCTCGAAAATGGCGATCAGTTTACAAATTTCGGATATCCAACGATCAGGCCTTTTTTTTCCCGTCGTATCGGCCTTGATGCACCAATTCGATTCGGTGCACGATTAAGTGGTAAGCTAGATAAGAATTGGCGTTTAGGCGCAATGGATATGCAGACTGGTGCAGTGGATTCAATAGGGTTGCCCGCTCAAAATTTTTCGGTGATTGCATTGCAAAGAAAAATATTCGCGCGGTCAAATATTGGTTTTATTTTTATCAATAAGCAGGCGACGGATTATCATCCTGTTGATTCAGCAAAAACAATTTATACTTCGTATAACCGAAATATCGGGTTGGAATATAATCTTGCTTCTTCGAATAATTTATTTACGGGCAAAATGCTTTTGCTAAAATCATTTAGTCCCGGCGTGAAAGGCCAGGACTGGACACAGGCAGGCAATATTTTATATTCGAGCCGAAAATGGAACCTGCTTTTTCAATATGAATATGTAGGTGCGAATTATAATGCAGAAGTGGGGTATGTACCTAGAAAAGATTATATCAAACTGAATCCGCAGATCATCCGGTATTTTTTCCCGAAAGGCGGATCAATCCTCAGTCACGGGCCACAATTGAGTTCAACTTATTTTTTTAATACAGGCTTTCATCAAACCGATAACGAAAGTATTTTTTCTTATCTCATTACTTTCCGCGACAGGAGCACAATTACCGCAGTGCTCATGCATGACTATGTAAAATTGCTGCAACCGTTCGACCCAACCAATACAGGCATAGATTCTCTCGCAACCGGGACCAAGCACCGATGGAATACTGCAGGCGTTGATATTCTTTCCAAGCCGCAAAGCCTTTTTACTTATAGTTTTTCTTTTCGTTACGGAGGATATTATGATGATGGAAAAAAATTGGTCGCTTCAGGAGTATTGGGATATCGCTTCCAACCTTATGTAAGCATCCTGGTCAGCCTGACGTATACCAGTCTCTCATTGCCTAAGCCATGGGGCGAAACCAATTTCTGGCTTGTCGGGCCGAGAATGGACCTAACGTTAACGAACAAACTATATTTTACTACATATATCCAATATAACCAGCAAGCAAAAAATATGAATATCAATACCCGGCTCCAATGGCGCTACAAACCCGCATCGGACCTCTTCCTGGTTTATACCGACAACTATCTTCCAGCGCCATTGTCGGTAAGGAATAGAGCGATTGTATTAAAATTTAATTATTGGTGGAATCTTTGAAATGTAAAATGTAGAATATAAAATATAAAATGTAAAAGTTGGATGCAGCTTTTCTAACTAAAAAAATGTTTAAAATATTAAAACAGTTGCATCCAACTTTTACATTTTATATTTTATATTCTACATTTTACATTTTCTCCCCCCGATATCCTCTCAAAAAATCCCCTATCAACATTTTCTTTTTCCCTTCCATTTGTATTTCATCCAAATAAACATATCCATCTGCCGCCGCGAATTTTAGAAAATTTTTTTTATCTGTCTGGGAATTTCCGGGCGATTCTTTTGGGGAAATATATTCTTTATGCGATTTGAATATTTTCAATATTTTTTTATCATAATAGGTGAAAGCTCCCGGAAAGGGTGAAAGCCCACGGATAAGATTATATATTTGATCAACCGGTTTGTCCCAATCAATTTTGCAGGTTTCAGTAAAAATTTTCGGCGCATGTTTTAACTCCGACTGACCATCTCGCCCTGACAACTGCGGCTTTTCTTTTAGCGACCCATCAATCAAACCTTCGATTGTTTTTACCAATACTTTCGCACCAATTATCTTCATTCGATCGTGTACTTCACCGGCTGTCTCATCATCAGCAATTAGAAAACTTTCCTGCAATAATATATTTCCGGTATCAATTTCCTGTTGTAATTTAAACGTGGTGACACCGGTTTCTTTTTCGCCATTGATCACAGCCCAGTTTATTGGCGCGGCACCACGATATTGTGGCAACAATGAACCATGAAGGTTAACTGTTCCCATCGATGGCATACTCCATATAAGTTCCGGCAGCATCCGGAATGCAACGACTATCTGGATATCCGCATGTAATGATTTTAATTCTTCAATAAACAAAGGGTTTTTTAATTTTTCCGGTTGCAAAATCTTTAAGCCCTTGTGAATTGCATATTTTTTTACTGCGCTTTCATTAGTTTTCATCCCACGGCCAGCGGCTTTATCTGCTGCAGTTATAACCGCTACAATATTATGTCCGGCATATAATATGGCATCGAGTGACGCGACTGCAAAATCGGGCGTGCCCATGAAAATAATGCGCGGTTTTTTGTTTTGCTCCATGTCTAAATTATTTTCTTTCTCCCGCCGAATTGCTTATATCTGCGTGATCCGCGTGATCCGCGTGATCCCCGGGAGAAAATTTTCCCGGGGATCACGCGGATCACGCAGATATAAGCAATTCGGCGGGAGACCGTCATTGGAAATCGGGGTATATCAAATATTTTTTTCGTATTGTTTTAAAATTGCTCAGTGCCGGCTCCCAGCTCTTCCTAATTTCAGCTTCGCTTTTCCCATCTTTAATTTGCTGCATCAGCAAATCATTTCCGGCAAGTTTATTAAAATAACCAGAGGGAAGAAAAAAATCTGATTTGGAAGGAGAAAGCGAATATGCTTTGATCAGCCATTTCAATTGGATATGCCCATTGATTTCTTTGGCAGGATCAATTTTACTGAGGTCATATCCATAACAGGTTTGATTTAATAAAGGCGGATTTTTTGCGCCTTCGGTGCTCCGCGGGACAAAATGATATAAATCAGTTGGCCAGGCCGGATGGCCAAATTGCTGAAATGGTTTATCGGTCCCTCTTCCCAAACTTACTTGCGTTCCTTCGAAAAAACAAAGGGAAGGATATAAATAAACTGATTGCATGTTTGGGAGATTAGGCGAAGGTTTTACCGGTAATGCATACCTGCTTTTATGTGTATAATTTTTACAGGGGATAACGAGCAATTGAAAATCCGACATGCTAAAATCGACGCTGCGCCGGGTTTCTTTATTAATCAACGAATCAATTTTTTTTTCGGCATCTCGAATGGCATGAATAATATTAAGGTTATTTATCAATGATGGGTCCAGCCATTTTTCGCCAACGAGCATTTTTGCATATTCGCCAATTGTCATCCCATATACGATTGGCACAGGTTGCATGCCTACAAATGATTTGAACGTTGGGTCGAGCACGGGCCCATCTACATAAAATCCATTGGGATCAGGGCGGTCTAATATGATCAGTGGCCGGTTATTTTCAATAGCCGCTTCAATATATTTTTGGAGAGATGAAATATACGTATAGAATCTTACGCCCACATCCTGGATATCAAATAACAAAACATCAATATCTTTCAAGTCATCTGCCGAAGGCTTCGATTTATTTCCATATAGCGAAACTATTTGTATGCCTGTTTTTGCATCTTTTAAATTATTTATATTTTCTCCGGCATCGGCAGTTCCGCGAAACCCATGTTCGGGGGCAAATATTTTTTTTATGATGATAGATTTTTTGAGCAACGTATCTACCAAATGAGATTTGCCAACAACAGAAGATTGATTCGCAAAAATGCCAACTGATTTACCTTTTAATAAAGGGAGGTATAAATCCATTTGTTCGGCTGCAGTGACGATCCTTAATTTGCCATCAGCCGCGACTGCTTTTTTTTGTGCGGTGCTGATATTAATAAAAAAGAAGAAAAATAAGCCGAAAACAAATCTTATCATTGATACATTTTTTACTGTGAAATCCATTTATTTAATTAATCCACGATCCAAATCTCCTGAAAAAATTTTTATTGGCCGAGGAGAATTAATCATTTACTTTGCCTCATGAAACCTGGTATGGTTTCGGGCCTCGCAGGGCTTCCATTTATACACTTAAAATTATTTTATGCAGCAGGTTAAAGCTGGCGACACAGTGAAGGTCCATTATCACGGCCGACTCACGGATGGGACAACATTCGATTCTTCAGAAGGCCGTCAACCCTTAGAGTTTACAGTGGGGAGCGGAATGGTGATCAAAGGATTTGACAATGGTGTGATGGGGATGAATATTGGGGACAAGAAAACGATTGAAATACCCGTGCAGGATGCTTATGGCCCAAAAGATCCGCAAATGGTCATGGATTTTCCAATTGATCGTTTTCCCGAGGATATGAAACCAGAAGTCGGCATGCAGCTAAATATGAGCAATGGTTCCGGTCAGCAATTCCCGGTAGTGATAACTGATATAAAAGGGGATACGGTCATCCTCGATGCCAATCATCCGCTTGCAGGCGAAGATCTCGTCTTTGACCTGGAATTGGTTGAAATATTGGATGAGGAATAATTTCCCTGAAAATTATAAGCTTCAATGTTATTTTTGATAATTGGATATTGGATATTTCTGATTGAGATATTCGATATCCAATTTTTTATATTGATGTCCTGGCTCTAACTAACCACAGTTATCAGATTCGCTTTTTCCTTCTTTTCGTATATCCAATACAGTAATAAAATCGCGATCCCCGTAAGCGCGAGATCAAAGATGGAACCTTCAAAACCGAAATCGCCACCGGTCAATAGTAAATCGCCTTTTAATTCAGTTTGTAATAAGCTGGGCAAATTGAAGCCGCTTAGTTTGTATCCAAATAATGGGCCTTCGAAAAAATTCCAACCGAAATGAAATAAAATTGCAAACCACAGGTTTTTGGTATAGATATAATTCATCCCCAATAAAATTCCTGCTAAAAAAATATTTATCAGTGGTATTATTCCCATGGAAGGGTTATCGATATGAAAAATCGCAAACAGGACTGCAGAAATAATCAATGCCACCCATTTATTAAATGATTCCATGAGGTTATTAAGGATATAGCCTCTGAAAACAATTTCCTCGTAAAATGCAATGATGACCATCAGCCCAAGGGCAATAAAAAGATCGTTGCCGCTAAATGTAATATCAACCCATTGCAGATGGCCGGAAACATACAATATGATCGTGCCTATCCCGAGAATGGCGACTGCAAGCAAAAAACCACTGATAGCATCTGCCGCATATCCGGTAAGATCAAACCCAAGGCTGGCCAGTGTTTTCCTATCAAAAAATTTCCGGAAAATAAAAACTGAGATTAGCGCTGCAATAGCGGCGACAGCAAAACCCAACCATAGGAACTGTCCGTTTAACAATTCATTAATATGCGTAATATCGCCGTTCATTGATTTGATCACAAAAACGATCGGGATACTGCTGAACAGGATCAGTATAAAATAAAAAACACAAAAAAGTAATACGCGTAACCAGCCCTGTTTGATAAGTGGTTTTTTATTGATGGTAGTGTTCATATATTGTAGCGATTATACTTTTTTGGAAAGCTCATAAACTTTCTGAAAGTTTGTACCCTGATTCATCCAATCCCTATCAAAAATTGATCAATACTAATAAGAAACAAATCAAAACGAAATAAAAACAAATCAGAACAAAATCAGGCAAATCAGTTTAACCAGAAGTTTATGTTTCAAAAATACGATTTTACAGTAGCCGAAAGATTTATTCGTTATGTAAAGATCGATACGCAAAGTGATCCTCAATCCAAAACCAGCCCTTCTACCGAAAAGCAAAAAGATCTCGGGAGTTTACTGGTAAGCGAATTGAACGAGCTCGGTATCGATGATGCCTATCTTGACGGATATGGCTATGTATACGCGACCATACCTGCAAATACACAAAAAAAAGTTCCCGTGATTTGCTTTTGCGCCCACATGGATACTGCGCCGGATTGTTCCGGTAAAAATGTGAAACCAATTATTCATAAGAATTATGACGGTGCGAATATTATATTGCCCGATGACCCAACACAAGTGATATCACCTGACGAACATCGTTATCTGAAAGAAAAAATTGGAGAAGATATTATTACTGCATCAGGCAACACGTTACTGGGCGCTGATGATAAATCGGGCATTGCTATTATTATGGATATGGCTAACTATCTGACCAGTCACCCCGAAATAAAACATGGGCCAATAAAAATATTATTTACTCCGGATGAAGAAATTGGCCGTGGCGTTGATCATGTCGATTTGCAAAAACTTTCTGCCGATTTCGGTTATACATTGGATGCAGGTGAGATAGGTTCTTATGAAGATGAAACATTTTCTGCTGATGGCGTAAACATTATCTTTCATGGCGTGAGCGCGCATCCCGGCTATGCAAAAGACAAACTCGTCAATGCAGTTAAGGTAGCGTCATCCTTTATCTATGATTTGCCAAAAGGCGAATGGTCGCCCGAATCTACTGACGGCCGATATGGTTTTGTTCATCCAACACGTATAGAAGGCATCCCGGAAAAAGTAACTGTCCAATTTATTATCCGTGATTTTATCACCGCAAAACTTCCCGCATACGAAGATTATTTGCGTCAGAAAGTTGATGATGCGTTGGCAAGGTTCCCTGGCGCGAAAGCTGATTTTTTTGTTACGGAGCAATACCGTAATATGAAGGAGGTACTTGAAAATTTCCCAATGGTTTCCAATTATGCGATGGAGGCAATCGAAAAAGCAGGCATAACAGTAAAACGTTCGAGCGCAAGAGGCGGGACAGATGGCTCGCGATTATCTTTCATGGGTCTTCCATGCCCGAATATTTTTACCGGCGAAATGGCTTTTCATGGCAAACATGAATATGTAAGCATACAGGATATGCAAAAGGCCGTCGAGACAATTGTGTATTTGGCGCAAGTGTGGGAAGAAAAGAGTTGATAAAATTTTGGAACGCGGATTATTATTATGATTATGATTTGTTATGATTATCCGCTCACATCATAATTATCATAATAATCCGCGTCCCATCAAATCTTTTAAAAAAAAATAATACGAAATGGAAATGAGCTTATGCCGTTCCTTTTTTCTTGATAATATCTTTAACGATCTTTTCTGCATGTTCTCTCGAGTTTTCAATAAACCACACATGCGTATCCATGCCCCCGCATACAACACCGGCGAGATAAATATTTTTCATATTGCTTTCCATAGTTTCGGGGATATAATTTGGATAAAGCTTTTCATCATTTGATAAACTGATACCGGCTTCGCGCAAAAAATTAAAATTGGGTTGATAGCCCGTCATCGCGATAACATAATCATTGGGAATGGTCACCATCCCATCCGGAGTTTCAATATCAACTTCTTTTTCGCGTATATCCTTCAACGTGGAATGTGTATACGCTTTTATGCTTCCTTCTTTGATACGGTTTTCAATATCAGGCTTTACCCAATATTTTACACGTTTGCCGATTCCTTCTCCTTTAATTACCATGGTTACTTCCGCTCCTTTGCGCCAGGTTTCTAATGCGGCATCTACAGCTGAATTATTGGCACCAACGACAACAACTTTTTGCATCGCGTAAAAATGCGGCTCTTTATAATAGTGCGTTACTTTTGGTAAATTTTCACCATGTACATGCATCAGGTTGGGGATATCGTAAAAACCTGTCGCAATGATGATATGGCTGGCAATATAATTTTGGCGCGATGTCATTACTTCATATTTCCCGTTGATCGCATGCACATGTTTCACTTCTTCTTGTAAATGGATATGGAGATGATTGGACACTGCAATCCTTCTGTAATATTCCAACGCTTCCGGCCTTGTAGGTTTTGCATTATTGCTGACGAATGGGACTTCTCCAATTTCTATCCGCTCTGATGTAGAAAAAAAAGTCATATTCGATGGATAATTGTATAAAGAATTTACGAGCGCACCTTTTTCAATGATGAGATAACTCAATCCTGCTTTTTTTGCTTCCAGCCCGCAAGCCAGGCCAATTGGGCCAGCGCCGATAATGACGATATCAAATGTTGTATCCATAATTTTATTGCTGCACAAAGTTACCATATTAATATTAGCATAAGATTTTGGAGCGAGTGAAGCAGTGTTGTAAAAAATAGTACTTTCACTGGTGAATTTATTTTGTCTGAACCGGATTTTTATATGATTGTTTTGATTGTCCTGATCAAACTGCTATCATCAATCAAATAATAATATTCAAATATCCTTATGTTCAGGCCAATCAAAATAATCTCCTAAATTTCCGGTCATGGATATACTTTATTCTTATTGGTGGGTCATTGTTTTGATCCTAATTATTTTCAGCGGATTGGTTACCGTCAACCAGGGTTATATCAATGTGGTGACGATGTTTGGTAAATATCGCCGCATATTGAGGCCAGGCCTGAATTTTAAGATCCCCATATTTGAACAGATATACAAACGCATCAGCATCCAGAATCACTCCGTTGAATTGGAATTTCAGGCGGTGACGGCTGACCAGGCAAATGTTTATTTTAAAAGCATGTTACTGTATGCTGTTCAAAATGCAGATGAAGAAACAATTAAACGCGTAGCTTTTAAATTCATTAGCGACCGTGATTTGATGCAAGCGCTTACTCGCACGATCGAAGGAAGCATCCGTTCTTTTGTAGCCACAAAAAAGCAAGCGGAGATTTTAGGCTTGAGAAAAGAAATTGTTGAATTTGTAAAAGACCAAATCGATCATTCGCTTGAAGATTGGGGATATCATTTACTCGATCTCCAGATTAACGATATTACTTTTGACCAGGCAATCATAGATTCAATGAGCAAGGTTGTTGCCAGCAATAACCTGAAAGCTGCAGCAGAAAATGAAGGCCAGGCTTTATTGATCACAAAAACAAAAGCAGCGGAAGCGGAAGGCAATGCGATCAAAATTTCTGCTGAAGCCGAAAAAGAAGCTGCACGGTTGCGCGGCCAGGGCGTTGCGTTATTCCGTGAAGAAGTTGCAAAAGGTATGAGTGAGGCCGCCGAACAAATGAAACGTGCCAACCTCGATACAAATGTTATCCTGTTCAGCATGTGGACAGAAGCAATTAAAAATTTTGCAGAAGTAGGCAAAGGGAATGTGATTTTCCTTGATGGGAGCGGGGAAGGCATGCAAAATACAATGAAACAGATCCAGGCTATGATGATGAAGAAATGAAATCGGAAGTCTGAGGTCTGAAGCCAGAAAAAAAATAATAGTAGCAGATATCATTTCTGACTTCAAACCTCTGACTTCCGACTTCATTTCCCGAATTTTAGCATTTTGTTAAAAAATACAAACAAGCTGAACCCGTTATAGCTTGAAATCTTTACTTTTACCGCACTAAACTTCATTGGATGAATTTATTTTTCCTGCAGGTGATCATTGATTCAGCAAAGATTAAAGATAGCCTGGCGCGCGCCAGCCAATTACTTGCCCAGCAAAAAGAGAATTTATGGGATACACTGCAACGAGGCGGCCCGCTTATGATCCCGCTGGCGATATTACTTGTTATTGCTATTTTCTTTTTTATTGAACGGGTGATTGCAATCAACAAAGCAGCTAGGGTGGATGAGAATTTCATGAATATTATCCGTGACCATATTGTGTCTGGCAATGTAACAGCAGCAAGGAGCCTCTCCAAAAACACCAATAATGCGGTAGCCAGGATGATCGATAAAGGGCTTCAGCGTATTGGCAAGCCGATTGATGCTATAGAACGCAGCATGGAAAATGTGGGCAAGCTGGAATTATATAAGATGGAAAAGAATGTATCGATTTTGTCGGTTATCGGTTATATCGCACCGTTATTTGGCTTTTTAGGGACAATTATTGGGATGTTCCAATTATTTTATAATATCGCATCGACTGGTGAATATAGCATTGGCAATATCGCCGGCGGTATTTATGTGAAGATGATTTCATCCGCATCGGGCCTGATTATCGGGATCATTGCGTATGTGGGTTATCGTTACCTGAATTCCCAGATCGATAAAACGACCAATAAAATGGAAGGGGCCAGCGCAGAATTTATAGATATCCTGCAGGAGCCGACGAGATAGATATCTGTGTTCAGGACACGAAAATAAAAATCAAAAAAGAATTAATGAATTTAAGAAAACGACATAAGGATGAAGGGGAAGTGCATACAGGGCCATTGAATGATATCCTTTTTATCCTCCTATTGTTTTTCCTGATCGTCTCTACGCTGGCAAACCCCAATGTTATCAAACTTTCCCAGCCAAAATCAAAAAGCGATACAAAATCAAAACAAACGGTGGTTGTTTCTATCGATGCCAATAAACAATTTTATGTGGGCACGACAAAAGTCACGCTGGCCGAATTGCGCGCCAAACTCCAACCATTTCTCGCTAAGGAAACAGACCAACCTTCAATCGTTATCAATGCGGATAAATCAGTCCCTGTTGAAGATGTCGTTGCCGTTATGCGTGTTGCCCGCGAACTCGGGGCAAGGACTGTGTTGGCGGTTGATAAGAATGGCGTGCAGTGAGGGGGAATATAGAATGTAAAATAAGGAATGTAAAATGTAAAAGGGGTTTATAAGTTTTTTGCTTCGGCCAACGTATAAACCCCTTTTACATTTTACATTCCTTATTTTACATTCTACATTTTCTCAAAACTCCACATGCACTCTCGCCGCAAACAAATTTACCGGGCCACGGTCATGATTATACGCCGGGTTGGCTACAAACTGGTAGTCGAGGGTTGCAAATAGGTTATCGAAAATTTTTGATTGGTAGAAGACCTCGGCTATATTTTCTCTTCGATAATTTGGCAATTTTCCATCCCCGATCATAAATCCATATCCGCCCGCATTCAAAAAATTGCGATGGCCCGAGGAAATCCCATTGGAAAGAAGAGCAACGCCAATATTATCTGCAGCCCGGCCCCATCCTTTACCAAATATCCGGATGCCCCCACTTATTGAATTATCAATTTCAGCAAAAGCCCATGTTGCTGTCTTACCGTCATTCCACCCAAATCGTAAAAAACCGTTGATGCTGCTGCTGATTTCTTGTTCGATATTAATACCGAACCCAATTTTTTTTCCACCGTATTTTTTTCCATACAATACATCGAGGCTGGTATCTGTGCCATTTATTTTTGCAGCAACAACATCATCATAATTGGGAGCTTTTGATACATTATAATATCCCAGCAAGCGAAGCGTGCCTTTACGCTCGTGCATGGAATACTTTTTCTCCCATTCAATGGTTTCACTATTTGTTTTGAAATAATGGAAATCCAGTTTGGGGCCATTAGCATAAGTAGGCATTAGTGCGGTCCCCAGGCGGAGTGTCCATCCGGGCTTGACATATTCCACGACTAACCCATACGTATAACCGCGGGTATTGGCCGCATAATCGTAGGCGCCGTTATTCATCAATGCCCAATTCATAAAGTCATTTCGTGGGTCATGGCTGACGCTGTTATCATCAAAAAAATCTGCTATGCCAAATTTGCCAAGGTTGAATGTGATTCGGGAAGTGGATACTTTTTCTTTTACCTGGTTCAAATTATCCGAAACTTCTTCGAAATGATCTTTGTCCAATGTGATATGTTGGCGAAAAAAAATCCTTGCAATATAAACAACAGGTTCAGGGTCCCCAATGCGGAAGGTTTCACCATTTGGAAAACCCGCAATGCCCAGCGTGCTGCTGATTCCCTTGCCACCAGCCATTTCAGGATTAAAATAAAGCGATGCGCCGTTCCATAATTTTCGTCCTAAAAATATAGTTGAAGTTGCTGAAAAAGCTTGTTCTCGTTCGGTCTGTGTGCTGTTTTGCCCGCTATACGCTGCGCTAAAACTGGGATGTCCCTGTATGATGCCAGTTATTTGGAAATGATATGACCAATCAGAATCTTTTAGCAGCGCATCATTTTGCTGCGCTACAGCAGGAAAAGAAAATGATAATAGGATAAAAAGATAAGCTGTGATGCCTGGATGTTTCATCGGTAGTAAGAGTTGTGCAAAAGTAGAAACTGTAAGAAATAGATACAAATTAATTAAAGCAACATGGTTGCTTTTATTAAACGGTTTTTCCCATACATATCTTTTCTTATTTCAATATCCGTGAAACCTTTGGACAGGAATAATTGATTTATATCAGCAGATAACGCTTCATGCATTTCCGCGAATATTTTTCCTTTTGCTAAAAGCTTTTTACTTGCAAAATCTGCAATTGCCTCATAAAAAATCAACGGGTTTTCATTATCGACAAAAAGGGCCAGGTGCGGCTCATGGTCAACAACATTTTTATCCAGCGATATTTTATCATGCAGCGGGATATAAGGCGGGTTGCTGATGATATAACCAAGCGGCGGAAGTGTATTTCGGTTATTGGCATCTAAAAAATCGATCTGCGAAAATTTGATATCAACTTTATGCGCAATTGCGTTTCGGTTTGCGACTTCCAACGCTCCCTCACTAATATCGCAGGCAACGATGTTAAGTTGTGGCAATTTCTTTTTTAATGTAATTGGTATGCAGCCACTGCCCGTTCCGATATCGAGGAGTACAGCTTGTTTATTTTTTATTTCAGTAATGGCCCAATTGACCAATTCTTCTGTTTCAGGCCTTGGTATCAATACGCGCTCATCGACATAAAATTTCATCCCGGCAAACCATGCTTCATGCAATACATATTGTACAGGTGTATGATTGAGTAATTCGCTTGTATATTTATTCAGCATATCAATTGCAGGAGGCGACAACAAAATATTTTTATTGATGATGCGATCAATTTTTCCGGAGCCTGTAATATTTTCCATAACAAGATCGGTAATGGCAACAGCTTCCCGTTGTTCATAAATGCTTATAAGTTTTGCCAATAACTCTTCGCCGGCTTGCCTGATTGTCATTTGTAAATGTAAAATGTAAAATATAGAATGTAAAATGTAAAAGTTGG
>Ga0207059_1102_pt1 | contig 16327 bp, 14 predicted proteins | sample Alteio_BWMinCont_32_FD_153273 | JGI IMG/M metagenome (GOLD analysis project Ga0207059, IMG submission 153273) | Enriched cells from forest soil in Barre Woods Harvard Forest LTER site, Petersham, Massachusetts, United States -... | ecosystem: Environmental > Terrestrial > Soil > Temperate forest >...
AGTTGTGCCGCCATCGCCGGCTTTCGGGACAAGTCCGACAATTTCAGGCGCTCATTTTTCTCTTGACATACGAATTATTTAGTACTACAAAAAGGATATACATGAGACCCAAACACACCACACTCACCCCGCAGGAACTGGAAATCATGAAGCTCGTCTGGCAGCGCCAGAGCGCCACCGTCCGCGATATCTATGAGGCGCTCCTCGAGCACCGCAAAATCGCCTATACCACCGTCATGACCATGATGAAAATCCTCGAAACCAAGGGTCATTTGAAGAAGCGCCGCCAGGACCGCGCGTTCGTTTACCGCCCCGCGCACAGCAAAAACCAGGTCATTGGCAGTATGCTGCGGGAATTCATAAATCGCGTTTTCAACGGTTCCGCGGAACCGCTCCTTGTCCATCTCGTCAAATCGCGCCACATCCGCGAAAAAGATTTGCAAAAAATGGCGCGCATGATCGAAGAAATAAAATGAGAGTTCCTGAAATGGATTGAAATAATCCCGGAGCCGCCGATGAGTCTGCCGTTGTGGTTTTCGAATCTCATGTTTTGGAGCGCCCAGGTCGCCCTGCTCGCGTTGGCCGCGGGATTTCTTCCGCGCCTTCTAGAAATCCGCCAGCCTGGCGTACTTCTCGTCTATTGGCGGGTGCTCCTGGCCCTCAGCTTGGTGCTCCCCGTTATCCAGCCCTGGCACCAGTTACAAAGGGTCGGCACGATGGTGATCTCGCCGAGCCTCACGGGCGTGCAGGTCATCCCGGCATCCGGCCCCGCCGTCACCCACTGGCATTTTCCCAGCGTTCAAATCATCGCCCAGATTTTCGGCGTCGTAATTCTCGCGGGAATGGCCGTACGATTCGCGATCCTGGCGATGGGACTTCTGAGACTTCGGCAGCTCCGGCAAGCATCTTCGCCAATTTCCCGGTTTGCTGAATGCGCTGCCATTCTCGAAGAAATGCGCGCCCGCGTGAACACCAGCGCCGAGTTCCGCCTGTCGCGCGATGTAGATTCGCCCGTCACCTTTGGCTTTACGCCTCCGGTAGTTCTTCTGCCCGAACGTTTCCCGTCCATGAACGCGCGATTTCAAGCCGCGATCGCCTGTCACGAACTGCTCCATGTTCGGCGCCACGATTGGACCCATCACTTGGGCGAGCAAGTTGTTCTTGGCGCGCTCTGGTTTCATCCTGCTATCGCCTGGCTCATCGCGCGCATCCGTCTGGCTCGCGAGCAGGTCGTGGATCTAGAAGTCGTAAGACTCACCGAAGAGCGCAAGCCATACCTGGAAGCTCTGCTTCAATTTGCGGCCGGCCGCAGCCGAACCGCGCCCATTCCTGCGCCACCATTTCTCGTCGAGCGTCAGCTCGCCGAGCGAGTGGCTCTCATGCTGAAGGAGGTTCCTATGTCCCGAACAAGACTGATTGCCTCATTGACGGCCACCGCGTGCGGGCTCGCGCTGGCCGCAACGCTAGCGGTGTTGACGTTTCCTCTCAAAGCCGCGCCGCACGCCGGACAAAACAGACCACCAAGCGGCGTTGCGGGAGGCGTTTCAGGTGGCCTCTCCGCAGGAGTTCCGGGTGGCGTTTCCGGTGGAGTTCGTGGCGGTATTGGCAGCGGCGTCGCCGGCGGAGTTGGCGGCAGAGCCGCCCGCGACGTACCTACGGTAGACGCCACCACGATCTGGACCGACACCGTGAAAAGAGGTCCCATGGTCCGGCAGGTCCGGGGACTAGGAGCGCTGGTCCGCGCTGAAGATTCCGGGAATTTGATTGCAAGAATCACCCTGCCTGAAGTCATGACGCAAGACGTGCGCGCCAATCAAAATGCCACCGTGGATACGAAGAAAGGCCTGGTAAAAGGGCATGTCAGCCGCCTTGGTTCTTCTACGTCAAACGAAACGCGCAGCGTGGATATCGCCCTCGACACGGGTCTACCACAAGGGGCCGGTGCAGATCTCCAGATCGACGCCACCATTGACATCGAAAAGCTCGACAACATTCTCTGCGTCGGACGCCCAGTACACGCCACAGCAAACTCCACGGCCTCACTATTTAAACTTGTCAATGGCGGCATCGAAGCCGTACGCGTCAACGTAAAGCTGGGGCGCACCGCAGTGAACACAATTGAGGTCCTGGATGGACTCAAAGAAGGCGACAAGGTCATTCTCTCCGACATGTCCACCTACGACAACGCCGACCGCATCCGGATCAATCTCCAACACGTTCCCCGTTCCGAGTGATAACTCCGAACGAGTCCGTTTGAACACCGCGTAGCTCCCCGTAAACGTGGCGGGAAGGTCCCGCCGCCCACATTATCGTGAGCCTCGATTTGTGGGGCTTCGCGATCAGCTTCTCCAGTTCGTACAATTACAGTTGGAGCCGCCGAATAAGTAGCCGAACATGGATCCACCAATCCAGACAATCGGTCCGTAAGTCTTGGCTATGCCCTTCTGCTCTCACAGAACACGGTGTGTCTCGCCGGTTCTTTTCTTTCTGCTGGTCAAGGGCTAACAGTCAAGCCCCGACCCGAGTCCTCTTGCCAGGACTCGAACATGCCAGGCACACGAAAAAAGGGCCAGCAAATCTCGCCGGCCCTGCGCACATCGATTCGTTACTTCTGGGCGTGGCTGCTTCAGCCCTTCAGCAATAGCTGCACTCGGCGTCGCCCATTCCGCCGCCGGCCATGTCGTCCTTGATCCGTCGCAGGCGCTGCCCAAGCCGCTCAGCCAGCTGATGCCGCGCGCGCCACAACCGCGCCTTCAGCGTGTTCTCGGTGACTCCGAGCTTCTTCGCCGCTTCGCCTGTCGAATAGCCCTCCACTTCGCGCAGCACAAACGCTGTGCGCAAAAGCGGCGAAAGTTCATCGAGGTTTTCGCTGATGATCTCCCGTAGCTCCGTTCCGGCAAATACCTGCTCCGGGTTCGGTCCCTCGGCCGCGAAGCGCTCCGCAATCGGCAGCTCGTCTTCACGCGGAGGTTCGTCCAGCGAAACCGCCGGCCGGGCCTTCGCGCTGCGCCGCCTCATGAGCGCCGCATTAATCACGATGCGCGTCAGCCACGTCGAAAACTGCGACCGCCCTTCAAAGCGCTTCATGTTGCGGTAAGCGGAGAGCAGCCCGTCTTGCAAAGCATCTTCAGCATCTTCGGTATTGCCGAGGACGCGTAACGCCGTCTGAAACAGCGGCCGCTGGTAACGCCGGAACAACGTCTCCACGGCCTGCGCATCGCCCCTCTGCCCGGCGCGGATCAGTTTGTCTTCGTTGAATTGCATTGCCACTGCTGTTTGAGTCGTTACTGCCGCTTGTGTCGCCATGGTCTCCCCCCATTACTGCACAAAGTCACTGCAAGAAGTCGGTGCAAAAAATCGCTACAAAAATCTCGCTCACCAGATGCATGGACACCTTCGTGCTTCAGTGCGCCGGAACACCTCCGGCAGGCACTCTCGGTTTCCTCATCATCAACAAGACTGGGATGACTGCCAGGAATACCACGCCCAACATCTTGAAGTTGTCGATGAAAGCCAGCATCGCCGACTGGGCTTGCACCAGGTTGTAAACCATGCCCTTCGCCTGCAGCGCCGCATGCGAAGTACTCGACCCGTAGGATATTAGACGCGCCGTGTTTCCATTTGTCATCTTCAGCAGTGCCGGATTCAAACTATTCACGCTCTCCACCAAATGCGCCTGGTGAAACTGCGTCCGCCGCTCCAGCATGGTCGTAACGGTCGCAATTCCCACGCTGGCCCCAATGTTTCGCGCCAGATTGATGATGCCCGTCCCCATGTTCGTCTTTTCTCTGGGCACGTACGCAAACGCCGCCACGTTGATGGGGATAAACAAAAACGCCAATCCAAAACTCTGCAGCATCCGCGCGCGCACCGCATGGCTGTAGTCGAGCCCCAAATCCCAGCCCGCCATCCAGAACAGCGCCATGGCGCAAACCGTGCACCCAAAGGTAATCAGAATCCGCGTATCCACCTTTGACACCAGAATTCCGACGACAGGCATCATCAGCATGATGACCGCGCCGCCGGGCGATAGAGCCTTCCCTGCAAGCTCTGCGGTGTACCCCAGCATCTCCTGCAAAAACTGCGGAATCAGCACCGTGCTCGAGTACAGCACGAATCCCAGGAAAAACATCGCCACCGTGGAGATCGCGAAGTTCCGGTCCTTCAGCATCTTCAAATCGACGACCGGCTCCTTGTGCCTCCACTCCCAAATAATCCCGGCGATAATCCCGATCAGCATCAAGGCAAAGAAAACCTGGATGAATCCAGAAGCCAACCAGTCGTCGCGCTGACCCTTGTCCAAGACAATCTGCATGCTGCCCAAGCCCAGGCTGATCAACCCAATTCCGATGTAGTCGATCCGGAATCCGCTCTTGATGTCGGCCTTCTTCATGTGCGGCGGATCTGAAATCAGCACCGAAGTCAGCAGCAGCGAAATAATTCCCACCGGCACGTTGATATAAAAAATCCATCTCCACGAAAAATTGTCCGTTATCCATCCGCCCAGCCATGGCCCGATTGTTGGCGCTACCACCACCGCAATCCCGTAAACCGCGAAGGCCATCCCGCGTTTCGCCAGCGGGAAGGTGTCATTCAAAATCGCCTGCTCGCTGGGCTGCAATCCTCCCCCGCCGGCACCCTGCAAAATCCGGAAGAACACCAGCACGCCCAGGCTCGGCGCAAGCCCGCACAAGAACGAACTCACCGTAAAAAGCGCCACGCAAGACATGTAAAACCGTTTCCGCCCGATCAACCCGGAAAGCCATCCCGAAAGCGGCAACACAATCGCGTTTGAGACCAGGTACGACGTCAGTACCCACGTCGATTCGTCCGCTCCCGCCGACAAATTCCCGGAAATGTGCGGCAGCGCAACGTTGGCGATCGAGGTGTCCAGCACCTCCATGAACGTCGCCAGCGTCACCGTCACGGCGATCACCCACGGGTTGATCGACCCGTCCGGCATCCTCAACTTGGCTAGTAGTCTGCTTCGCATCGCTGGTTCTATCTCGTTCCCTTACGCTCCGCGCGGGTCCGCTAACCCTCTATCAGTTAATACGTATGACCGCCCAACTGACTTTCTCTATTCCTCTCCATCGCGAATCTCGCCGTAGCTCCAAGCGCTGCCCCCATTTCGCACCACGTCAGTTCGTCCGCACTACTTCGTAATGACCGTGGCGTCCACATTCATCCCCGGCCGCAACACCGCTTTGTCCGGCGGAATGGGGTCCAGCACGATCTTCACCGGTATGCGCTGCACCACCTTCACGTAATTTCCAGTCGCGTTTTCCGGCGGCAGCAAACTCAGCACTCCACCGGTCGCCCCAGCAATCGAATCCACGTGCCCGCTGAAGGTCATTCCATACGTATCGACTTTCACTTCCGCCTTCTGCCCCGGCTTCATGTATTTCAGTTGCGTCTCTTTGTAATTCGCCGTTACCCACACATCTTGCAGCGGCACCACCATCAGCAATCCCTGCCCCGCTTGCACGATCTGTCCGGTCTCGACTTGCTTGTGCGTGGCCACACCGTCCACTGGAGCAACCACCTCCGTGTAGCTCAGATTCAATTGCGCCGCGTCCAGCGCCGCGCGCGCCTGCGCGGCCTTTGCCACTTTGGCCTGGGCATCCGCCGTACGCATGCCCACCTGCTTTTTGTTGGCCTGCGCTCCTTCTACTCCGGCGCGCGCCTCCAGCACCCGTGCCTTGGCCGCGTCCAGTTGGGCCTTCACCACTTCCACATTCCGCTGCGCTTGCACCAGTTTTTGCTGGTCCGCCTTTAGGGCGCTCGCCGTCCCGTCGGCATTGGCCTTTGCCGCGTCGTACTGCTGCTTCGAAATCTCGTCCCGTTCCATTAGCGGCTTGTACCGCGCCAAATCCGCCTGTGCCAGTGCCGCGTTGGCCATGCTCTTGTTCACGTTCGCTTGCGCATACGCCAAATCCGCCGTTTGCGCCTGTTCGTAAGTCGCTTGCGCTTTCGCTACGTCCGCCTGCGCTTCCAGCAATTGCGCGTCCGCGCCGGAACTCCCGCTCGCCACGTTTTCCGCCGTCCTCGGAACGTCCACTCCCGCTGAGCGGGCCTCGCCTTCCGCCAAATCCAGTGCCGCTTTGGCCTGATCCACCGCAGCCTGATAATCGCGCGGATCGATCTTCACCAGAACTTGTCCGGCTTTCACCGCCTGGTTGTCGTCCACCAAGACGTTCGCCACTTTCCCGTAAATCTTCGAAGCGATCGGCGTGATGTGCCCGTCGATCTGCGCGTCATCCGTGCTTTCCCGGTTGTGGTAGTAGAAGAACAATCCCGCGACCGCGGCGATCAGCACCACGCCGCCAAGGATCGCCAGTCGCTGCACCTTTGGATTCGCAAATCCCTTGGCTTCTTTCTCCAACGGGACTACTTCCACGACCGGCCGCACTCTTGTCGCGTTTTCTAGGCCTACCTCGATCTCAATGCTCATTGGTTCCTCTCACTTCGAGTAGACTCTTTCCATTTGCCCAATCGATCGCGCATAGTCCGCGCGCCCCTGATTGAACCGGTAAAGCGCCGCGATCTGGTTATCGTTCGCGCGCGCCAGAGAATCCTGCGCCTGGATGACTTCGATATTGTTCGCCACACCCGCCTTGAACCGGTCCCGCGCCTGATCCACTTCTTCTTTCGAAAGCTGCACCCCTAAATTCGCTACCACCACCTGGCTCCGTGCCGAAGCCAAATTGATGAGCGCCGTCTTCACGTCCAACGCGATCTGATTTCTCAAATCGGCTTCCTGCTGCTGCAATTTCTGAATCTCCAAATCCGCCTTCACGATCTCCGCGCGAATCCGCCCGCCCGTAAATATCGGCACGCTCACACCCCCTTGATACGTATAAGTCGGAATCCCCGTCGTCGACGAGCTGCCTTCATAGGCCCAATTGCCGCTGAAGTTCAGCGTCGGCAGCCGCGAATCCTGGGAAGCCTTCTTTTCCAATCCCGCGGCTTTCAGACGCTCCACCAAAGCCTTCCACTCCTGCCTTTCGCCCAGCGCCGATTCGATGCTCGCCGCGATTTCCGGCTGCGGCGTATCGAAAAAGCTCAGCGAATCCGCCAATTCGATGTCCTGCCGTGGGTCCAGATTCAGCAGCTTGCTAAGTCCAAAAAGCGATGTGTCGCGGTCGGCCTGCGCCTCGAGCAGTCTCTGTTTCTCGTTCTGCAGTTCCACGTTCGCGCGCAGCGTATCAATGCCCGTCCCAACTCCTTCCTTCTGCACGTCTGCCGCTTGGTCATAAAGCGCCTGCGCCAACTCCACGCGCGACTGCGACGCTTCGACATTGGCCACCGCCCGCAGCGTCCCGATGTACTGTGACACCACCAGCAGAATCACCTGCTCCCGCGTCGAAAGACTGTCGGCCTTGCCGGCAATGGCCGTTTCCCGCGCGGCTTGATACCGCCGAAACAACGTCAAATCAAACACCGGCGCGCTGAATCCCGGCCCCGCCGAGAAAACCTGGAACGGTCCGCCATGTTCAGGAAATCCCGGTATTTTCTTCCCAAGAAATGCCTGAAGGTTGATGCGCTCCACGGCATCCGTAACGTTCAAGCTCGCCTGCGGCAGCAAAGCCGCCCGCGCCACCTTGCGGTCCTCGACGCTTTCGGCCGCCGTCAAAATCGCAATCCGTGTCGTGGGATTCTGTTTCAACGCCAGGTTCACCGCCTGATCCAGAGTCAATCGCAGCACTCCGCCCGGCGCATCCCCAGGCAGCCGATTCTGCTTCGAGGTTCCCTGTGCGCGGGCCATCGCCGGCGTCACCAGCAAGCTGAAAAACGCCACATAGAAAATAATGTGCGAGCCTTTCTTGCGGCCCCAGCAGCCGGTCTTCCCGCTCCGTTCCCGCCCAGCGATCTCCTGGACGATGGCTTCATTCAGGCACCCTTCTGCAATCAGCTTTCCGCCTTGCTCGTGGATCTCTTTCAGTAGCGCCTTGCCCGCCGCATCGATGAAGCTCACGCCGCACAAATCCACACTGAATTTCTCCTCCGGCGCCCGGGTGCGCCAGCACTGCTCGAGGGCCTCAACCCAGGGTCCTGCCAGGCGTCCTTCGACGCTCAACACCGTCTTGCCACGTTTCTTTTCTGTTGTAATTCTCAACATTGTATTTGCCTTGTCGGTGTTTGGTAGGTGCACTAAGGCCTCCATCGGATGTTAATTCTTATAAATAATTAAGCTGCTCATTTTAAATGCTTTAAGGGCGAACATGAAAAATGGAGGGCAATTGATGAGCCAATATATCGGCTAATGACATCATATAATCGAAAACAGAGTGCCAATATGTGGTCATTCATTTTACAGCTGCTTCCTTCCTCTGCTTTTGACTTTGGTTGGCCCGGCCACCCCCACTTCCCGGAATTCACTCGCAGCCCAAATGATCACCGTGCTCGCTTTTCCCACTCCCAAGCGCTTCCAAAATCTTGGTGGCTCGTCCGTCGGAAGGCTCTCGCTTGGCAGTGCACATCCAGTCGCGCGCAGTATGGAATCGTCTGCCCAGGTGAGAACGGGGGAATCGAATTGCGTAGAAGCGCTCTCTCCCGCATGCCGCGGCTTGCCTAGTAGCACCCGCTGAGCGGGGCGCGAACAAACCGCTTCTCGAGATAGCGAACGCTCCCGCAAGTTGCGCTCACACCGGCTACGCTAGGCCAGGGCCAGGTCTGCCGCCGCTCGAGCCTTCGCGAGTTACTCACTCTCTGCGGAGGGCCACGATGGGGTCGATAGCGGAGGCCCGGCGAGCCGGGAGATAGCCTGCCAAGAGCGCTACGAGGAGGAGCAGAAGGGAGACCGAGGTTATGGTTGAGAGATCGCTTGGGGAAAGGCCAAAGAGCATGCTGGCGATTAGGCGGGTGGCGGCCAGGGCGGACGGGATGCCGATGGCTATGCCGCCGAGGGCCAGCGCGAGCGTTTCCCGGAGGACGAGCCAAAGAACATTTTGCCGCCGCGCTCCTACAGCGACACGAATGCCGATTTCGCGGGTACGGCGCGTGACGGCGTCTGACATCAGTCCATAGAGGCCGATGCAAGCGAGCAGCAGGGCGAGGGCGGCGAAGAAAGCGGAGAGGAGAGCCGTCACGCGCTCTTCGGTGAGCGCCTGGCTGGTGGTTTGCTGAACGGTCTTTGTTTCCAGCGCGTATTCGTGGCCGAGCGATTCGATCTCGTGGCCGACGGCTTTGGCCAGAGCTTCGGCGGGACCGCCGGCCCGCACGAAAAGATCGCCTCTCTGGACCTCACCCCATTGTTGGAGACCCTGGAGATAAGAGAAATACACCAACGGCGGAGCAGCATCACGCAAATCTAAAATCCGGGCATCCGCGGCGATGCCGACTATTTCGATGTTTTGAAAATCGGGCAAGAAACCGAAACGGATGCCTTTTCCAATGGCCTGGCCATCTGGAAACAGACGCTGCGCGAGGCTCTTGCTTACGACGGCAACGCGAGGATGCTTCTGATCGGCCGTCTCATCAAATTCGCGGCCGTCCAACAATGGAATTGCGAGCGTCTCTAACAAATGCGGCGAGACCATTGCTCCATTTGCGAGGAAGTGGACCCCCATACTTACGTCGGCTGACGACCTGGAAACGGTTTCATGCCAGACTTGCGGACTGGGGATGGAGAAATTCGCATAGCTAACCGAGCTGACTCCGGGTATTCCAGCAATTCGCTGCAATAGTTGTTTGTGATAGCTAGCCATGTCCAGATTGTCGTAACCCCCAGGCCGCGGGTTCAGAGTGATTTGGAGTAAGCGCGATTCGTCGAAGCCGAGGTTGACGGAACGGAGGCGCTCGAAGCTGCGGAGGAAGAGACCAGCGCCGAGGAGCAGTACGAGCGAAAGCGCGACTTGAGCGACGATGAGCGATTTGCCGAGTTTGGCCGAGCCGCCGCCGAGCCTCTGTGCGTTTTGTTGAAGGACAGAAGCGGGATCTTGACAAGAGCAACGCCACGCTGGTGCCAGCCCGAAAAGAATCCCGGTCAGGGCGGCAACCGAAAGAGTGAGAGCGAGGACGCGGAGATCAGGACTCAGATCGAGTGATACAGGAACCAAGGTTCCTTCGGTCATGAGCAGCACGAGCGCATGGCTGCCCCAAAAAGCAAAGGCCAGGCCGAGGAGCGCACCAGTCAAAGAGAGCACCACGCTTTCAGCCAAAACCTGACCGAACAGAGCGCCGCGGCTCGCGCCGATGGCGACGCGCACGCTCATTTCATGGCTGCGCGCGGCGGCGCGAGCGAGCATGAGGTTTGCCAGATTCACGCAAGCCAAAACCAGGATCAGTCCGACGATTGCGGCGAGAATGTAGAGAGGGCGCTCGAATTGAGAACTTACGCCGCTGGCGATTCCCTTTGCAGCGGGTGAGACGTCGAGACCCATAGAAGAAAGGTCTGGCGCCGCAGACCGGGAGCTGGCGTCGAGGCCGAAGCGAGAAGTACCTCGGGCCAGAACGATTGGAGTTGAGCGCGAGCCTGTTCGATGGTGACGCCGTCCTTCAAGCGGCCAATGGGATAGAGCCAGAGGATCGCACGGCTTTCCAGATCGAAGCTGCCAGGGGTAATCAGAGGTATGGCCGGGAGGGGAACAGTAATTTCGGGCGGCTCGCCGGTTGTGAGGCCGGTGAACCATTTGCGGGTGACGCCAACGATTGTGAAAGGATGGCCTTCGATACGGATCTGTTTACGCACGACATCGGGGGCGGCGCCGAATTGGCGTTGCCAAAACTCATAGCCGATGACCGCGACTTGGGGATTTGCGCCGGCACTGAGGTTCGAATCGTCAGGCGTAAGCAAGCGGCCAAGAAGAGGAGTTGTGCCAAGTACGGAGTAGGCGTTGCCGGAAACGGCGAGCACGCGGTCCTGGGCCAGTATGCCGTTGACTTCGACGTTGCAGAGGGCGTTCGTGCTCCAGGCCATAAGAGAGGAGAAGACCCGTCGGCCGCGTTCGACTTCGCGGAACATAGGACAGGAAAAGGTGATTTTGTCTCCCTGACGGATTGGAGAAAGTTGAACGAGGCGCTCCGGTTGACGGACCGGGAGGCCACGGAGAAACAAGGCGTTGATCAGAGTGAAGATGGCGGTGTTTGCGCCGATGCTGAGGGCTAAGGAAAGAATCGCGACGGAGGTGAAGCCGGGATTCTTGCCGAGGACGCGGAGGGTATAGCGCAGGCTTCGCCAGAAGGTTTCCATGGTCGTCGCTCCCGAATTCCAGCGTTCGAGTGTCCACGCTAGCGCCGAACCGCGATCGCCTGCAGTTCAAAGTGCCCGCCGCGCAGCAGCGATCCCGCTCCAATGAATTCCCGCGCCGGGAAGTCCTTGGTCGTGAAGTAGCTCTTATAAATAGGGTTGAATTTGTCGAAGAGCGACAAATCCGTGCAAGCAATCTGCACATACACCAGGTCGTCCATAGTCATACCCGCCTGCGTCAGCGTACCCTTCAAACTATCAAGCATGAGCTTGATCTCATCCTCGATTTCCGCCGGCGGCTTCCCCGTCTTCGGGTCCAACCCAATTCTCCCGGCCAAATACAATGTGTTTCCCGCAAGAATTCCGTCACTGTAAGGCGCTTGAACGGTTTTCTCCGGCGCGTTGAACACCTTGCGTGTAGTCTGCGGCTCGGGCGACGAAAATGCCCCGCGAACGATAAGAACTCCACCAACAATAAGCACGATGAGTAGAACACTGAGGCGACGATTCACGGCAACCCTCCATTCTAATCTCCGAGAAAAACGAACTCCTGGAAGTTCAGCGCGAGTGTAGCCCGCAATTCGTTCCCTAGCAACCAGCCAGTGGCCCAGATGGCCCAGACTTCAGTCCGGGCCCCGCCGCCAAAGCGAAATGATTGCTTCGCCGTCGACCAATGTTAGAATGCCGCTTCTCTTCCGAGGTGACCCCATGCGCTGCGCAATTCAAACCGGCGTGCTTTCTCTCGCCGCACTCTCGATCTCCGCCCCGCTCTTCGCCCAAAACGACCTGGACCAGCGCATCAACAGGGAAGCCGACTCACTCCTGGCAACCTACAAACCTCCCGCGAAGCCTGGGCTCCCGAGCACAAAGGCGACCGCGACGATCTCACCCTCCTCGGCAATCAAGACGATCTAGCCAAAGCCATGCTCGCCACGCACAAGCCGATAGTCGCCGTTCTCCTCCACGGCCGCCCCAACGCCATCACCTACCTGGCCGAAAATGTTCCCGCGATTCTCGACGGCTGGTATCTCGGCCAGGAAGGCGGGACCGCCGCCGCCGAAGTCCTCTTTGGCGACTACAATCCGGGCGGCAAATTGCCAATCACCGTACCTCGCTCCGTAGGCCAGCTTCCCGATTACTACTATCAAAAACCCTCCGCCAAACGCGAGTATCTGTTCAGCACCACGCAACCCCTCTACCCCTTTGGCTGGGGCCTTAGCTATTCCACTTTCAAGTACAGCGATCTTCGCGCCACGCCCGATTCCATCGGCCCCCAAGGCACCACCCGCCTCAGCGTAAACGTGACCAACATCAGCAAAGTCCGCGGCCAGGAAGTCGTGCAACTCTACATCCGCGACGAAATCAGTTCCGTCACTCGCCCCATCAAAGAACTGCGCGGCTTCCGCAGAATTACTCTCGATCCCGGCCAGACAAAAACCGTGGAGTTCACTCTAGGTTTCGACGACCTCTCCTTCCTGAATCGCGACATGCACCGCGTCGTCGAGCCCGGCACCTTCAAGATCATGGCCGGTGGGAATTCCGTCGACCTGATGGAAACCACCCTCATGGTTGCCGATAGGTAATCGCTACCTGTTCATCGTCGGTCCGCTACACTTCCTGGCCAGGAGCGACAATCGGTGTCGTTAAGGAAGGGTGTCAAACACACTGCGCTATTTGCAGTTTTCCTTGGCGTGGTCGTGGGCCGGAATGCGTGCCTCGTCGTCGGCTGGGCGCCCTAGACCCGCGTTGATCACACGCAAAATGCGTGCTACCTGTATAAGACCTGCGAAGTCCTTCCTGTCTACCACAAAACCCTTGGCAGCCCCTCCAGGTGACTCTCAGTCTCCCACGGGTTAATGGCCGTCAGTCTGTACACCACGAATGACGGGCCGCCAGCCACTGTTTCTGCCAGGCACTTGGCGTGCGCCGTTCAATGTGGTCTTCTATGGGGGGACTCTATGACCTACCCTCGCCAACTACCTGTGGCATTGCTTCTTTCGCTCGTACCTGTTTTGGCCGGCGCACAAGCTGCCGCGCCGCAAGACAACCAGTCCGTCATCCGCTTCGTCCGCAACCCCGATGCCGCCCCGGACTTCAAACTCACCGCGCTCGACGGCAAGCCGCTCACCATCGCCGCGCTGCAAGGCAGAGTTGTCTTCCTCAATTTCTGGGCCACCTGGTGCGGACCTTGCCGTGCAGAAATTCCCGACCTCATCGCCCTGCAAGACCGCTACAAAGGCCGCCTCCAAATCATCGGCCTCAACGTCGACGACGAACAGGTCGATATTCAGAAGTACGTCGAGGAAACCGGCATCAACTATCCCGTGGCCATGACCTCCAATGACGTCCGCATACAATTCGGCGGCATCCCCGCCCTGCCCACTTCTTTCGTCTTGGACACCGCAGGCCGCGTCGTGCAGAAGCACGTCGGCTTGTGGAATCCCGCGGTTTATGAAACGGAAATTCGCGCTCTCCTCGGCATGCCCATCATGGCCAAAGTCGAAACCTTCGAGGACAAGGGCGAAGTCTTTCTCGCGCATGCCGATCGCGCCACCGAGCTTCCCGGCGTGGATCTCTCGAAACTCACGCCCGAACAGAAAAAGATCGTCCTCCACCGCTTCAACGCCGACGCCTGCACGTGCGGCTGCAAATACACTCTCGCGCAATGCCGCATCTGGGATTCCGCCTGCGCCGTCAGCAAAGCCGCCACAGAAAAAATCATCGCTGAAGTTTTAGCTGAACCAAAGAACCCCATAGGTCCCGCCGCTCCAACACGGCTGGCGACAGTTCCTGTTCCGACCGGTCCGGCCCCAAAGCCCCAACCAACGCTTCCGGAAAAGCCCAATGAATAGCGGCATCCTCCGGGAACATCGCGCATCGCGCCCGAACATCTTCCGCCCCGTGTGCGTCTTCGTGGCCGGTGTTTTCACAACACGTATTTTCACAATCCACCGACCCGCCCCCTGGCTCTTGTCGTAGCCAGCCTGATACTCTTTCGACGGTCGATGCTCTTGCTCGCGAAAATTTTGTTTTTTCTCGCACTCGTCCTTTCGTTCACAGGGCTTCTTTCTCCTCCCCTGGCTCTCACCATCGGCATTCTGTTCGGTCTCGGTTTCACGCATCCGTACGCCGCCGCCACACGGACCTCCGCTAGAATCCTCCTCCAGGTATGCGTGGTCGCGCTCGGCTTCGGAATGAATCTGCACGAAGTGCTGAAAGCCGGCCGCGGCGGCTTCGTCTACACCGCGCTGGGAATTTCGTTTGCGCTCCTGGCTGGTCTGGCTCTCGGGAAGATCTTCGAAGTTCGCGGCAATTCCTCGTTTCTGATTACCGCCGGCACGGCAATCTGCGGTGGCAGCGCCATTGCCGCGATCGCTCCAATCCTTCATGCCGACGACCAGGAAATGAGCGTGTCGCTCGGCACAGTGTTTATTTTGAATTCCGTCGCGCTACTGATTTTTCCGCCGATTGGCGCCGCGCTTCATCTTTCGCAATCGCAATTCGGCCTCTGGGCCGCGCTAGCGATTCATGACACAAGCTCCGTAGTCGGCGCCGCCGCCAAATACGGTCCGCAAGCCCTGGTCATCGGCACCACGGTGAAGTTAGCCCGCGCACTCTGGATCGTTCCGCTAGCGCTCGCCACTGCCGCGATCAAGGGCAGCAAATCCAAGATCGACGGAGCCTCCAAAAGTCGCAGCGAATCGCGGGTCACCGCCGAATCGAGAATTGGCGGTGAAACGAAAACTGGCCATGAAACGAAAATCCAATTTCCGTGGTTCATTTTGTTTTTTTGTCTCGCGGCAGTTTTCAACACCTACTTCGCAGCCACCTCTGGTTTCTCCCGGTCACTGTTCACTCTCGGCCGCCTCGGTCTCACGGCTACTCTCTTCCTCATTGGCACGGGAATCTCGCGCTCCACTCTTGAGGAAGTAGGCTGGCGCCCGATGTTGCAAGGCGTACTTCTCTGGGCCGTGGTGGGGATCACTTCACTTTACTTCATTCGAATCGGCTTGATTGCGTTGTAAACGTATTCAAAAGCTCGCACGCGTTCGTTCGAACGGAGAACGCAAGAGCCGATAACCCTCTATTTCCTGGAAATTTTTCAAATGATTTTGAGGGTCTATTTTTTCAGCAGGTCCATCACCGCGGAGGTCATGGCTTTTACCCCGGTTCGAATGGCGGGATCTGGCAAGGGAGCGAATTCGCTGGAGTGCGGGCCGGGGAGGCGTGTGCCTTTTTCCATTGCGTCTTTTAGTTTTGCGGGGTCGGCGGCGCCTAGCCAGAACATGCTCGTGGGCGGCCTGGGATCTTCGAGCGCGAAAAGGCTGAAGTCTTCGCTGGCCATGATGGGCTCTCCGGGAAGCACATTTTCTTTTCCGAGGGCGCGCTCGAGCGAAGCAGCGACGCGGCGCGTGAGTTCAGGATTGTTGATGGTGGCGGGAACGTGGTCTTGGGCCACTTCGACAATGGGTGCGCGCTCGGCGGGAACCCCTGCGGCGGCGGCAAGGCCGTTTGTGATTCTGGAGATTGCGGCCAGGACTTTCTCGCGCTGCTGGGGATTCATGGTTCGAACGGTGAGCTGCAGGTGGGCTTCATCGGGAATGATGTTGTGTTTCGTGCCGGCGTGGAAGGAGCCGACCGTGACTACCGTGGGAAGCTGCGGATCCATTTCGCGGCTGACGATGGTTTGCAGCGCGACCACGATTTCCGAAGCGATGACGATAGGATCCTTTCCCGCTTGCGGCGCGGCGCCGTGGCCGCCGTAGCCGCGGACGGTAATGTCGACGGAATCAGCGCCGGCTAGAAGAGGGCCGGCGTGCCAGGAAACTTTTCCCGCAGGAACCGCTGACGTGTCATGGAGGGCGAGGACGTAGTCCGGCCTGGGAAATTTGGTGAACAGCCCGGCGCGAAGCATGGCTTGCGCGCCGCGGACGGTTTCTTCGGCGGGCTGGCCGATCAGGACGACGGTGCCGCTCCAGCGATCTTGGAGTTGCGCGAGCAGACGCGCCGTGCCGAGAAAAACCGTCATGTGCAGGTCGTGCCCGCAGGCGTGCATTACGCCAACTTCGTCTCCGCCCGCGCGGGCCACTTTTACGCGGCTGGCGTAGGGCAGGCCCGTGTTCTCGATGATCGGAA
>Ga0207059_1103_pt1 | contig 16276 bp, 10 predicted proteins | sample Alteio_BWMinCont_32_FD_153273 | JGI IMG/M metagenome (GOLD analysis project Ga0207059, IMG submission 153273) | Enriched cells from forest soil in Barre Woods Harvard Forest LTER site, Petersham, Massachusetts, United States -... | ecosystem: Environmental > Terrestrial > Soil > Temperate forest >...
ATTCCAGCACAATCCCGTTTTTAGCTACAAGTTTCGCCAGATTTTCCAGTTGTATTTTAATAATGCCTTTGATCTCATTCTTTAACAGCGGTTGGAACATGATCACTTCATCGATCCGGTTCAAAAATTCCGGGCGAATGGTTTGCCTGAGCAAATTCATTACTTCCAGTTTTGTTTGATCGACTACTTCTTCCCGATTTTTTTCATTCACATTTTCAAATGCTGCCTGGATGATATGGCTGCCGATATTGCTCGTCATGATAATGATTGTATTTTTAAAATTCACTACCCTGCCTTTGTTATCCGTCAGGCGGCCGTCATCTAATACCTGCAACAACACATTAAATACATCGGGGTGTGCTTTTTCAATTTCATCGAGCAGGACAACGCTATATGGTTTTCTCCGGACGGCTTCTGTTAATTGCCCACCTTCATCGTAGCCTACATATCCCGGAGGCGCTCCTACCAGCCTGCTCACCGTATGCTTTTCCTGGTATTCACTCATATCGATCCTCGTCATCATACCTTCGTCATCAAATAAAAAATCTGCTAAAGCTTTTGCTAATTCTGTTTTACCAACGCCGGTGGTCCCAAGAAAAATAAATGAACCGATAGGCCTTTTTGGATCCTGTAACCCTGCACGGCTCCTGCGGATAGCATCTGCAATAGCGGCAATAGCTTCATCCTGGCCAATCACTCGTTTATGTAATTCGTCTTCAAGATTCAATAATTTTTCTTTTTCACTTTGAAGCATTTTTGTAACAGGGATCCCGGTAGCTTTTGCTACAGCTTCAGCAATATCTTCTGCATCGACTTCTTCTTTTAATAAACGTTTTTCTCCACTGTTGGCTAATTGCTTAGTGTAATCTTCAATAACCTTTTCCTGCTCTTTGATTTTTCCATATCGAATCTCGGCAACCATTCCGTAATCGCCTTCGCGTTCTGCTTTTTCTGCAGTCATCTTCAATTTTTCAATAGCTGCTTTTGCATTTTGTACTTTTTCCACCAATTCTTTTTCCTGTTTCCACTTTGCTTTCAGCGTATCTCTTTCTACACTTAAATTGCCGATTTCAGCGCTGAGCTGTCTCAATTTGTCTTCATCATTTTCACGCTTGATTGCTTCCCGTTCAATTTCGAGCTGGCGGATCTGCCGTTCGAGCTGATCCAGTTCTTCCGGCATCGAATTCATTTCAAGCCGAAGTTTCGCTGCGCTTTCATCGATCAGGTCAATAGCTTTATCGGGCAGGAAACGATCGGTGATATATCGATGCGATAATTCAACCGCGGCAATTATTGCTTCATCTTTTATGCGGACGTGATGATGTGTTTCATAACGATCCTTCAACCCACGAAGAATTGAAATAGCATCTTCTTCATTTGGTTCATCAATCAACACTTTCTGAAAACGACGTTCCAATGCTTTATCTTTTTCAAAAAATTTCTGGTATTCATTTAATGTTGTTGCGCCGATCGCTCTCAATTCTCCGCGTGAAAGTGCAGGTTTTAAAATATTGGCCGCATCCATGGCACCTTCGCCGCCGCCTGCGCCAACAAGCGTGTGTATCTCATCGATAAAAAGGATAATTTCTCCTTCGCTCCCACCTACTTCTTTTACTACTCCCTTTAAACGTTCTTCGAATTCGCCTTTATATTTTGCGCCGGCGATCAACTGCCCCATATCAAGTGCATAAATAATTTTAGATTTCAGGTTTTCCGGCACATCACCATTTATGATACGATGCGCCAAACCTTCTGCAATGGCGGTTTTACCAACGCCGGGCTCACCAACCAGGATGGGATTGTTTTTGCTTCGGCGCGAAAGTATATGCAATGTCCTTCTTATCTCTTCATCCCGGCCGATAACAGGATCTAATTTTCCCTGCCTCGCCAGTTCATTCAAATTTTTTGCATATTTATTCAAAGCATTGAATTGTGTTTCCTGTGTTTGGGAAGAAACAGTATCGCCTTTCCGTAAATCTTTAATCGCAGCGATCAATCCTTTTTCTGTCAGGCCAGCATCCTTTAATAGTTTAGCCGTTGCATCACTACCATGGATAAGCGCTAATAACAAATGCTCCGGCGTTACAAATTCATCGCCAAATTGTTTTAATACTGCCCCTGCGCGCAAAACAACATTATTGGCCTCGCGGCCGATGGATTGTGCAGGTTCACCGCTACTTATTTTAGGAAGTTTGCTGAGCAAATCTTCAAGCTTACTTTCTACCAGGTTAATGGTAACATTATTTTTTTTCAATAAATATTCAACAGGGGAATCCTGTTGATCAAGCAACGCTTTCAGTATATGTTCCGTTTCAATATTCGGGTTTTGTAAATTAAATGCTAATTGCTGGGCTTGTTGGATTGCTTCAGCCGCTTTTATAGTAAAGTTGTTTAAATTCATAGCTTATTTCTCTTTTTAAAAATCAATCTAAAAATCGAATAAATGTTTCAAATCTTAATCCAAAAAAGAAATGCTGAAACTATGTCACATAAAATTAACGCATCCTGCCTGCAATTCATGTTATCACTAGGTCTCCTGCTATTCTGGCTGAATGGTTTTTCTCAATCGGATTTTGGCGAGGCTGATCAATTATTCAAAGAAAACCAGAAAATATTGGGGAATAATTTCGTCGCCCTAGCCTGGAAAGATGGGAAGATGGTTTATCAGAAACAGATAGAAAAAGAAGTCGGTGATTTTAGCGCAAAAGTCCAGGTGCCTATCGGTAGCTGTAGCCAATGGCTGACTGCCGCCGTTGTGATGACCTTTGTCGACGAGGGCAAATTATCATTGGAAGATAAGGTCAGCAAATACATACCCATTTTTGCAAAGTATATGAAGAGTTATATCACGATCCGTAATTGTCTTACCAATACGACCGGCATACAGGCGGACCCTGCTGGTGCCATGAAATTATTACAGAAGGGCAAATTTGAAACCTTGGAAGATGAAGTGAACTCCTTTGCTTCGAAAAGAGAAATTGCTACAAACCCCGGGACTGAAATTTATTATAGCCATGTGGGGCCAAATATTGCTGCGCGCGTTTTAGAAATTATCAGCAAAAAAGGTTTTGACCGCTTAGCACAGGAAAGGATATTCCGCCCTTTAAAAATGCGCGGCACTACTTTTACCGATGATAACGGCGGAGCAGTAAACCCATCGGGTGGCGCGCAATCGACTGCGAATGATTACATGAATTTTTTGATCATGTTATTGAATAAAGGAGAATTTCAGGGCAAACGTGTATTGAGTGAAAAATCGGTAGAGGAAATAGAGACAGCCCAGTTTTCTCAACTCCCGGTAAAATATTTGCCAAAGCAGGCCGAAGGGTTGCACAATGGTTTAGGTGATTGGATTGAAGCAAATAATACCGTGTTCAGTAGTTTGAATTTAGCCGGCACATGGCCGGTTATTGATAAATGCCGCAATTATGCCGCACTTATTTTAGTTAAAAGCCCGAATGCAGAACCTAAAAAGGAAGTATATGCGAAGTTTAAGGAAATATTGGATAGGCAATTGGGTTCGGGTTGTCAACCTTGATTAATATGATTGAAAAGGATTATTAGGAAATTTAGAATAGTATCAGTTTCATTACAATTAAAAAAATTATTAAGAAAATTTTAAAATAGAATAGGGTATTATCAACTTCTCTTCCTGATCTTTTCAAATCGTAATCATGATTGCATTCTAAATCTCCTCATAATCCTTTCCGATCATGTTAATCATGGTTCTTTTCTAATAATCCTTTTCAATCGCGCTAATCACGGTTCTAAATATATTGATTAATGATATTCTCCAACCATTCCTGTTTTCCACTTAATTGTTTTGGTTCGCCATTTGAAATGGCATAATTGCGGAGATCTTCCAGAGACAATTTACCATCTTCAAAATCTTTTCCTTTACCGCTATCAAATGATGCATACCGATCTTTCCTGAATTTTTTATATGGAGATTTTTGCAGGATATTATCTGCTATGATAAGCGCTCTTGCAAAAGCATCCATACCGCCGATGTGTGCCAGAAAAATATCTTCCAAATCGGTCGAGTTCCTTCTTGTCTTTGCATCGAAATTTACGCCGCCACCACCGAAGCCGCCGGCTTCGAGAATGATGAGCATCGATTCTATCAGTTCATTCAAATGCATCGGGAATTGATCCGTGTCCCAGCCATTCTGGTAATCGCCGCGATTGGCATCAATGCTGCCCAGCATACCGTTATCAGCAGCAATCTGTAATTCATGTTGAAATGTATGGCCGGCCAGTGTTGCGTGATTGACTTCAATATTCAATTTAAAATCTTTCTCCAACCCATATTGACGAAGAAAACCAATAACCGTAGCAGAATCATAATCGTATTGATGTTTGGTAGGCTCGCATGGTTTTGGCTCTATAAAAAAAACTCCTTTGAAACCTTGTTTACGCGCATAATCACGGGCTGTTGCCAGGAATCGCCCGAGATGATCGAGCTCACGTTTCATATTTGTATTGAGCAGGCTCATATATCCTTCGCGGCCTCCCCAAAACACATAATTTTCACCGGATAATTGGATGGTAGCATCCAATGCATTTTTAACCTGTGTGCCTGCATAAGCGACTGCGGCAAAATCAGGATTGGTAGATGCTCCATTCATATAGCGCGGATTCGAAAATACATTTGCTGTGCCCCATAATAATTTGATGCCGGTTGCGGTTTGTTTTTCTTTGGCATACTCAACAATGGCTTGCAATCTTTTTTCATATTCAGCAATAGAACCAGCTTCGTCAACAAGATCGATATCATGAAAGCAATAATAAGGAACGCCAAGTTTGCTGATGAATTCAAATGCAGCATCCATTTTGTCTTTTGCTCTTTGTGCAGCATCAGTGGCAACATTCCATGGAAAATTTTTTGTGCCCGGGCCAAACGGGTCGCCGCCCGTATTACAGAAGGTATGCCAATAACAAACAGCAAAACGGACATGGTCCTTAAGTTTTTTTCCGCTTATGATTTTATTTTCATCATACCATTTAAAGGCAAGCGGGTTGTCTGATTGTGGCCCTTCATATTTTATTTGCCCGATGCCCGGAAAAAATTCTTTTTTACCGATAACGATTCCCATAATATGCGATTTTATTGAATGAGATTGAATAAACCTTTTTTCCAGCGCTGATATGTTTCATTTACCTGCTGCTGTATTTGTGGTTGAGGCTCTATGCGTTTTATCACTTGCATGCCGGAAAAACTTTCTGCAAAATTTGCATAATATCCCGAACCAAAACCTGCGCCTCTTGCCGCTCCGATAGCCCCATCTGTATTATATAATTCAACAACACAATTTGTTGCATTTGCAAATGTGCCCGCAAAGACATCGCTCAGGAACATATTCGCATAACCAGCCCTGATAGTAGTTAATTTTACTCCCATCCGCTGCATAATTTCTGCACCATAATGCAGGGCAAAGACAATCCCTTCCTGTGCCGCCCTCGCAACATGTTCCCATTGATGACGATTAAAATCCAGGCCCTGTAAATGGCCGCCTATATTTTTATTGACGAGTATCCGCTCAGCGCCATTGCCGAAAGGATAAAATTGTAAACCTTCAGCACCAACAGCAATTTTAGCGGCTCCGGAATTTATTTCTTCATACGATAAACCGGAGAAAAAATTTCTTCGCAACCAACTGTTCAGGATGCCTGTGCCATTCACACATAATAATATCCCATATCTTAGATCGGCATCGGTATAATTTACGTGGACAAATGTATTTACGCGGGAAAGCTTGTCATAATCTGCGCTTTCTGATACGCCATATATTACGCCTGATGTCCCTGCCGTGGCAGCAATTTCTCCCGGCTCTAAAACATTTAACGAAAATGCATTATTCGGCTGGTCGCCTGCTCTATAACTGACAGGTATACCCGGAGTTAAACCCAGCAAGTTGGCGGCTTCAGCAAGTAATCTTCCCTGTTCTCCAAATGTTGGGACGATTGATGCCAGCAGCTTTTCATCAATCGAATAATAATCGAGTAATTTTGCAGATATATTTTGATTGCTGAAATCCCAAAAAATCCCTTCCGACAAACCGGAAATTGTAGTGGCAGCGACTCCTGTCAATTTCAACGCAATATAATCGCCCGGCAACATTACTTTGTGGATCTTTTCATAAACAGCCGGCTGATTATCTTTCACCCATTTTAATTTTGAAGCGGTAAAATTACCGGGCGAGTTTAGCAAATGCTGAAGGCAAAATGCTTCGCCCAAATCTGTAAACGCTTTATTGCCGATATCAACTGCACGGCTATCGCACCAAATAATTGAAGGTCGCAGTGGTTGATAGTTTTTGTCAACACAAACCAGCCCATGCATTTGATATGATATCCCGATAGCAATGATATCGCCGGGTTGAAAAGAAAATTGATGCTTTAATTTTTTTGTTGCGTTGATCAATTCGCTCCACCATAATTCAGGGTCCTGTTCTGCAAAACCCGGCTGGGGCGAAACAATTTGCATTTCTGTTGCGGGTGAAAAAACTGAAGCGACTGGTTTACCGGTAGCTGCTTCCAATAAAGCTGCCTTGACCGAAGAAGAACCAATGTCATAACCTAAGAGATATTTCATGCCTCAACGAATGAGGCGGCAATTTAAGAAAACTATTTTCTTATTAACACTTGTATAGTGATGAACAATCTATTTATTTTTATATCTAAATACAAATTATGCTTTTTGAGAATAAACGCCAGCCGCTTGCCAACAGACATGTATATCGCAGACGGATCATGAAATGTCTTGCCCTTGGGATTGGGATTCTTTTCGTATGCCTGATGATTGGGGTATTGGGATATCATTTTACATCGGATATCCCCTGGCTCGATTCCCTCCACAATGCATCGATGATATTGAGTGGCATGGGGCCAGTGGTCGAGATCAAAACCGTGGGCGGTAAATGGTTTTCATCTTTCTATGCATTATTTAGCGGAGTGGTTTTTATTACGAATATCGGCATCATCCTCGCTCCCGCGATACATCGTTTTTTTCATCGGTTACATGTGGAGACGCCGAAGAATTGAGTTGGGGGTTGGGAGTCGGGAGTCGGAAGTTGATGAAGAGACAAGGCACAAGGCACAAGAGTCAAGGATCAAGATTCGAAAAAAAAGACAATTATTAAATTAAAGTCTTGCCTTCTTGTTCCTTGTTCCTTGTATCTTGTCTCTTTTGCCTTGATCCTTGCATCAATTTTTTACCAACACAACTTTGCTCCTGTCGGCTTTGTAAAGCTGTTCATAGTATTTAACAAGGTTGGCGTATTCGCTCGCGGGGAATTTACCGCCATATTGTTCGCGAAGGCGATAGTAAATAATTTTATCTGACATCAGTTTTGTTGATGTGATATATTTGCCGAATTTATTTTCAATTTTCATATCGGCGGGGACAGACTCGGGTTGATATCCTGCCGGGATTTTAATTTCTACGGAATCTATATCCCTGAATTCATCTGTAAGTTCGATATCATATTTTCTTTCCTCATCTATTTTCAATTTTCGGGAAGAGCGGTTTAAAATATTTGGATTGATAAATAATCTCTTGCCGGTTACCTGCGCATAATTACTTGCAGTCAATTCAATATATTCATTGATAGTCGGTGGCAAAATATTTTTTTCCTGCTTGTAATCGAATTTGGTAATATCATAAGTAGGCAGGTCGATATTCTTTTTCAGATATTCCAGGACCTTGTCTTTTGAAAGATAATTAATCACCCCCTCCAGGTCATCCTGTTGCAAAGCACGATAGTTGGCATTGACAGAAGCACTGAGATTCCCTTCGTCATTTAGTGTAGCATTTATTTTTCTTAGCTGCAGGTTCTCATCAAATCCATATTTCGGTGTGCGCACAAGTTTGCCACCATTTTCATCAATCAGTAATGCAAAACGGTCCGAAGTAAATCCGCTCAAATACCCTGCTGGCAGGGTTTGGCTGGTGCATTCCAGCCACATGCTGTCTTTTTCCAACGGCACGCATAAAATAACATGATTGAATTGTGAAGAAGGAAAATCGGAAATCATGTAGTGATTATTCTCTCCTGCTTTTATTAATGTATAGAAAGATTTGATGCCAACTTCTTTCAAGAGCGAAAACATATAATTCGACAACGCTTTGCAATCGCCATATCTTTTGCTCGCTACATATTTCGCATCAAATGGTTGCCAGCCGCCGATGCCCAGTTGTACACTGATATATCTGGTATTTTGTTGAAGGAACTCATATAGCTTCCTTATTTTTTCTTTCGGGTCGGATAAACCATCGGTCATCTGGTGAACTTTTTGTTTAATATCATCTGGCAATTCATCGCGTCCTTGTTTCAACGCGTATACAAATTTTCCAAAATCCTGCCATGTCCCCATATCACCTTTATACCCTTCAATCTGAAATTGATCCGGCCCAAGGCATACGACTGGTGTAATTTGATACCAAAACGGAGATGCATATTCCCATTCAATCGGCTGCAAGTCTTTTATTTCCCAGGTATAAATTTTATTTGATTTTTCCGATTGTATTTCCGGTTCTTTCGAATAATTAAATGCCTTATACCTGAATTGATAATTTTGTGGGCACACTACGCTTAATTTACTTTCCTGTACAGCATAATGTTCATTTTCCTGTGGCACCCATCCGGGAAAGAACATGGTGTAATTGTATTTGATCTCAATTTCATATTCTACCGTATATGGATACACTTTATAAAAAAAATTATGATATTTTATACGGTTATCATCTGCCAGGTTGATATCGCTGGTGCCGCTTTTATCTTCGATATCAGATTTCTTCAGGCTTTTTATTTTTTTGCCATTGGCATCATACAATGTTCCTTCAATGGATTCGATTGACTGAAGCTTGTCGTAAAATTCTTCCAGGAAAGCTTGCTTGTCGCCATTTTCATTCAACACGGTCAATACATATTTGTGATATTCTTTTGCCTTGCCGATATCCTGTATTTCAAACTTAATTTCTTCTTCTCTTTTTACGATATCAGCATTTTTTAATAATGCGGCAGGTATATTTGCCACGGCATAAATTCCATCGCCCGCGCATGCTGCAATACTAAAAATGGAAAAGATATATACTAAGAAAAAATTTTTCATTTTCATTTTATCTTTTTAAACACAATCTGTTCACCTTCTTTTTTTACGACGTATGCAAAGAAATCCCGCAAGGTATTATACTCATCTGGCAAAAAAACTGTTTTGTTTAGCTTGAGCCGCACGCGCATTTGTATGCCAAGATCATTTTTTTGGATAAGATATTCAAAATATCCCTCTTTTTCATTGTAAGCGACTTTTGAAGATTTTGGGAGTTCTTCCACCGCATATCCTTTAGGTATTTCCATACTGCAGGTGTATAGTTCGTCAATGATATATGGTATTTCCACCGGATATTTTCTGTCGGCAGATTTGAAAGGGTTTTCTTTATAATTTTCCGACATCATGGGATTAAAATAAATGATATCCGCATCATCATTGCCTAAATCGAAATCATAACTGATTTTGACCGGGTATTCAAGTAGCGATAACGAGTCGATATGCAGGTTATCAATTTTGATATCAGATCCATAAGCAGTTTGCAGGTCTTTTAAAAATTCTTTTTCAGATTTCTTTTTTATTTTCCCGCGTGTTTCATACGATTCGTAGAGCCCCTGGATCGACTGAAAGTTACCGGCAGGATGACCTTTGTCATCATTAATAATAATCACAGAAGTCATTGATTGTTCTTTCAGCGAATCGGCATCTATAGCAACGGTATAAGGTTTCTCCTTGTTAATTACTCTTGCATTGCCGTTATAACAATAGGTGGGTAAGTGATTGAAGCCTATCAACGGTTGACTGGCATCCAAATAATATGTTTTATCTGAATCCGTTGCTGCACAAATTACATAATTGAAGCGTTCCATTAATGGATAGGTATCACTTGGATATCCATTGTCACGCGTGCTCAGCAGCAATGGCTCAGCAGAAATATTTTCGTGCCGCAACATAGCTGTCAGCAATAAGTTGATTGCTGCAACATTTCCATTCTTTGTTTTAAAAACTGTTTTAATTGGGCTGAGTGTGTATATAGCATCATGGCTCGTGCAGGTAAAATTATCCCGAACGTACGCATATGTCTTTTTAATTTTTTCCAGGTTGTTTTTACAACCTGTTGTTATGATTTTAATATCATCATCCATCCAGAAGTTATCTGCATTCAATGCCCCACCAAAATCTTCGTCAGCCAATAATTTTTCACTTGCCATAAACCAATTGCCCATCATATCATGCCTGGGATTTTCATCTCCAAATTGTATATAATGCAATTGAAATTCAATTCTTGAAACGTGATTACGGATTGTAGTAGTAAAAGCTTCTTCTTTCATAGCCGGCACATCTTTTTTGACCCACCTGCTTACAAATGCATTGCCGCTAAAACTGGTTACGTCATCAGCTGCGCCCGCTCCATTGGAAGAATGTACCGAGTAGAATGCGCCAACTCTTTCTGTTGTGTGCACAAAGAAAGTTTGATCGCCCTGTGTCGATACGACATAGTTAAAAAATTGCGGGATGGTTGCCTGGTATTCACTCCAGAGGCATGGATAATCGCCCTGGAAATCCCAGGAGCGTAAGTAATCATAATAACCTGAAATCGATTTGATCGTATAGGAAACTTCTATGATCGAACCTTCTTTTACTGCCGGGAGAGTAAATTTTTTTGCGAAGTAGTACCTATTGAGCTGGTCGGTAAATATTGATTTTTCGTCGAGCTTAGTGGAAATTATATTCCCATTTTCAAGATTGTATGTTACCGCTTTCAGATCACTTACCCGTTCTTCGTCTGCACTATTCTTGTGTAAGAAAATATTTTCAGTGGCTGCGTCAAACCCGCTTTTGTTCAGGATTTTTATGCGTGTATAGCGTTTGAATATTAATGTAAAATTGCCCTTGCTATTCCCTTCAAAAGAAGTGTTCCCTACATCCGCTATAATAACAGCCGAAGCGCCGCTATCATATTTGTATTTGGAAAGATCAAAATCTTCCGGGGCAATTTTTCCAAACTTAATGTTTAATTTGTCTTGTGCAGAAAGGCTATTTTGCAATATGAAAAGAAACAAAATTGCAAATAGCAATCTTTTGATTTTCATGTCGGTTAGGTTGGGGTTGGTTTGGTTACGTTAACGGTTTAAAATTAGAAAAATTATTCATACTCTACTAAGCGGATTAAATAATACCTGGTTTTGAATAAAATTGATCATAGTCATTTTATTAAGAAGATCGCTGCTCAATCGGGCTTCGATTATTGTGGTATTGCGCGGGCCGAACCACTGCATGAAGATGCGCGCAGGCTGGAACACTGGCTCAGCAAGGGCATGCAGGGATCTATGCATTATATGGAGAATCATTTCGAACTACGGGTAAACCCTGAGAAACTCCTGCCCGGCGCCAAATCGGTGATCACTGTTTTATTAAACTATTATCCTGCCAGCAAACAATCAGCAAATGCCCCAAAAATTTCTGCGTACGCTTATGGGAATGATTACCATGAAGTGATTAAGACAAAGCTAAATTTCATGCTGTCACAAATCAAAGATCATATCGGCGACATACATGGGAGAGGTTTTGTTGATAGCGCACCTGTGCTTGAAAGAAGCTGGGCGCTAAAAAGCGGTTTAGGCTGGATAGGGAAAAATGGGAATATCATTAATAAGCAAAGCGGTTCATTCTTTTTTATTGCCACACTGATTGTCGATATTGAACTTGAATATGATGATCCTTTTGCAAAAGATTTTTGTGGGACCTGTCGGAAATGTATAGACGCTTGTCCTACACATGCTATTATGGAAGATAAAATAGTAGATGGCAGCAAGTGCATTTCCTATTTCACTATCGAATTAAAAGATATGCTCATCCCCGATGAAATGAAAGGAAAATTCGATGATTGGATGTTTGGTTGTGATACCTGCCAGGATGTTTGTCCATGGAACCGTTTTTCGCAACCTACTCATGAATCAGCATTCACTCCTATCCCGGAGATCCTCAATTTTACTGCTGCAGATTGGGATGAATTGACAGAAGAAAATTTTAAAAAAATATTCAAAGATTCCCCACTCAAACGCGCAAAATTTTCCGGCATAAAAAGAAATTTGAGTTTCGTGAGGAATCGGAGATCGGAGGTCTGAAGTCTGAGGTCTGAAGTCAGAAATCCGACCTCAGACCTCCGATTTCAGAACTCGATCCCGATTTTAATTGACAACCTCTCTAAATTATAATCGATTTCATCAAATGAATCGAATGGTGGGGAACCATAAGGTGGTGGCACTATCCCATATGACTGTTCTGTAATTTTTTTGTAGCTGTACCCGGCGCTAAATAATAACGCTGTATTATTTTTAAGTTTTAGTTTGTATCCAATCCCTGCATCAACGTACATGCGGTTTGGATATTTCTCATTGGCTAGATATACCTTTTCTTTATCAGTTGCCGATGGAAAATTAATCCCGATATCGGCATAGACAAAAAAAACATTATTCGTTTTGCCAAATTCTTTCCTTGCGTCAAAAAATAATGGGATGCTGCGGATCTTGTAATAATCCAACCCCACTCCTGCTCCGGCAAACCATGTTTTATATTGTATGCCATTCACCGTTTGTAATTGAAATGCAGAACCAACCTGTCCATTCAATAAGCCCAGCTGGTTAATGGAATGAAACCTCAACGTTTTATTTTTTTGCGAATAACCATTTAGGATAATAAAACATAGACAAGCGGCCGAAAGCAAATATTTTTTTAATGACATTGCTATTTTTTTAATTTACGGACAGTTTACTCAATTGCCTGATATGATTCACATCAGAATAATCATATTCATAAATGCCATCCTTAGCAATCACAATGGCGAGCCCATTTTCAGCAATTACATCATAAGTTTCAGGGCCACCGATATGACCGATCTGTTTGAGATTAAGTGCATCGCTGGCATCAAATACTTTTAACCCGTCTTTACCATCGCAAATAAATAACGTTGAGCCGTCTTTGGCTAAACCCTCCGGGTGAGTCAGTGGATAAACTTTGAAAAGCGAATTTTGATTCGTTAAATTAGTTGCATCTACAATATCCAGTTCATTGCTGTAACCTCCGCATTTGGTGCCATCGCTTAATGTAACATACGCATATTTATCATCTGCAATAACCGGGTCACAGGCACGCGCATGCGAAAATTGTCCTGATGCTGTTGGTTGAGCAGGATTCGTAGCAATATCATAGATAAATACACCGCTGCTGGAACCGATAAATAATTTGTTTTTGAATGGATAGATTGTTTCAATATTCCATCCAAAATTTGAATTGCTCGCAGAAATAGGGTTATCAGAGGTACTCACATCAAACGTATGTAAAGAGACATTGCTAACAGTATACAAGTAATCATTCACGACGGCGAATCTTGCCATGGAACCACTTTTCCCATTACCAGTATTTTGATTGGCTGCTGCATAATAGGTGGCTGAAGGAACTACTGCGCATGAAGGACAGCTGCTGTTATAATACATTATCGGGTATGAGTTATAATTTACCGTCGTATCCTTAGTTATCCAATCTATAATTACATACATGGAATCCGGGTTGAAACTATTTGTTGTATAATTATCATAATAAGAAATATTCGGCCCAAAATAATAGTAGAACCTGTCCGTGAAAACAGTATCGAGGATTTTTTTTGGGGTGATGTGTAAAGGGTTGCTGATATCAAAAGCAACAAGGTCGCCATACGCATCAGCGTACATGGTAGAACCTTTCACAGCGATGTCCTCGTTGCCGGGTATTTTTATAAATGATAAATTGACCGGTTTCGATGGGTCGCTGTTATCTATTACATGGATCCCTTTATCAATTTCATTCAGGAAAATATAATTTCCCTGCACATATACTTTACCGATAGTTTTTAATTCCGTAGCAGGCCCGCTTTTCATATTGGCCCTTGCTGTGGCTAAAGTTTCATAAACCGGCACCTGGATCGAATACGTATGAGTTATCCTGTCTTTCAGGCAACTCGTCGGAAAAATAAATAGAAGGATTAATATTCCAATGTTGGATTGATTGAGCAGTAGCTTTCTCATAATACGAGTTTTGTATCTTGACAGAGAAAAATACATTACCGTTGCAACCGCTAATTATTTTTTATTTGGGATGAAAACTATTTTAATGCCTCCGAAAAATAAATGCTCATCATTGCCGGCGTTGCCCGATAAAAGATTACTAATACCATATTGAACCTGCGGCCCTATCCGGAACATATTGTTTTTAATAGGTATGCCGATCATGATCGCGATATCTGCATTTAACTGAGTTTTGTTGAACAAACTACTATTGCCTTTATAATATACCGCGCTCAGCCTGTCGAAATGTAAAACGTTACTGCTAATCATTCTTGCTAATGAAAGACCAGCCTCTCCATATATCGGCATCTTTTTACTTTTATTGAATTGATAAAGAATTGAAACCGGGAGTTCAATAAAATGATATTGGTTGGTATAGGAATGATCCCTGGTGTTTAAATAATACCCGGTTGCATTTGCTGATGCAGCTAAAAAAAGATTCGCTTCTACTTTTCTTCCTACGCTGATCATGGATGAATAGTAATGATAATTTAAACCAATAGAGAATGATAATTTTTTCGCAATTGATTTTTCAGCAAAAGCCCCGGCAGTGAAAGATATTCCTGGCTTGATTGTAGAGGGGTTGTAATTAATTGCGCCGAATGTAAGCGTGTTAGATTGTGGCACCGCGAATGACGCGTTTGCAAGATTGTAAGACGTAGGAACCTGCCCACTGACTGCTGTTGTGTTGAATAGATCATCAAATACTGAAGAATATCCAGCACTGCCTGTATAACCGATTTTCCAGGATTTTTTTGTACTGGTTTTCTTTGTTTGCGCAACGGATTTTTTGTTAGCGGCTGTGTCTTTACTAATATTTTTATTGGCAGTTGTATCAACTTTGTTAATCACAACATTCTTAGCTACTGCAGTGCTGCCGGTTGTGTCTGCGATATCTGTTGCGCCCTGCGAAGATGTTTCTTTTGGTTGAACTTCTTTATTATTATTATTTGATGCAATTTCAGGCTGTTGGTTTTTTTGGATGGAACCGTCAGCAGGTTTGTTGTTATCCTGATCATCTGTAGGCTGTATGAGGCTCTTTTTGTTTTTATAATTGCCCGTTGCTATTGCTGTATGATTATTTGTATGAGATGATTTTTTAAAAGCAGCCTGTTCTTTATTATTTTTTGAAGTGATTTCTTCATTCGATTTTTTAATATCCTTATCAGTTATAGTCTTATGCGTTTTAGTCGAATTGCCCGTTGCTGCCTGAGCTGTTGAAGAAGACGTATTATCAGGGTTTATTTTTTTATCAGTATTAGTTGAAGATGGCACAGCACTATTGACATCATCGGTTTTTGTTTGTGTTTTTTCTTTTCCGGTGGATGGCAATGTGGCTGCGGTATGTGGATTTATAGTATTGCGGTCGCGATGCGTTTGTGAGGTCATGAAAAAATAAAAACTTCCCGATACGGCAAGTCCGAGGAATAAGAAAAACCATATCAATGGCCTTTTCCTCCTCTTGTCTTTGTTTAATTCTTTTTCCACATTGTCCCATGCAGATGCTGAAGGAGTGAATTTCAGCTCCTCCATTTTTTGCCGGACGCGTTTTTCAAATTCAGGGTCTTGCATATGTCTCTGTTTTTGCATCGGGCGAACTTTTTTTGATCCAACTGATCAATAAAGTCCTTGCCCTTGCATATTGTGAACGTGATGTGCCTTCATTGATGCCAAGCATTTTCCCGATTTCCACATGGCTATATCCTTCGACTGCATGCATATTAAAAATTGTTTGATATCCTGCTGGTAACTGGCGAATGAGCTCAGCGAGTTCTTTTGCATGGAGTAAGACTTCCGGGTCATCGGTAGATATCGGGTGCAAACCGGAATCGGTAAATGATAGGTCAGACTGGTAGCGGCTATTCTTCTTTAAATAATTGATGGCCGTGTTCACCATGATGCGCCTGATCCATCCGCCGAGTTCGCCCTCGGATTTATATTGGTCTAAATGCCTGAAAACTTTTATAAAACCTTCCTGCAACACATCTTCCGCATCAGCCATAGATTTGGTATACCGATAACAAATGCCCAGCATCGTATCAGCAAAATGATTATACAACTGCTTTTGGGCAGCAATTTCTCCTTTTAAACAATCTCTTACCAGTAATCGGTAATCCATCAAC